>JAAUXT010013264.1_pt1 | contig 50106 bp, 45 predicted proteins | sample 7278171 | NCBI WGS metagenome assembly JAAUXT01 (sample SAMN14350112, study PRJNA611818) | marine sediment metagenome | isolation source: surface marine sediment (1.8m) | place: French Polynesia: Moorea | collected 2018-08
CACACACACACTCATGTGAACACATGCACACACACATGCACACACACACATGCACACACATGCACACACACAAGCACACACACATGCACACACATGAACACACATGCATGCACATGCACACACATGCACATGTACACACACGCACACACACATGCACATACGCGTGCCCACATACACGCACATACACGCGCACACATGCACACACGCACACACACACGCACACACACACAGGCACACAAGGTTGGGTGTTCAGGTGTACAGGAGGGTTTGAGTTAATGGGTTTTCACATTTGGTGATGTCTGGTCGTTTTTGGGCTGACGTCAAAAATTCCACCATTGGGTTCAAAGTTATATTTTGACGCCGACGTCAAAAAAATAACGACCCTGAGTCACCAATGTGAAAACCGCTTCAGCTGGTGGGTTCAAGGTGGGTGTTTTGGGAAATATTTCACATTTTCTCTTGGGTCACGAGAACAGAACTTTTCTCCAACAGGGCGCCAGACCAGTGACGCTGACGTAGACGCTGCGTCGCGACGTCACCACAGCCTACGTCGCTGAACTGGTGAGGAGAACTGATGATCCGGGTGCGTGTGAACGTACGAGGCCAGTCCCAAAAGTCCTCACGATCATCTGTGAGTGCAGGTGAAAGCGAGGCTGACAATTACCACGTTTGGGGGTCACAACAAAACATTTATTTGCCATTTGACTTCATTTTGAATGAAAACATTGCATAATCACCCTACGGATATGCAACAAAACATGCCCTCTCGCACTCACAGATGATTGTCATGCACGTCAGACTTTTGGGACCAGCCTCATACGTGTGTGTGCGTCTGTGTGTGTGTTTGGGTATGTGTGCATGCAGTTGTGAGCTTTTGGGAAGCAAAAGAGAGTCAGAGGTAAAGAGAGTGAGTGAGGTCTGATGTGTGCACTTGTGGGTTTGTGTGTATGTGCATGTGTGGGAAATGAGAATGAGAGACAGAGAGAGAGAGAGAGAGAGAGAGAGAGAAGGGGAGACAGAAAGTGAGAGCAAGAGTGAGTGGGGAGGGAGAGAGTGAGAGAGGAAAGAGTAACAGAGACATGGAGAGAGAGGAGGGGGAAAGTGAGGGAGAAAGTGAGAGAGTAGAGGGAGTGTGTGTGTGTGTGTGTGTGTGTGAGAGAGAGAGAGAGAGGGAGAGAGAGAGATGGAGATAGAGATAGAGACAGAGATAGAGACAGAGATAGAGAGAGAGAGAGAGAGAGAGAGAGAGAGAGAGAGAGAGAGAGAGAGAGAGAGAGAGAGAGAGAGAGAGCGCGAGCGAGCGAGAGCGTGCGCGCGTGCGCGAGAGCGTGCGCGCGTGCGCGAGCGCTCAAGGAGTGAGTGAGTGTGAGTGAAAGAGAGGGTGACTGGTTCAGTGAGTGTGTGAGTGAGTGTGTGTGCACATGTCTGTGGGTCTCTTAGTGTTCGTGACTGAACGTGCCTGTTTGTGTGTGGCACATGTCTGTGCGTCTGTTGCCAATGGACGCTGCATGGAGGGGTTCGCATATTGGTGACGCTGACGTCAAAACACGACGTCAACTGCAACTGGTTTTAGGTGCTTCGATTTGGCTAGCACCGATTTGGCTCATCAGCCCAAATCGCGCAACCCACCTCAAATCACCTAAAAACAATCTTTATGTTGGTAGAAACACAATTTTTACTGTTGACTCTAATAGGTTTGTCTGCTCTCCGTGTGTTGCAGCATGAGGAACACAACCTCTTATGTCATTACAAATTTGATAAAGAGAATAATCTATGCTATGCCTTGGAATAATCTTTCCAAACTGATGCAAGCAAAGAAATAACCACAAGCAATGGAGTTACAATTGCAGTGGTAGAGCTGAGCATGATCACAGTCCACACAAGCATTTCCGTGGGGTATTCAGGCAGGAAAAGTGCTGTCACAACAACAATGTCTGTTCCAAACCAGCACAATGTGTTACTGAGTGCAGTGGTCACCAGCTTTACAGTCATTGGTCTGGTTTGGCCAGATTTGTTTTTTGTCAGGTTTTTCTGAGAATCTTTGTACTTATTTACTAATAATATAGACATAGCTATCTGACAAATTGAAGCTGTTAAGTGCAGACACAACAGCAGAAGAGCTGAAACTTTGCAGAAAAGAAATGACTTTACATTGTTATCAACAAAAATTGAGCACAAAGAGTTTGGGAAAAACCTTTTGAAAAGAAAGAATATTGAACAAACAGTTGCAGAAAGTAAAAATGTCAACAAATGCAAGGATCCAGTGCTCTTCCCAACAAACTTTGCTCTTTTGAACTTTGTGTTTACAGGATGTAGAACAAGCATGAGTCTGGAAATGGAGACAAGAACATGAGCTCCAGTGGAGCTGAGGGTGAAGTCAAAACCTACAGTAGAACTTAACAAACAAACCAAGCTGGAAGTCCATTGTCCCTGTTTGAGAACAAATCTTTCTCCAAAAGTAACATTGGCAATACTCAAGGCAAAAAGATATACTGCTTGCAACATTTCAGCCAGACTCAGTCCTGCAATCAAGACAGTGTTTGATTTACTTCTATTCCTCCAAATCAAATGAAAAATTATGGAAAGTGTGTTTAGTATGGTCACCATTGCTGCAATGACCCATGAAGACACTTCAATTTCTACACAGGGAAGCAAATTATCACATGAAAAATACCCTCTATTTGCATATTTGCACTGACTTGTCATTGAAAGCAGACAACAAATCCTGAAATCATTTGTTTCAAGTGATTTTGGTGGATGTATCTCAAAAATATCAGACGAAATGTCCTGAAGAGGATTTCTTGTGAGTGAAAGTACATCAAGAGATTTGTGAACAAATTTGAGAGACAGAGTTTGCAGATCATTGTGGGAGAGATTGACCAGGTGGAGATCTGATAAGCCTGTGAAAGTACCATCAGAAACATGTGTTATTTTGTTGAAACTTAGTTGCAGTCTGGACATGTGTTTATTTGACACAAAACAATTGTTTTCAAGGAACGGAATGTTATTGAAAATGGCAATCAAGACTGAGAGATCTTTTGCAGGAATTGTCTGACATATATCAGTCAAAGATAGGTTGAAAAGTTGTGCAATGAACAAGAAAGGTAGGTTTTGGAAAATATTGACTTGAAATAGGTGGATATTTTGAAAATGTACAAACACAAATGGAACATTTGATGACAAGGAAATTGAAAATTCTTTGCACATCATACCAAGTACCAAGCATTTGCACTTGTTGGGACAAGGCAATTGACCCAATTCACAAAGCTGCTCATCTTCAAAATCAAGACAATCAGCGTGTCCATCACAAACTGAATTCAAATGAATACAACCTTTGGAACATTTGAACATACTTTTGCACATTTGGATGGAAATACACCAATTTTGAGCCTCATCAGTTCCTTTTGGACAATCCCACCTGCTATTACAGACATACACCCAAGGAATGCAATAATATTCAGGACATTTGAAAAGAATGTTGCACTGGAACAATCTACAGTTTTGAAGATGTGCTGCATTTCGGCAAGGAACAGTGTGAAAATATCTATTCAGCTTAAATTTACAAATGTCAGTTACATTGAAGCAATTAGGATGTCCATAATGGCAATGTATCTGATTCTTGTTCTTGCAGGTTGTTTTTGTATTGTTGATAACAATGGATTGGAGAATAGTTTCATCTTCTGCTTGTCTACAGTCTGGTACAAGATCATCCACCATGTCCCATACCAATTTGATGTTGCTCCTACAGCTAAATTCGTTTGCATCAGAAACACTGGGCTTGGAAAAAGTATTGTTGAACTTTTGTTGTGCATGAGGCACAATGTAATACATGGAACACTTGTTTTGCTTGTTTGCAAAGAAAAGCATGGGACAACACTTGTGAGTTTTACTTTTCTGTTTGCAAATGCAGAACTCCTTGTACAGGTCAGTGTGGCAAGTTGCAGCTTTGATGCAGAGTTGGAGAATGGAAATAAATGGACCAAAGAGACATTTAAAAACATTGCCCCCAGCCATAGAAACTGTTGCAGGCATTTGCAACAATTTGTATCCTTCATAATTACTGTGATCTTTGAATGTATAGGTGTTGTTGAAAGGGTTGTGATGAAATGTTTTCACTGAAGAACAGTTGATACTTTCACACAAAAGAATTGGTGTCAGTTTCAAAATATTTGCCAAATTGTACAGTAATTTTGACTCAAAGGACTGAAGAGAATTATCAGTGACAACCTTTATATTTGGACTGACAGACCCCGGGAAAATTGTTTTGTAGTTCTCATTCCACAATACCTCAAAACATGCTGAACCTATTTTCAGCATTTCTGGTGAACAAAACTTCTTCTCAGAGTGCGTGTTGTCCTTTGACACCAAAGTTTTGCCGTGATTGTCAAAGGAACAAACACAGGTTTTGATGTATTTGACAGGTGCACTGCAGTTCATAAGAACCCATTCAGGGGCTTTTAAGTTTATCAACAAAAGAACTGTGCACCAAGTCCTTCTTATATTTTGGTTTAACATCAATAGGTCTAGAAATGGAGGGCGTTCTTGACTCAAGGAGTTGCATGTCTTTTCCTCTTCACCAGTTTCACCAAGTGACACAAAATCGTGGCAATAGTTGTGTTCTGGTTTATGAACTGGTGGTGTTTCGTCAATGAAAACATATTTGGTTTCAACACCAAACCTGTAAACAAACTTGTGATAGCCAACAGGTGAACTATCTTCCCAGTAATTCCCCTGGAGCAATAAAAAGATGGTGTTCTGTTCACCCAGAAGCTGGTGTTTTTAAACTTGTCTGTTTGGATCAGGAAAGCTTGACAAGAGCAGTGTGGAAAGCGAAATGCCGCAAGACAAGAATTATCTTCAAAAAGTAGAGCTGTTTGTCACACTGTTGTTGCTGCTGTTTTGAATATATTGCAAAGGGTTTTGGATAGTTTGCAAGCTTACCCACCTTCCCGGTTGCACCAACAGAAAGTGCAATGTGTATTCCTCTCAAATAAAGCAATTTTGTTGACATTTTTATCAGAGCAAGAAATTCAGCCATTTCTTCACTACTAACGAATATGGGCAAATGTCCACCCAGTTGAGTACATTTTTGATTTGCATCAGTCCAAGACAACTGGTCCTCAAAGAAAATGAAGTTGCTGAGAAATTGGTAAAACATAGATGTTTGGTATGAAATACAATGGGTAATGTGGTTCATTGCGGGTTTCAGTGTGTTCAAATTTGAACAGTTTTTGTCAGATGCATCAGCTAAATATTGAAACTGGGAATCTCTTGAATGAATTTTGTATGCTTTGATTGCAAGTCTGGATGAACATATGACTGTAGAGAAAAGCCGTCCAGGAAGTGATACTTCAAAGCCGTAATCAAGTGAGTTCAGATTCACATAAAAGCCAGCTCCAAGTGAATCCACAAACCCAAACTCGCGACTTTGTCTGAACATCGACATGACAATCCACAAAAATGGCAAGAAAGTACTTGATGTTTCACTAGTTATATCTCCATTGAAGAAAAGAGTATCAGTTGGGGCTAGTCCTGATACTGTTGAGGCTTGAGCCTCCTTTGGATACTCACACCATCTTGCACAGATGATGGTGCACACTGTAGTCCTTGAAGCCGTGTTCTGCTGTCTTTCAGTGATTTTTAGAGTTACCCAACTGAAGGACCACCCTGGAATGGACAACACTCTCAGGGACAAAAGATTATTCAATGAAGTAAGACTGAAAGATTCCATTTCCAGTCCACCTTCAAGGTGCTGAGGAGAAATAGTGTGATACTTGATGCCTCCATGTGTGCTGTGGGTTGTGAAAGCAGAATTCCACCGAATTCTCCACTTGCACTTTGCATGTTTTCTGTACGGCTTTGTACTTGGCAGCCAATCATCTACTTTTTGAAATTCTCCCTCAAGGTGAACCTCTTCTCTGTTAATAGGGTTCCGCGGCACAAAAAATGTCAAGTTATACAGAACACTGACATGAGATGTTCTTTTGGGCCAATGTTCCACAGTGACAAAACAATATCCATCTATGTCCTTGTGTGACTTTCTCAGCTGAACAACCAGGCAAGCAAAGTTTGATGTGATGATAAATCTTTTGCGGAGAAGTTTTTGACCAGTTCTTGTGAAACCATAATACATTTTGTGTTCATGTTCAATGGTGTTGTAGTGGGAATCCATGATGATGCCCACCTTTGCCTCAGGTGATTGGCATGGATCAACAAATACACCAAGGCATGGTGAGCTCTGAGCTTTCAGCTGAACAGAAATTTCACTGTAAAATTGGTACCAAAAAACTAAAATGATAATTCTTGATGTTTCAGAAAATAAATTTCTTCTGGAAGGGAGGTAAGAGAGCTGAGATTCACACAGAAGAATTGTTTCCCTGCTGTCAGGACTGTCATCATCATAAATAGCCAGGCCACCAAATTCACATGAAACTTGATCCTTGGAGTAAAAGTTCATTCTTTGAAAAATTAAATGAACATGCTGTCCACAAGTTGCTTGCAATTCCAATGCAAAAATGCTTCCCTTTTCATTCTGGGAAGGTAGCTCAAGACTGATACTTGTGTTCAGGATGTATCTTGTTGTTGGATGAGTAGAATTTTGTTCTGAATAGTTCACCAACAATGAAACAAGTGAAATTGATTGCAAGATGTTAACATGAACAACACACTGAAAAGTGCTGCAAACAACAGGAGGTATTTTTGCAATTTTGGTGGACATTGTCCCTGGACCATCATAAATCATCATGTTGGTGTCTTTTGGTCTGTTTGTGGTCCGAATATGAACACAAAAAAGTTTGTGCACTGTAATTGTGAAGTGGATGTGAGTTTTGCAATGCAGGTACAAAAAAGTAGCGTTCAATTTTGAAACACTTAGATTTACCTGCAGAGGAACTGAACAAATTGACCCATACACAAGTGTTAAGAAACCTTCAATATGAAACTTTGCTGATGAATAAAATGTTGCCACAATTTTGAAAGAATGGTAGGGAGGGTACAAGGACACAGATGAATATGACCCACAAAAACTGAACGACTCTGATTTGTTGTGTTCTACTTTTAGCTCTGACAATGAACAGTGGGGCAAGTTGGCAGATGGCATGAACAATTCCATCAAGATAATTTTTGTAAAGACTTTGTGGTCCAGATTGACAAACCACCCCATTTCAAGGTTTCTGTGCCGGTAGTAAGGAAAATATTGCATTCCGTCAATCTGAGTTGACCTGTGTAGAATCAGCCAGCCATTTGGTTTCAAGATGTTAATTTCTAAAGGGACTGGGTTGTAGTTCATGTCAACTAAACATAGCCTTGGGATATACAAAATCCATTCTGGTTCTTTCATGGTGAAACAATCAGATGAATTGAAAGTTTCATGTGCTATCCAGATAAAAGTGTGTGAAACAGCTTTTCCAAAATATTTTGTGGTGACAATATTGGAGCCAAGTTGTTGGTACTTCAGACTTCGAAGGAACTTGAACTGCAGAAAGGCCTCAATATACTTGTGTGCTGGCTTGGGTTCTTTATGTTTTCTGCAAGGTGAAGACACAACACTTGTGCCATGTTTGCAGATGGCATCTTGTATCAATGTCAGAAGCAAACCACAGGAGCACAAAAGATGTTTCCTATCCATCATTCAAAAGCCTACGAAGCCTTTGTTGGCACACAACAATAAGTTTCATATCTTGAGGCAGACAAAACATCAGCAACAGAGTGCAACCAATTTTGAAATTCCCCTGTTTAACTCCACTGGTCTTGACACAAACAACTTGACTTTCAGCTTTCCTGCATTGACAGACAGTTGAAAAAAACAGCTAAAAAACTGCCTCTCCTGTCTGGCAAAGATGATATGGCTGTAAATACACACAATGTGCCATTCGCCATTCTTGTGTTGTGGTAGCTTTTGTCACTCACTTTTTGGGCACCCAATGCAAAAGCTTTTTTCTGTCTTTTTTCTCTGGCCAGGGAGCTAAATGTCAAGACAATCTGTGGACATTCACTTCAAGTGAAATGTTGCTTTGATCAGTTTGGGTCAACCACATATTCTACTGCAGATGTGGGGCTCAGGTATTGAACTTTGGTGACCATTGTGGATAATTCTCAAATGCAAGTGCCTCCCACCCAGTCAGAAGAGAAACAAGAAGCAGGTTTGAGGCAACTGCAGGGTCAATATCCCAATGTGGTGCCGAGTGGGGTGGGGGTGGGCTGCTATGCTGACAAATGATACTGTTTGTCTGTGAAAAATTCAAACAGAGGGGGGCATGTACCAACCAGGTTTTGGCCTTTTCAAACAATTTTGAGCCATTCGGAACCATTTCAAGTCCACAATGTCAGAGTAGGGTGGTGTGGTTTGTACCCACCTGGATTTTGCCATGGTTTCGCCATTTCAGCCATTGTGATTCATTTTGAGCAAGAAAAATGTTCAGAGGTAGGTGCAGGGGATGGGGCGGCAGGGTAGTCTCAAACATAGCCCAGTCATTCTCAACCATTGTGAGTACAAATAAAATTCAGAGGGAGGTGCAGGGGGTACAGGTGCAGGAGGAGGGGGCAGAGAGGAAATGGGTATAATACTCCCTCAGTGCTACCATCTGAGAAAAACTGAGACAGGGGGGGGGGCAAGTGCCCGGTGCAGAAAGGTCAAAGGGACATGGGACAGGACATGGGGCAAAGAGGCCAATGCGGTGTGTATGAGATACAGCTTCCTTCAAGGTGAAGGCACAACATTCATGCCAAATTCTGACAAGGTCAGAAGCAAATCACAGGAGCACAAAAAATGTTTCCTACCCAACAATCAAAGCCAATGAAGCCTTTGTTGGCACTCAACAGTCAGTTTCAGGCAGACGAAACATCAGCAAAGTTGAAAGAGTGCAGCCAATTTTGAAAGTCCGCAGTTAAACCCCACTGGTCTTGATACAAACAACTTGACATTCAGCTTACCTGCATTGGCAGTTGGAGAAAAAAACAGCAAAAACTGCCTTCCCAGTCTGCCAAAGATGATACATCTGCCTAACACAATGTGCCATTCTTGTGTACGTGGCAGCTTTTGTCGCTCACTTTTTGGGCACCCAATGTGCAAGCTTTTTGTATTTGTTTGCAACCAGGGAGCTACATGTCATATTTTTACCTGCAAAATGTTTGTTTTCCTGGAGCATGTTCCCAGATGGAAAAATTAAGTGTGTGAGATGACTGTGTGTGAGTGAGTGTGTGAGTTAGTGTGTGTATGACAAAAGTGTGTGTGAGACTGACTGTGTGTGTGAGACTGACTGTGTGTGATTGAGTCAGTGTGTGAGTGTGAGTGAATACCTTGGCATATATTCACACCAGGCAGTGCTCAACTTGAGTTGCACAGTTGCACAAGTTCGAAAGATTGTTTCCTTTCGAGGCGGTTTTGCCTGCTGGTACTATCTGAACAAACCGCTGTTCAATTGACAAATTTTCAACACAATCTAAAAAAGAAGTATACCTGCAGAATGGGCGTTGCAGATATTGCAGATAATGTACAGTGGAACCACAATAACATTACTCTGATTCAACTGAGGTTGTACAAGATAATTCTGAACACATCAGTCAGAAAAGGAAGAACAGAACGAGAATCAGATTCACATGATCTTCTGTCACATTTTTCTGTTTCACATAAACTTGCATGAGAATTTACATGGCATAGCATTTGTAGAGTGGTCTGTTAAGGGGGGTTCATATGTGACTGGACTGAGTCTGTGGGACCTCTGTCACCCTTAAAGAAGCTGAAGTTTCTTGAAATTCCCCTTTGAAACAGATCCTCCCCACTGCTCTTCTGAAGGCTGGGATTTTTGTGTAGTGGGCAATGGAGGTGCGAAGACAACACCTCAAAATTCCTAGAGGAAGGCAAGAGTTGCGTGCTCTCACAGACGCATGCATGAGCACATTTACACACACACACACACACACAATGTGCACATGCATACTGTTCACTCACACACAAGAACACACTCCGTGCGTGTTCACAAATGCACACATGTATGGAGACCACCCATTCTGCCCATACTGACACACGGAACGAAAATCACCAATGCACAAACATGAGCAGATACAGATATCCCTCTCTCACACACACACTCACACATATATCCTATTGCATGCACTCACAGTCACACATGCACACAAGGAGAGTGTACTCACTTCTGCTGGGTCAGTAGGACAATGGTCCGGCAGGAGCAAGTCCCAGAGAACCTCAATAGGCTCCTCATCAGGTAAAGATCTGCATACCTGTACCTGGTGTTCCTGAGGTCTCCAAACCTCAGGAAATACCCAAACAACACAATCTACCTGCTGCACAGGTTGTTCAAAAAACAATGTATCAAAGGCAGCCAGACATGTGCAAAGGAACAGAGCTTCTCTGTTCAGCTTCATCTTATTACACCAACTATGGATATGATGTTGAAGAAGAGCCCACAGAGAATAAGGCTGGAACTATGACTCCTGTTGTCAAGGAAACATGGTACTTACAGTCAGCCAAAGGGTTCACTTGTCTACAGGGACCCCTGGGTGCAGTTGTTGCCATGGTGCTGTTGTCAGTTGTCATGGCAATGTTTGTGGTGAACACGTTGACTATCGTCCAGTTCATTGAAACAAGTCAAAACACATGTTTTGGCTTCGAATAAAACACACTTTTGTCATTGTTTCGTTGAACGTTGCCAAAGGACTTTTGCGGTGAGAGTCTTGTGTGGACAAAACATGTTTTGTGGGCTGCTCCTCAGCATCAAGAAACACTGTTGCTTGCATCATATTAATTTTCAAGATGTAAAACAACACCTGATTCATGTTGGCCGACCTTCTTTCAGAATTATTTTTCTGCACATTTTGCGAACACACTTCAATGGAATAACAACAACAAAGCCCAAGTTCGATCATTGCCAACACGTGGCACACACTCACACAGTGCAACAGAAAGTAAAACAAGGAGTTCAGTTGGACCGAACAGTTGTTTGACGTCAAGAAGTCAAGAAGTATTTTCTGCTGAATTCACCAATGTTTCTTGGCATAAAACTGCTGGTCAGGGGCCCCAAGCGCCATCTAAATCTTCCTGCAGGCCAAATGAGATGAATTTTACACGTTTGTTGATTCAACCACGGAAACATGAGTTTGAATTGGTGAAGCTTCTGCTGAGAATTTTCTGCACAACATTTCCTTCAGTGTATTTTGGAATGCTGGAATTTTGGCACAGTAAATCACAAAATTGATTGATGAATTGACAGCAGTAGACAATTGCCCAAGAACGAGAATATAACTCAAAGTAGAGCACAAAGAGGGCTGCAAGTACCAGTACAGAACAGCAGAAACTGACAATGGTGAAATACACAACACAAAACACAGAGCAACAAGAACAAGAACAACTGTCAAATTATCCAGTTGGTCAGCCTTTGTTTGGTTCTTGAAATGAGGAGCATTATGTCTGTTCAAAACTGTTTCCCTGATATTTTTCCTTTGCAACAAAAATTTTACCAAAAAGGCAGTTGTAGCAACAGTTATTATGACTGGGCAGACAAGTCGAACAATATCTAAGAGTGGCAAGTAGATCTGAGTGAAGACTTTATGGGATCCAATATGGGTTGGTACAGCAAAGTAGATTGTTTTGCTTCCACATTTTAACTGGTTAATCTGAAACAGAAAGTCAAATTCGAGTTGACAAGGACAAAATTTGAAGTTCAGTTGCACCCAAATAAGCCTGTTTGTCAGAGACAAGTATAATATCTGCAAAAACACGCTCGACTCCCATTGGACAAACATTACAACCCTCATTTTACATTGTTCTGAAAAGCATTGTTTGGGAAAATTCAACACTCACTTGGAAAGCGAGCCACCAAGGAATTTCTGATGCCACAACAGTTGTCAAGACCACAGTCATCATAATTTTAACTTTCTTTAATCCTGATGTTTTGGTGTTTTTTAGACTTCTCAATCCAACATATCTGAAAAAAACATGTGTACGAATGAACAAAAATTAGAACTTGTCTTTATGCACACAACAAAAATAAAGACAACTCTGAGTGCCTCAATGTTTGCAAAATTGTTCTGACTTACCTCTGAATTGTTGACAAGCATACGCACCAGAATGAACAAGCTCCACTTATTCTAAACATTGGCATGACAAAATAATACCTGACATAATTATACCAAGATGTTGACACAGAGCCATCTCCAAATAAATATCCAAACAACCCAACTTGGTAGACCAGAAACAAGGTTATCAAACAGGCACAATCAAAAATAGATAAACATTTGAATAAAAATAGCATTTCCATGTGGAGCTTCATTTTGCTCAAAGCTATGAAAGAAACTATATTGAAGAAGACTCCAATGAAAACTGTGACAGTGATGATTGCTCCACCTATCACTGTCACCATAAACATACAATCTGGCACCCAGAAATCATGGTTACAAAGTGCATTATTTTGCTTAACAGTTGTTTCTGTTGTCATGTTCATCATGGTGTCTGTTTTATGTTCTTCAACAGACGGTTGAACCGGTGATAAAGTCACTGCTTGACTGAAGGTGAAAGTGATTTTCTGTTACACTTTTTTTGTGTCTGCAAGTCCTAAGTTTTTCACTTTCTTCCTTCACGTTGACATTGAGCAACTCTTGCACAGAAACTCGTTGACTCTTTGCTGCCTTCTGTTCCCTGCCAATCGAAAGGTTTTTTTCTTTTAGTTCACAAATCTTAAACTGAAATGGTTAATTTGTACTCCATGGCTTGTGTTTTGATGCTGCAGAAGTTTCAATGTTTTCCCTTTGAGTCACCAATCATGATCAAAATAATTCAAACTGCTGTCCAACATTTCCGCAACAGCATATGTGAGTTTGTTCTTTTGTGTAGGTAATGCAGACAAGATTTTGAAAAAGGGGGGTTGTTGTTTTTCAAGTTGGAACGACACAACCACAACTCACGATGCTATTTTCAAAAGTCCTGATTTTTTTCACGAGTCAGACTCTTTCGTCCCATAGTTTTCTGAATTTCTGTTCAGATTGAGAAAACGTGCACAACAATTCTTCCAAAAGTCAGTCACTTTTGGACAGTTTTCTGTCTCCTCATTTGACACTGGCTTTCCTACAATCTTGAAAAACAATGGCAGACATTCCCAACTTAAGAAGAAAACCAGTGGCTTTCAAAACCCGCGTCAGAATAAACTGCCAATGGAAGGAAGTGAGCAAATGAAATCACGCAATTGATCTTAGCAAATTGCTTCTGCCATTTGCTGACGTCAGTGAAAGGTTTGTTTCCATGGGGAAAACTGTTGTTACCTGTCACTGCTCGGGAACCTTCAACATCTGAAGAAAGCTTATTGTTTGAGATTTTAACGCAAAGAAAATCCATTTGGATGTAAAATCTCCGTGACAAACGCACATATTTAATCTTTGCAAAACAAAAGTTTCCAATGCAGCCTCGCTTCTCACCAAACGAGACTGATGAAAAAGACTTTTGTTTTCTATTGAAACGGGCCCCAAACGATCAGGCAAAGCCAGGTCTGCGCATATTTATACGCGTGTGAACGAGTGTTTGTGTTGCGTGTGTGTGACTGTGACGAAGTGTGTGTGTGTGTGTGCCTGTGTGTGTGTTTGTGTTGGTGATGGTGTTTTTTTAGTGTGTGTCAGCAAGAACATTGGTGTTTGAATGTGTGTGAATGTGGGTACATGTGTGCGTATGAGAATGTGTATGAGAGTATTTGAGTGACAAAATGTGTGTGAGTGTGATGAATGTGAGTGAGTGTGTGTGAGGGTATGTGACAAATGTGTGTGAGAGGGTGACTGATGGTGTGAGTAAGTGTGTGTGTGATTTGGTGAGCGTGTTTGTGAGTGTTATCGCATGAGTGTGAGTGTGAGTGAATATAACTCGGTGAATGTTCACAACAGATGGTGTTCAACTTGAGTTGCACAGTTGCACACGTTCCAAAGAAACAAAGGATTTTTCAGCCCCATATTCTTTTTCAATGCCATCTTGCGTGGTGACGTGGTATGAACAAACCACTGTCTAACTGACCAATTTACAACACACTCAAGAAGAAGTATCTGCATGTTGAAGACTGGGATTTGCAGACAGTATACAAAACAGTGCAGTGACACCACAAGAAAATTACTCTGTCTCCTGGATAACATAATTCTGAACCTATCTGCAAGGAAATGAAGAACAGCATGAGATTCAGATTCACATGATTTGGTGTCAAATGTTTCACATGTGTGACAGTTCTGTTTTCAGGTTTGTGTGTATTTTGTAGAGAACTAAAATGAGGATTTACATTGCACAGGATTTGTACACAGCTTGTGGTTTGCAAAGAGGAATTCACATGTGACTGGACTGAGTCTGAGAGACTTCTGTTACCCTTGAAGAAGCTGATGAAGTTTCATAACCTTCCCCTTTGCACAAGATACTCCTCACTGCTTTTCTGAAGGCTGGGATTTTTGTGTGGTAGATGAGGAAGTTGACAGAAGAGTTTAGAGCCACCAACAGTTCTACCACAGCCCCAGCATAATCTAGAGCTGAACATGGTTTTACTCCTCCCACATAGAAAGTGATTGTTGCCCAAATAGCTACAGGACCAATGCACAACACAAAACATACTGCCACCAACACCAGCACAACAGTCAAATTATCCAGTTGTGTGTCTGATCTTTTGAAGTCAGAAGGGTTGTCTGAGGCCAGGACTGTCTTCCTGATATTCTTCTTCACCATGATGAATCTGACCAGAAGGGCAGTGGTGATCACTGTGATGGCAACAGGAACTGTGAGAGAGACGGCGTCCAGAAAGGGGAGGTAGACGTGAACCAGGAGCCTGTGGGAGCCGAGTGCTGTCGGGCGGCCCAGATACACAGTGCGGTTCCCACAGTCCACTGTAAACACCTGAAACAAGAAGAAACGGTTCTTCTATCAGTGTGTGGGTCAAGCGCTTCTTGGATTGCTGTTGGTTGTGTTGCCGAGGAGGGCTCCGATAACTCAAATGCACTGATAGCAGAGTGTTACAAGAAGACAAAAAAAAAATCAAATACAAGGATCCAGGTGGTGGGAGGAAGGAGTTTTGGCTGAAGCTTTCATACAAATTGTCCTCATGTTCACAGGCCAGATAACTTAGATTGACCTGTCCCCAGTTTGCAAGAGCGAAATACGTTTTCACTTGCACCAGATCTCTACAGATCCAAAGATTGACCCTGGGCTCTAAATTCTGCAACCATTGCTGTTGAAGAGGAGCGAGAAAAAGAGCTGCGATCCTGGATCCACTGTACCTCATATGATAAATATCCCGGGATCTCCAGAAGGATGACAACCAGAGCCAGCACTGCCACACTCATCTTCACTTTCCTGGACCCTCCACCTCTCTTCAGGGACCGGAGTCCAATGTATCTGGAAAACAAACGCAGCGAGTGAAATTCTAGGGCGTTTGAATGGAGATGCAAGAGCAACAGCACCCCAAAATTGCGAGAGGAAGGCAAGAGCAGCGTGCTCGCACAGATGCTTGCAGAAGCAGATTCACACACACACACACACACACACACACACACACACACACACAAGGTAAACACACAGATACAATTCACTCATGGACAATAACGTACTCAGGCTGGTGGCACACAGAGCGTCCAGGTTAAAAATTGTGACCCTGAATGACGTGTCATCAGGACTCCTATGGAATTTCAACACAAACCATCTTGACTTTCAGGAAGCAAATGTACCATCAAAAGGAATAAAAGCCAAAGAGATTTTCCCCCTTGGTCTTTTTTTGCCTTTTACTTTGTCAAGGGTTGTCTAAACCTCAAAGTTCAAACAAGTTTTTTTTGCACCAATCTTAATGGTGCGTTATTCAGGGTCAAACCAGCTTCGAAACACGCGCTGTGTGCGCCATGCCTCAATGCACGTTCCCAAACACACACATCTACGCGCACGGCACATCACTACACACGCACGGAATGTCACCAATGCACAAACGCAAGCATATACGCCCCCCCCCCCGGCACAGCGAGTCTTGGCAGGCAGCTTTTTGGTGACACCAGATGCTGTTCAGTGCTTTGTGTCATGCAATATTCTGTTCAGTGCTTTGTATCATGCGAGATTCTGTTCAGTGCTTTGCCAGTTCAGGATGCATGTCAAACAAAACACGCACTTGTTTTGACTTTGATATGAAACCATTGGTGAGATGTTCTGTTCAGTGTGCGAGCTGCAGCATGTTGCCATGCAGCCTCGTGTCACACACTCACTTCAATTTTGCTAGGAGATGCTCCGTTCAGTACGAGTCGTGCTGTGTGCTTCCAGCCAACACCAATATATCTCTCACACACACACATGCACAGTTACCCATGTACACACGAACAGTGCACTCACCTCTGCAGGGTCAGTAGAACCACGGTCCAGCAGGAGCAGGTCCCAGAGAACCTGAACAGGTTCCTCATCAGGTAAAGATCTGCATACCTGTACCTGGTGTTCCTGAGGTCTCCAAACCCCAGGAAATACCCAAACAGCACAATTTGCCTACTGCACAGGTTGTTCAAAAGAAACAAGGTATCAAAGGCAGCCAGACATGTGCAAAGGAACAGAGCTTCTCTGTTCAGCTTCATCTTATTCATACCAAATATGGACATGATGTTGAAGAAGAGTCCACAGAGAACAATGGCTGTGACTATAACTCCTGTTATCAAGGAAACATAGTATTTGCAGTCAGCCAAAAGGTTCACTTGTCTACAGGGGCCCCTGGGCCCAATGGTTGCTATGGTGCTGTTGACAGTTGCCATGGAAGTGTTTGTGGTATCCATGGTAGTGTTGTTGGTGAGCATCTCCATTGCTGATTATTTTCAGAAAAAATGACGTGGTTTGAAGAATGTTATTCCCGAAGTCTCCTTCTGTCTTCTCCCTGGACGTCAGACGCACAACAAACCTGTGCCACACAATGATTCAGAAGAAAACTCAATGGATCTTTGTGGCTCAAACAATCCTCTCAATGGCGTTTTCTCATGTGGACTGGAAACCACTTGCGTAACAAACCCAGCTTCTTTGGAGGTGTGGATGAGAATGTTTTCGCCACACAGAACGCAGCTCTTGGGCTTCTGTTCCCTGCTGTTTGGCAGTTCAAACAAACACGTATCACGTGGCGTGTGGTGCGCAGTTGTTGCCTGCGAAAATTTCACGGTAAGTGATAGGGTGTTGCTCAAAGTGCTCACCTGACGAAGTCGTTTCGATGCGCAACAGAAAACAAGTTCTTCTCACGTTTCTTGTTCAATTTCCCTTGTGATTAAAGTCCAAGGTGTTTCTGACGAAGTGTCGCTTTGTTTCGCCACGTTGCACCGGTTCTGTTTCCTTCTGAAGAAAGTTTTTTTCATCACGAAGAATCTATTGTCTCCATTTCAAAAACTTTAATTCAAATATTACGTGTGACTTTCATCTCAAATTGTGTCCTCAGTATGTTTGTCTCCTGTGTGAACTGTTCCTGGGTCAGGTTTCCGGATTCTATCATCTCACCTCCCAGGATGAAGAATCCCGTGTTTTTACCTGACTTGTGTGTTTTTACACGTCTGCGCAGACGGAGTTTCTCTGTTCCTGCAAGAAACACCTCCACGCATTCGAATACGCATTGGAATGGCTGCTCCACTACAATCTTCTTTCCGCTTGTTGCAGAAACTTTGTTTTGGAAAAAAGATTTCTTCCCCATAAAGTTTTGAGAAAGTGAAGTGGGTGAGAAACGCAGTGCGCAGGAGCGGAACCAGACGGGGTCACGTGGACATCAAGTGGCGAGTCACGTGATCTGCTCCTCCAAGAAACGCAGCAAAGAAATTCCCCGAAGTTTTTCCACCAACAGCGCGTTCCTCCTGTTTCCCAACTCGAGGGTCAAAGAGTCCGTTGTGAACAACCCAAAGCTCCCCACTCCTCAACCAACGTCGCCCTAGATTCTAAACCTGGAGTTCTCGCGGGTTGGACGTGATGTGGAGGTGCCTTGGATCCTCCACCCATCCACTCCAGTCCTTCAAAGCAAACACAAATTCTGGCAATGTTCTTTCCCATCTACGCAAAGTGCACTCCATTAGAAAATTGCTGGGCGCTTCAAGTCGCTGGGCGCTGCATTTCGCAATGAAAGGGGAAATGCTGTTGTAGATCCAGGGGCAGGGGCGTGGCAAAACTGTCCTCTGATGTGATGTTTGGTGGCCATTTTGGCGGCCCCTCTCCCAGTGTCATGGACGCACTGGAGTCTCCTGTGAGTTGATGATATGGCCTGCAGAATTCGTAAATTCACGCGCCAGAGCCCAAAAGTGAGAAATACATCAAAAGGTGCCCACCATCACTGCCCGAACTCTGACAGAAGGAGTGGTCTGTTCGTGTTGTGTAGCATTTTTTTTCGCTTGCACATTTTGGTGAAAAAGAGACCATGACGCCCCGTGCAAAAATTTGATTGCATGCGTAAGGAACAGTTCCGCTTCCTCCATAAGGAACTAATTTCTTGAAAAGGGTGGCACAAACTTTTCGTTCTCGCAGACGGCTTCCAACAAACAACAAAACTTTTTCTTCCAAGTTGTCATTTGTTTGTCACTCCAAAATTGCCAGAAGGAATTCACCGAAAATTCTAAAGGTTTTTGAGGTTGACTTTCTGCCAGCTGCCTGAAAATTCATCTGGAGAAGCGAAAATTCGCGGGTCATTCAACACAGTGGCCTGGGTCAGTCTTTTGAGGCAACAGTTGTTGCACCCCAAAAAGGACCAATGGGTTGTCGGGCCAGGGTGACATGGGCAGGGTCCAGGGTCATTGGGTCAGATTTCATTGCAGAGAGGGATTCGCCAACGGGACGGGGGGTCTGGGGATCTTCCTGTGGATCTGCATTGTGTTGTGTTGCGGTTCCTCCGGTCAGCAGGGTGGCGGAACCTGTGAGCTGACTGGGGTGGTTCACATCTTCGGACAGGAGAAAGCCCGTCTCAGTCACACTCTTTACCTTGTGGTACCATTTTATTTGTCCTTGCTATCATTGTACATCTGGATCACAAACCCTTGATCAGGAGTGCTCACACGCTACACATGGAGCTGGGAGGACAAACGAACAACTGCACAGGCGAGTGGGACCGAACATATATGATCGGATGGAACATTGATCATCGATTACATAACAATGGGAACCCCTGTGACCTAGGTTCCTGGATCCAGACCCATGATCACGGTTGTCCCTTTCTGGTGGGTCCAGAACTCTCAGACACAAAGACCAGACCATCAAACTCGAACTCGGAATCCTGATGTTTTATTTTTCAAGGTTGATCCATTTGAACAGGAAACAAAGAAAAATAGCTCCATCAGACCTGAATGACTTCAGACCTGAACGAAAATTTCACGAAACGCTGGCCGTTTCTGTTCGAAAATTCAGGGAGGGACCCTTTACATGCTGGAGAGTTTTTTTTCCAGTTGGGCTGCGGCGCGTGAATGCGTGATTCACGTTCAAATCCATTACACACACAACATACAAAACAAACATCGTGCCCCATTTCAGATTGCTCTTTCTTTCAAACCCCCAAATCCACCTATTGGGACATGTTTCCGAATGGACCTTGGCAGTTTCACTTCAACTCGGTGCTGATTCGAGATTGTCACGTAACAATGCAATTGTATTCAAGTACATGTTGTACACAGGTCATCCACACTCAGTCTATCAATTGTAAATTTCTAACCAAGAAATTGTCCTTTTGCTGCACAGCATTGCAGCTTTGGTAGATCAGGTTTGTGGCCAAATAAATCAGATCAAAATCCATTGCCACGAAAAACCGTCCGACTTTCACGTTGTCGCCAGGTGAGAACAGTTACAAAAACTCCAACTTTTCCCGTCCCAACAGTTTTCTTTTCTGGAGAGTGGAAGGTAAAGGAGCACTGAGAATCAAGCAATGTTGGTCCAGTCCACCTCCAGGCTCTGCTCATACAGCAAGTAGGAGACCAGTTTCTCGGGCAGTCCTGCTCTCTCATTGGTCGTCTGGAGCTGAGGGATTCTCAGAAACAGGTTGGTGTTTGGATGCAGGATCAGCAGGTGCTTTCTGATGACCTTTCTGCACTGGTTCTTGAGATCATGGTCATTCCAGTTCGTAGGATGGAAACTGGTTGTGACCACTCCTGCTGCAAACAATAACTGGCGTATTCTTCTCTTTGCATCCTCAATCTCTGGTCCATGGGCACCCTGAACAAGCCACACAGTAGGTCTGTGCAAATTGTTGGTTTTCACAGCTGCCCCCACAGACAACAGTAGCTTCGCTGTAGCTTCAACATTGTTCAATTGTCTGGAAGTCACAAAACTGGAAGGGACAAACCTTGCGAAGGATGGATGTTCCGGTATGAATTCCAGAACTGATCTTCCCAGGATACAGCTGACATCAGCTCCAGCTTCCAGAAGCAGACGGAAACACAGTGCATTGTGTGTGTGAGCTGCTACTAGCAGTGGTGATTTCCCACCCAAGGGAGTTTGATTCACATCAGCTCCTGCTTCTATCAACAGTTTCAAACAGCCAACACTGCCATGCTGAACAGCCAAGTTTAATGGTATGTGTCCCCTTGCATCAGCCTTGTTCACAGAAGCTCCACTTTTTAAAAGTATATCCACACACTTTGTGTCACCCCTGGCTGCTGCATTTAGCAGGATTCTCCACTTATCTTCAACTGTCCAGACATCATCCCCTGCCTCCAGCAACAACTTCATGGAATCCACGTCTCTGTTTTGCTCTGCTACAAACAACAATGTCTTCCCAAGGTATTCAGCCTTGTTCACATGAGCTCCTGCCTGCAAAAGTAATTTCACACATTGGGAGTGACATCGGAACACTGCTGCTTGCAATGGTGTTTCCTTCCATGTTTCACCCAGGTTCACATCAGCTCCAGCATCCAACAGTAGCTCAACACAAGCTGTATTTCCATAGGCAGCTGTGATCCAAAGAGGTCTGTTCCCTCTGAAGTCAGCCTTGTTCACATCAGCTCCTGCTCCTATGAGAAGCTCTATAGATGTGGCATTGCCTGCCCATGCTGCCCTGATCAATGCTGTGTTACCACTGGAATCAGCCTGGTCCACATCAGCTCCTGCTTCCAACAGGACCTTCACACATCTGGTATCACCAGCCTGGGCTGCGGTTCTGAGTCGTGCACCTCCGTCCCCGGCTTCAACAGCCCTGTTCAGTGCTTCAGCCTTTGCCCCGTGATCTCTCGACACTGAAGCCTTTCTGGCTTGTGTAGAAGTTTGTTTGTTCCCCATTTCTGTCTGGTGAGGCACAGGCGTTGTGGTTTACATCAGTTCCGTCTCTTGACAACAGGGACCGCACTTTTCCACCCTGGAAAGTTCACGCCTGGTGTCCAAATGAGCTCCTGCTGAAATCTTAGCTCATGTTCCTGATCACAATGGAGCCAGTGTTGAGGTGGGCACGTGACACACAATGCTTTGTCTATCAGTAGTTTCTTTCCAAAACGGGTCACCAACATGCATCACTGCGCTTCGTCCTGGACTTCACTTCCACAGTAAACCCGTGATTCTGTCTCTCGTTGCTGCCACGTCAGGTACCTGCCTTGCACTCCGCCTTGTGTTTCGTCAGGCTTCAAATGTCATCTACAATATCAGTTCAGTAGCTTCGTTTTACCACGACACTTGCCACAGCGATCACCAAAACGGGGGTTAGGATTTTCATGCAGTGTGTCAAATATCGTATCTAATGGATCTCATGTGACAGAAATTTCCCTTCAGTACGAGCACACTGCAACCTGATCCCTGATCGAGTTCAATTTGTCATGGAAAGACAGGCACTCTCAAAAATGTTTCTTTCTTACAGCGAAGAAAAAATGTCATTTTCACTGCTCCCAATAGGTCGTCAGATCTCCAACACAATTGTTCTGCTTCGTTTTGTTTCCCTGTTCAATTCGTTTTGTGACACACACAGATTGCACACGCACACACGCAAACACAAATCTCGTTGTGGTGATGTGCGGTGCTCTCCCCAGCAAGTTGTCTCTGTATTCTGGTGTAACACAGTACACTGACGGTTTGTTCTTGTGCTTTTGTCATTTGCACTTTTGTTCAGCCCAGTGACCCGGATGGGGGCTTTTCTCGCTCATTGGTTTCAGGCAGAAGTTTGCACTGTCGGCCTCGTACTTGAATATTTTGGTCGAACAGCTTCCTGATTTGAAAGAAAGTTATGGGTTGTTTTTGTTGATTTTCGTTTGAAAACGTCCGCGTTTGAGCTGAACACATCTTGTTTGTGTTACTCCTGTAGTTTTTGTCGTTTTTACTGTTGTCTGTCTGTCTCCAGTCTCTCGGCAGTCGTTTTGTTTGGTGCCTCTTGCTTCAACTGATCAGTGCACTCCTGGTATCCTCAGTGTCATCCTCGGCAGCCGCTGAGTGTGTGCCTTGTGACTGTGAGTCACTCACCCGTGCATCACGTGTGATACAGCAGCGAATTCAGGTGTGTGTTGTGGTACGCAACAACCCAACCGTAACAGCAGATGCTGTGCGAATGCTGCCGTGTGAGCGTGAGCGTCGAGGTGAACCCACCCAACCGTGAAACAAATCAAGCTCAGTCTTTGTTTCTGGGCGTCAAACTTGCTCAATGTGTGGCATGATGTACATCCAAAGCCACGTCGGTTCATCTCCAAACCTACACAATATTCCTACTGTTCACACAGTTCCGCAGTCCACAGCCAAGTTTCAATGACATACATCCACGAACGAAGGATCTGTTGCAGTGTGTGTACAGCAAAAATGATAACGATTGAAATGACGGTAATCCAGTTGTCCAATGCAAAAGTTACAGTGAAAAACAGTTTGTGCGTCTGCAGCGAGTGTTGTCTTGAGAATGCCGCAGCACTGGCTGTTGTGCCTCTCAGAATGCAGTCACCCGTGGAACACATACGCAGCAGCCAAGCCAACTCGGTGTGTTGCTGTGTTGTGGTGTGCGTGACACCCAATCGATACAACAGCCACTGACCAAGTGCAATTTTGTGTGCTGTGCGAGGGAGAAACCACTGAACCGTCGAGGTGCTGTGCCGAAGCGACTGCCAGTGTTCGAGTCCCAACTCCTCACGCTGCAGCGTCCAGCAATCTTGTTTTCGTTTGGTGACAGTTGTTCTACGGTTGGATGGTTGGCGCTTGTACAGCAGCCGTTCTCTCCGTAAGATGGTTGGTCGTTTCTCCCCAACACAGCAACACATCACTTTTCATCATTTTGTGGACTCCCGTGAGAATTTCGTTTCCACACAAACAAGGCACATTTGACAGAAGCACGTGTGATGCGTGCACACGTCCGTTTGTTTTGAAAACGTGTTTTTCTTTGACAAATATACAAAGTTTTCACAGAAACACACAGAACCGGAGGAGAAGGCAAGATTGGCGCCCTGATGCTCTGATATGAAAGCCACACAGCATCATGTTCTCAACACAAAACTTAACCACCAGTGTGGCCACATACCGACAGGCCGCACGCTGAAATCGAACAATTGACACTCGGTGTGTACTTGGACTTCTTCAACCTTTCATGTTCGTGTTCGCAGAGCAAAACAAATAACTCCCGTTGTCTGTATTTCCACGGTCGAATTGGTGAGCTTTTTGGGCACGCTAACTTCCTCATGGGGTATTTGGAGGTGGTGCATCTGGAACATCAGACCAAGCAATCTCCAGACTCTGGTCCCACAGCAGGTAGGAGACAAGTCTCTGAGGGATGTGGCCCTGGAGTTGCGGAACCCGGATGAAGAGGTTGGTGTGGGGATCCAGGGTCAGCAGGTGCTTCCTGATAACCTTCCTGCACTGGTTCCTGAGGTCAAGGTCTTCCCAGTCTGAAGGGAAGAATCTGCTTGATGGTTCGCCCAAAGGCTCCAGCATGACGCATCTCTCTCCTGCAGCAAACACTAACATAACCAGTGTGTCTTGCTGTAATTTCATTCTTGGAAGTTTGAAAGTAAAATCCAGGTTGATTTCAGCACTTGCAGCCAACAGAAGCTTTACACATGGGACATATCCTCGAGAAGCTGCTTCCCAAAGTGGTGTTTTCCGTGCATTTTTTGGTCCGTTCACATCAGATCCCGCTTCTATCAACAATTTCATGGATGAGTCATTTCCTGTGTGTGCTGACACCATCAGTGCAGTTTGGCCATCAGAGTTTACATGGTTCACATTAGCTGCTGCTCCCAGAAGCAACAACACACAGTCTGAATGACCTCTCTGTGTTGCTAGAATCAATGGTGTTGACCCTTTCTGGTTGGGTTGGTTTATGTCAGCTCCTGCACCCAGTAGCAGCTTGACATATTCCTGTTGCCCTATCTTGGCTGCCACTTGAAGTGGTGTTTCCCTTGATGTGTCTGGCTGGTTGACATTAGCTCCAGCTTCCAGTAGAAGCTTGATACACTCTGCATTGTTTCCTGCAGCAATTGCAGCTCCTAACAAGGTGCTGTCACCCCATTTTTCTAATTGGCTGATGTCAGTTCCCGCATCCAACAGCAGCTTCAAACACTCCACGTATCTTTTACGAATTGCTGTCAACACTGGTGGGGACTGGTTGACATCTGCCCCTCCCTCCAAGAGCAGTTTGATGTGATCTACCCTTCTCTTCTGCACTGCTACCAACAACAAACTTTGCCCATCAGGACCAACCCAGTTGACATCAGCTCCTGCATCCACCAGATGTTTTGCAAATTGTGTGTCACAATTTTTAACTGCTACCAATAATGGTGTATGACCCTCAGACATAGCCTGATTCACATCTGCTCCAGCATCCAGCAGCAGTTGCACACACTGTGCATCGCCTCTGTAGACTGCTTTTAACAGTGGTGAGGACTCCGAATTGTCACAAATGTCAACATCTGCTCCAGCTTGCAACAACACATTTGCACACTGCCCATGGGCTCGATGTACTGCTTCTGACAATGAAGTCCTTCCTTTCCTGTCACTGTGATTGACATCAGCTCCAGCATCAATCAGAAGCTCCAAACACTCAGTATCATCACGAAGGACTGCTTCCCACATTGATGTGTGGCCAGCAGAATCAGTGTAGTTCACATCAGCTCCTGCTTTCAACAGCAGCTTTGTTGAAGGCAAATCAGAACAACAGACTGCTTCCAACAGTGGAGCTTTCACACCTGCACCAATCTGATTCACATCAGCTCCTGCTGCCAGCAGCAGCTTCAAGCAGGTGGCATCACCTCTGCACACAGCTTCACACAGTGGTGTGTTTCCTTCAGCATCAGTCTTGTTCACAGCAGCCCCTGCCTGCAGCAGCAACCGCACAGTTTCTACATCGCCCTGACATACTGCTTCACACAATGGCGATGGTACTTCCCCATCTAAAGTTGCCATTGCCTATTGTTCAACTCCTCACTGACTGAGCCTGGTTTTTAACTTGAAGTTATCCAATGGTTCACAATACTTCAGATCAAAATTTATCAATCAAACGTATTCTCTTTCCGTTGATTGGCACAGCGAATATGTCCTTGTTTGATACAACCAAACACAACTTTTGCAAGTGAATGTTGACGTTGCAGGAAAACCGAGCGATCACCAAGATGCGTTCTTGATATGTCCTGTATTGATGTGAATAATACGCTACAAGAATGACCCGACGAGGAGTGCTGTGTATCAAACGCCACTGAAAACTTCCTCATACAATCATACCTCACTGAATAGACTGACGCTGTGAAACCTTCAAAATGTTTACAACCAAACCCAGGTTTGTACGGTCCAACATACCGCCCTCAGACTTGCCAAAAATCGATAAAGAGACAACTTCCTCGTGTTCACACTGTGCTTAATACCTGGCTGCAAGAGACTGATTGTCGTGCTGAATGTTTCCCCATTGGGCTGTTTAGAGATCTATGCAGCACTGGTGCCTACCACATCTTTACGCGAATGAGTCACTGTCATGTGAGGAAAAACCATATACCCGTGTGCAACCGAAGTGTGTGATAGCGCTGGAATTTCAGCTTTCTTGAACCAGTTTCCCCCACATAGCTGAGCAAGTTCCACGATTCGTCTGTGTCAAAAGGAAGTTGTATCCGTGGTTGGATGTACGTAATGTAACACTCGGGGATCCCGTAAAGGCAGATTGCAGGGCAGCTGACCAGTTATATAAAACTCCTGTGAACAAGTTAATGTCCGACTACGTACAATACCTCACGTTGGGATATGTGTGTACGTGTGCGCGTGTCTGAGCGTGCCTATCTGTGTGTGTGTGTGTGTGTGTGTGTGTGTGTGTTGTGTGTGAAAGCGTGTCTTCCTGACATTAAATCCGTGATGTCTTCTCGCAAATTGGTTGGGCTTTTCGGCTTTTGCCATCAGAAAATTCCCTGTGTGTTCATCGTAGTTTCTTTGCTGTGTGAATGAGGCAGCAGCCACTGGGAGACCCCCGTACCCATCCAACCGTGGTGCGCATAGAAAAAAGGCAGGCTGCAAGCCAGCACATCGCTTGTGTGCTCACCTCCCAATGACTGAAGGGTTGATGCTGTCCAAGGTGCACCCACACATAGAAATCGCTGCACACACAGCCAAAGTGAATCGCTGCTCTTGCTCCCGAGGGGTGTGTGTGTGCGTGTGTGTGCGGGGCAAATATATCTCTGCCATGTCACGGGCCTTGTCAATTTCTGCAGTGCCGCCAGAGTGACGGAGGAATGGGTGGAAAACATCGCGGTCCAGCATCGTCTGCTGTTTTACCTTCTCTGTGTTGATCATGTGAAGAGGAACAAGGAATGTTGGTTTGTAAAGTGTGTTCATTTTTCCATGGTGACACTGTGGCACAAGCAATGAAGCCTGCTAGCGGGATCTTTTTATTGTGAGAGAGAAAGAGAGACAGAGAGAGACAGAGAGAGCTGGGGAGAGAGACAGGGAGAGAGAGACAGAGAGAGACACCACACGCCTGACCACCACCTTTCAATGTACCAGGAAATACGGAACGGATACCGAGAATGTGTACAATGCAGTGGCAATGTGTATTCGTTCGCACACCGTGGCAATACCAGCATCAAAAGTCACGCAGCGTTTGGCGTATGGGCCAGTGGCAAGGTTCACCACCAGTGATTTGCAAGGCACCAGAGTAGGCGTGAAGGCCACGGGGACCGTCTTACAACCCACCGAACACGAGGCACTGCAAACCACATGGCGCAGTAAAGGTGACGACTGCGTCAAGAACTTGAATCCATCGCATCGTTGTGTCCCGCAGAACATTCAACTGTGTCACAGGACACAACCACGACACACAGCGGGTGTGCTGATCGAAACCGTTTCAACTGTGACCCTGATTCACTGGTGCTTTGTTTTGTTCAAACCTGTGCCCCCCAAATAATGCTCGTTTGATCAACTTCCAAAAGGTTTGTTTCGTGTCCATGTGGGTATTTTGTCAAGCATGGTTAGCAGGATTACATCAGTAAATTTGGAAAGCCTGGACAGTTTAAGATTTCCAGCGATCACCTCTCATTTTCTGACCCGAATATGGTGAGTTAGACCCAGGGGTTTTTCAACACATTTCACAGCTGTTGGGATCACAGCAAATGTTCTGGCACCATGATATCAGCTGATTACTCCTACCAAAGGCAAATTGAGGGCGGTAATTGAGTCACAAGGAACCGTTTGCCCTCTGAACCCTGATCTCAGCTCGTAAGTGATGTTTGTGCAAATAAAGAAAGAGATCCGTATCTCAGCAGCTCAGCAGCCAGTAAGAGAGAAAAAAGGGACCTTGTATCATGCCGAAGGTGCAATGTCCTTCAAGATAGAACACTCGAGTCATGTGGGCAATTCTTTCCCCAGCTCAATTGTTGGGGGAAAATGTCACTCTGTCATGCTCGGTGGTGGGCGAGCAATGTTCAGTGGTTGTGTGGTTGGACCTGCAACCTTTTTCTTGGTGTAGAACTCAGAGAACAGGACTCAGGCTCTGGAGCCATCGATGGACAGAAACATTTTCAGTTGTGTGGGAACACCCACGAATGGAACATAGCCGCTGTACTCAAATTCTTTCTGAAATTTGGCTTTATTCCTTGACATTTTGTGAAGGTAGAACTGCCCAAACATGTTGCTGGAACTGATGCCCAGCTGTTTGGCTTTTTCAAACAAGCCTTATTACAAGAAGAATTTATTGTGATTGTAATACTTTTTTGTCACCAATATCCACACTAATTTTCACAACATATCCTCACAGAAAGCTCCAATCAGAAATGTAGCCTGGGTTTTAATCTGTACCTGACCTGTAATAAAAAAGGTGACCTGTAGCTTGTGAAGTGCCAACATGTGTGGGAATCACAAACCAGGAAGTGAACAGATTGGCAAGTTATGAATGCCGAGAAAATAACAGAATTCCACCTGATGTTTTCCAAATAGTCTTCCTGTTGTTCAATCAAACTCGGTCACTCAGTTGTGTTCCGCATTCCGCGTTTGCTTGTTGTGTTTTTTTGTGTGTGATTCACTTGTTTGGTGTGCGCAGCTGTTGATGCGTATTTTCGTGTGCTTTTTCGTATGTTGTGCGTCCAAGCATGTGCGTCTTGCGTTGTGCATGAGGGTCGTGACACACTGGATGTTACGGGGCGGTCAGACGCAATGGTCACTGGACGGCGCAAACCCTGAACTGACAACAAACACACTGGATGGCATGTTTTGTGTGACAATTTTTTTTCAGTGAACCGTACAGTGAAGGTTTCTATTTTTGAAGACCATACAGTCATATCACTGCATATCACATCACTTTGCAACATTCAAAAAGTTTCTTTCTTGTGTGAATTTTTTTTTCAGTGAACCATACAGTGAAGGTTTCTATTTTTGAAGACCATACAGTAATATCACTGTATGTCACATCAGTTTGCAACATTATTTCTTGTGTGAAATTTTTTTCAGTGAACCGTACAGTGAAGGTTTCTATTTTTGAAGACCATACAGTAATATCACTGTATGATTCCTCAAACATAATTGCAAGAAGCAGCACAAGCCTGACTGACTGCCCCGTCCAGGGTGTCCCGTGCTGCTGAATGGCTTTTGGATCCGTCCCCCCGGGCGGGGCACCCCGCCTGGCCTCAGTGTGTCCGGGCCCTGATGTGCGGTGCATTGAGCATCACTGCACAGAAAACAAACATTCACATAATGAATTGCGACTGTGGTTGACCAACCAAGCAATGAAATACTTCCAAGCAAATTTGTTCTTTGTTTCATTATTTCTACAGCAAAAAAGAACGCGAAGTAACGTGCAAAATTGGCTGTGTTCCATTTCACGCATTTGGCTTTATTTGTTATGAGTGGTACCCAAGAACCTCACGAGTACAAAATATGCCAGGGAGGTCTAGATTTCCTTTGCAGATTCTCTCCGTTCAGTTAGTGTTCTGCTCTCAGATTCACATGGATTTCTCCAGATTCAGTCACCCTCCCTTCCGATTTCCTGGGATACAACAGCCAAAGGGGAGTTTGTGGTTGAGGGTGCGATTGTTTTCACATAGGAGATTTGCACATCATCTTGACAGCACAAATATTACACAATTTCATAACAGCCTTTCAACATGGTGCCATGTTCTTCTGTCCGCCTTTTTGGTGGCGTGTTTGTCAATGGTGGGTTTACTCTCGGGACGTGAGATGCCAGGCATGGGCAGCAGTGGGTAGCAGCAACGTTCAGTCCACAATCAGGTTCTGTTCATACAGCAGGTATGTGATGAGTTTCTGAGGTAATCCTGCTCTCTCGTCTGTCGTTTGGATTTGTGGGATCCTCATGAAGAGATTGGTGTGAGGATCCAGGCTCAGCAGGTGCTTCCTGATGACCTTTCGGCACATATTCTTCAGACCCGGGTCGTGCCAGTCTGGAGGGAAGAAGAAATCGATTTGCTCCAAGATTTCCCGCTCAATGTCACTGAAGAAATGCTGTAGAGCAGGTCCGCCTGCTGCAAAGACCAACAAATTTACTCTGTTCCTGACTTGTTCAACGTCACATGGAGGAAAGCACTTAACCACACAATTAGACCATTCTCCCGTGTGTGTGAACTCACTGGGGGTGTTCACGGTAGCTCCTGCGCCCAAGACCAGTTTCACCACAGCCTCAATGTTCAGTGGAATTTTCCATTGGGTGGATATCCATGTCGAATTCAAAGGTAACTTCCTTTGGGTATGTCTAACGTTCATCTCTGCTCCTGCTTCGATCAGAAGCTTAGCGTATTGTGTGTTGCCACAACAGAATGCTCGAAACAATGCTGTTTCTCCCAATAAGTCAATCTTGTTCACATCAGCTTTAACCCTCAACAGGAACTCCAGACAGTCTGGGTCAGGGTTCAGTGTTGCTTCCATCAATGGTGTGACTCCTTGCGAACATACAATGTTCACATTAGCTCCAGCCTCATGCAAAATCTTTACACATTGTAAGCTTCCAAATGAAGCTGCGTTGAGTAGTGCTGAGCGTCCACCCTTGGCTTTGTGGTTCACATCAGCTCCAGCTTTCAGAAGCTGAAAAACACACTGGGGACTACCCCGGTCTGCTGCCATCTGCAGTGGCATTCGGCCTTCAGAATCAGCACGATTGGCATCAGCTCCTGCCTCCAGCAATAGCTTCACACATTCGATGTCAGCACTATCTGCTGCTTCGTGAAGTGGTGTGTGCCCTTCTGTGTCAGCTATTGTCACATCAGCTCCTGCTTCCAGCAATAGTTGTATGCATTCCTGGTCCCCTCTATCTGATGCTTCTCTCAGTGCTGTTCGCCTATCCCAATCAGCCTGGTTCACATCAGCTCCTGCTTCTAACAACAGCTTCACACAGTCTGTATCACACAGTTTAGCTGCTTCCACCAATGCTGTTCTCCTTGGATTTCCATTGCAGTTCACATCAGCTCCTGCTTCCAGAAGCAGCTTCAGACACTGAAGGTTCGCTCCATATGTTGCCCTGATCAGAGATGTGTGCCCATATCTGTTCACCCTGTTCACATCAGCTCCTGCTTCCAATAGCAGTTTCACACAGTCAGCATGTCCTCTGTCTGCTGCTTCACACAATGGTGTTCTGTTGTCCCAGTCATCCTGATCCACATCAGCTCCTGCCTCCAGCAGCAACTTTACACATCCACTACTTCCACTGAGTATGGCATTGTCCAATGGAGAACACCCAGCCTCACTCTGGTTCACATCGGCTCCTGAATCAATCAAGAGTTTCAGACAGTCAACGTGACCTTTGCTGGCTGCTGAAGCCAGTGGGTTTTTCAGGTTCACGTCAGCTCCTGCTTCGAGCAGTAGCTTCACACAGTCAATCATTCCACTGATGGCTGCTCTGTTCAAGGGAGTGTATCCACTTTCAGTCATGTGGTTCACAGCTGCTCCTGAAGCCAATAACAGCTTCACTCGGTTCACGTCACCTTGATGTGCAGCCCTGAGCAGTGCATCACCGTTGTCTTCTGTTTCCTGCATCATTTCTTCTTTTGGTACTTCGTTCACCACCAGATGACAACTGATTCGGTACTGCACTGCTGCAGAGCTGGTATATAACGGATTGCGTTGCCCTGGAAGTAGCTCAGTCGGCAGAGCGTCGGGCTGCGGAGCTGGCGATCCGGGTTCGATCCCCGCTTCAGCCGCTCATGGTGCCAACCTCGAGTTCCGTCAACGGATCATATGGCTGTAGATGCAGGATACACGCCTGACAAACTGAAACCACAAGTGTATACATACCTAATTTTACATTGGTGTGTCAACTGTAAACTGTTGAAAATGCCATCAGCTGAGTGCTCTTGCATACACACTTGATTGAACTTCACCAAACGGGAGTTTTGTGCTGCAGAGATCACTGTGAGGTCCAACAACAAAGTCTCTGTTGCGGCACCTGTGTAGAAGTTATGCGACAAACCTTTGCTGAAGTTTCATAGTGTGTGTACGCATTGCTGGTTGATTCATGCCTGCGAGTATGTCATTCGCAATCTAAACAAAATCAAGGTTCTCAGCATTCACCATTTTCCATCACAACATGTTATTGGTTTTTGGCTTGTTTCCATGTTCAGGTGAAGCGTCCTACTGGACCTGTCTTGATGCCATCACGTGGTATCGTCTTCCGTTTCCGTGCATCTACAGTTCCAATCACAGTCATTGATGAAGCATCGAATGAATGATGGACTGCCAATCCGAACGTGAAGTCACGATGTCCTGTCTTTGGGCACCAGGTGCGTTGCAGATGGAAACGTCAAGACGAGAGTCCCCAGTGACACAGTTCACACATTATCACTCGGAACTTCCGAAGATGCAGCTGCAGCTGCCATTGCGCTTTGCAGCGTTGGCCCTGTCACATCAACCAGAATCTCAGATACTTGCAGAATGATGTGACGCAAGCGAATACTACAGATGACAGATGTGTCTGTCGTGTTGTTGTCCATTCGCCAAAAAGTCTGGCAAGACGGTCGCTTCACTCGCACAGCTGTTTGACATGTCAGTGTGGCAGCTTTTTGATACACGCACACCCACGCAATCACGCACAGCTGTGCTGCGCACGTGTATTGATCTGCTTCGGTTGTCATGGTGATCTCTCACCGTGGGAGATTCAAGCTGCGGCCATCTGCAAGCGTAGTGTCCGTGTGAAGAACCCATCTGTTGAGAAACTTTTGAAACTACAATGTAAAACGGGAACAAACAGCAGAAAGCACAGCCACCGAGTACGTAAACAGAGGACATTTGTTGCAGGATAAAAACCGTGCTTCCTTTACACTTCCCCAAAATGTATTTAGTTTCTTACAATTTTTCTGAGGAACACATAATTTAAACATGCATTGGACAGCACTGAACAAAGGAATCCAGGATCAGCCTCTGCATCATGACAAGACAAGCAACGATACTGTTTGTCCAAAGCAACGTGTGCCACTGCACAAGTGGCATAATTTTTCCGTGGCATCAGACTTTTGGTCAAGAAAATTCCAACAGAAGTTTCCAACACAAGATATTGTCATGATGTCCTCCGAGAAACTTTTGTCCCACCCACGGATAACGATAAGTGCAGAAACGTCACTCAAATGACAAAACAACGAGAAACCTCTACGAATCAGCGACAGGCAGTTTTGTGCGTGGAGCTGCATCCCCATTTGGATCAGAAAACCAATTGCCCGCAAAAATGTGATGCAGGGCCCGCTCGTTGCTGTTACCATGGAAACACTTGTTGAAACCATACTCTGTCATTGTCATGACAACGAATGTGTTTCGTGGGTTTAGCGAGAAGAGCCCATCAATACTTTGTTGTTCACTACGTGTGGTTGATCCTTGTTTTTCCTGCACCAACAACATTACTGATCAGAGATCATGGTGGTCTGGTGGGGTTCGACGCCTGCACATGGTGGTTACATTGAGCAGGTTCAGACAACTGTATTCCAGAATCAGAACAAGCAGATAAAGATTCCCTTTGCTTTACAACTGAAACACTCGTTCTGATCAAGATCCAGCTGTGCAATACTGAGCACCCAAATAACAAATGGATCTGATGCGGGATGAATCAGTTTGTTTAATGTTGGTGAGTGTGGTGTGAAATGGGTGTATCAAGCAGGCACACTTGAGTATTGGCACTGATCCACATCGTGTGAATCAGCTGCCCAGAATAGAACTGCTTGTATTTGCTTCACAAGATGTGATCAGATCAGGACACCGCCCCTGGGAGAAACCAAATCAAAACAGGATGAGGATGGTAGGTGCAAAATGTACTTATACACAACGAAAATGAAGATGCAAGTTACAGCATTTCAATACTTGATCACATTTCACTCATTCACTGGCAGGAGTTTTGACATCAAATGGGTTTTCGCTGATTTCAGGAGGTTGCACCACTTTGAATGTCCCTCAATTTTGAAGGGCCAAAACAGGGTGACCGAAACAAATCACCTCCAGGCAGCCAGGGAGATTTGCATATGAACACCTGTTTCTTGGCAAAGGTAAATTTCAAATTTGGATATTTTGGGTATTTTTGAATTTGTTCAGGGCAAGGACAGTGTGCCAGTAAGGAATTTATCAAGCCTGAATTGTTCAGGTTTCATATCGGTCACTCTGCATTCTGGTTTCTCAAATCACCACAAGCTCCATGGGTCTATTTTGTATCATTGACGGAAGCCTGAAGACACTGCAGGACAAAAAGACCTTTTTCTTATCCATTGACTTTCCTTGCACTGGGACTTGCAGCCCTGAACAATCAAAAAGTGAAATTTTGTCCCTTCGCATCTTATTTCAGAGGTCTTAAATGTAGTTCGTCAAGGAACATTGTGCCCACTGCAGTTGAACATCACTCCAATGCAATGCAAATCATCACTGGCTCTCTTTCTTTGAAAACATTCCTTCAACATCTCAAATTTTTTTTTGCTATACTGTACACATCACAACAAATGCACCAAAGAAGTAACCGAAATACAGATGCATGAAAACCAGTCCATGATGACAGCTGTGACAGGAAGGATACTTACAGTGTGTCAGGTTGCGCTTCGAACACAGAACTGATGCATGCGAACTGTACAGAAGAGTTTCAACAAAAGCGAAACAAACTTCTTGTGTCATTTCGCACCACCGCACCAACAGTATCGCAAACTTTGGGCGACATAACATAAGCAGGGAAGTATCGGGCGTACACATCACGGCATTCGGCATTTCTTCTCATGCCAGTGGGATCACAATTCTTGAGATAGGAACCTCGTATGAGCAAGAGAACGAGGGTTCCTGTGCAGCCCCATGTGGGAGAGCAGCGAGCAAGCGCTGGCTGCAGTAGAACAGACAACCCACCCAAATGTGACACACACACACACACACACACATGCACACACACATGCACACACACACATGCACACACACACATGCACACACACACACACCACACCACGAGCACAAGCAACTCACACGTAACAATGGACAGCGAGAGCTTTTGTGTGAGGAAAAAGCACCCAGCGTGTGATTTCTGTGTCGCAGAGCAACAATGCGGTGTTGATTTGTGTGTCGATTCAATCAGCTGTGAAGATCCACAGATACGATGTGGCACTTTCTTCTGGCTGTCGTGTGGAGTTTGTCTTCGCATCCAAAAGACACAAACAAGTCAAAATGAGAAGAATTTTGGGTTCAGAACAATGATCGCAGTTGTATGAGCTGACATGCCAGGATAGTCCTGCTATCCGATTAGTTGTCTCCATGCGAGAAACTTGGAACATTGGACCAATCCACCTCAAGGTTTTGCTCAAACAGTATGTACGAAATAAGTTTCCCTGGCAGTTCTGGCCTCTCATTGGTCATCTGGAGCTGAGGAACCCGGATGAAGAGGTTGGTGTGGGGATCCTGGGTCAGCAAGTGCTTCCTGATGACCTTTCTGCACTGGTTCTTCAGGTCCAGGTCATCCCATTCTGTAGGGACCAGCCTGGTAGAATTCTTAGCACTTTCATTCTGAATTCTGCATTCCTGTCCAGCAGCAAATAGCAGCCTGATCACTTTCCTGCACAAATCAAGAGAACCAAGACTTGGTACAGTGATAGGCACCAAATTCACCTTCCCTCCTGCAGCAAGGAGAAACTGGATGATAGCCTGAACGTTTTCTGGGTGCAGTTTGGGATGGTCCTTGCGAATGTTTTGAAAGCTCTGCAAAAGAGCATCTTCAGCTGGCCTTGCTCCAGAATCCAACAGGACCTTCACACATTGTGCGTTCCCGAGCCTCACTGCACAAGCTAACGGTGTACCCTCAACATTATCAGCCTGATTCACATCAGCTCCCTCTTGTAGAAGCAACCTCACACATTGTAACCTGTTCCTTTTGACTGCTATGCCCAATGGTGACACCATAAATTTGTCACTCTGGTTCACATCAGCCCCTAATTTGAGTAGCAACTTCACACACTCTGCATGCCCTCCACTGGATGCTGTCCACAATGGTGATTCATGCTGTTGATTTGCTGTGTTGACATCAGCTCCAGCTTCCAGCAATGGCTTCATACACCCCACATCCCCACAACAAGCTGTAGTCCACAACAGAGTTTCCCTGTATTGGTTCAGCTTGTTTACATCAGCTCCAGCTTTCAGCAGCAGTTTCACACATTCTGCATCACCTCTACTCACTGCTTGTCTCATGGGTGTGACCCCCAACCTGTCAGCTTTTTTCACATCAGCTCCTGATTCCAGCAACATTTTCACCAGGTCTGCTCTGCCTGTGCACACTGCTTCCCAAACTGGAGTGTCACCAATTTTGTTTGCTTGGTTGACATGGGCTCCTGCTTCCAGAAGCATCTGCACAAAATTTGCATTCCCAACCCTGACAGCTTCACTCAACAGTGTCGTCCCCTTGTGGTCAGTCTTGTTCACATCAACTCCAGCTTCAACCAACACTTTTGCAGATTCTGCTTGACCTGTCAATATTGCCTCCCACAAAGGTGATTTGCCATTTTTGTCCGTCTTGTTCACATCAGCTCTTCCTTCCAGCAGCAGCTTCACGCAATCTGCATTGCCACTAGCGACAGCCAGACACAGTAGTGGTTTTCGTTCTGAACTCTCCGCTTGCTTCACATCAGCTCCTGATTCCAACATTTGCTTCACTCTTCCCGCATCACCCTTTTTCACAGCATCCCTCAATTCCTCAGCCTTTTCCCTCTTGGCCTTGTTAGATTCTGTGTTTCCTATGTTTTCTTCTGCTGATTCAGTGACCAAACAACAGCTCAAGTAAAAATACCGTCTTCTCTTGGACTAGAAAATTTATCGAAAATTAAGACCTCAGAATCTGGAAAATGCTCTTGGATTCGATAAATTCACATCGAATGACTCCTGCATTCAGCAAATGTGGGCCACTAAGAGAGCAACAGTAACAGCAAAAGTTTAGGAAATCCCAGGTGGTGTGATTTAAACGGGCACAGATCAACGTTTACCCTGACACATGGCGATACTTATGCTGTCATTGGGGCAAAAACAACCAACCTCTGCGTGTCAAACACCTGAACACTCCGCACTGCAGAAGCGGCGTTATGTTTTGTGGTTGACATTTTTAAAATTGTTGACGCTGCGTTGGCCAAACTATAGCTTGAAAATAAGATCTAGTTTTATTGGCTTCTATCTGAACGGTTTTTGACGTCGGTGTGAGAAATGGGGCACTGAGGTAACCAACGCGCACAAACCTTCTTGCGAAGGACAAAAGGAGGAACAGCTGCTTGACATCTCAACGGGCTCAAATCTCACTCGTCTCATTTACGTTGTCAAGAGCCAAAATTGCTGTTTACGTTGTCATTGAAAATTAACAAAAACATCATTGGTGTGTTATAACACCTGTTCCTCCAACGCCAGAGCTCAGTCATTGAAATAGATCACACAAAGTGCCTGTTCAAAGCGTACATGTACACAACATCCGAACGTGCACAATCTTTGAGAGGAAGAACGTTGTGTTGTTCCTGACGTACGCGTGACGTTTTGTTATGTGACGTCATGCAAACACATTTGTTCAAACAACAGAAAGTATATATGTAGTAACGAAAGACCGGAATTCCTTTCACAAGCTTGTCGCCAAAGTCCGAACAAATATTTGTTCCGTGATGTCCTGGAAAGTTTTGTTTTTGTCACCCGAAGACACCAATTTGTTGCCCATTTTTTGTTGTTCCGTCATTTATGTTGAAATATCCCTCTGACACCAAAAAGAACAATTTGACTCAATGTTTGGTCTCGATCCCCCATTGGTTGTGCGGAGCAGAGGAGAAGCGGCTATACCAGAGTGCTGTGTCAGCAGATGTGCCGCGTATGGCAACCTTACCGTGTGTCGCTGCTGTGCATTGTGTGTTTGCTCTGCCAACGCAAAGTATGAGGGGTGTAGAGCCAGCCAGCAGCGACTGAGCGAGTTTGATGTGGGTTGTGTGCAGCAACTCAACCATGTCTCACCGCATTGTGCCGCTCTCTCTCTCTCTCTCTCTCTCTCTCTCTCTCTCTCTCTCTCTCTCGCGCGCGCGCGCGCGCTCGCTCTCTTTCCATGCCGTTCTCTTTCTCGTTCTTATCTCTGTATTTCATTCTTCCGCTCACTCTCTCACATACGGAAAACACTCTTTCTGCGTCTCCCTCCCCCATTCACACCACACAAGCAGTGTTCCCTGTGTCAAACCAACCATGGCGCTCCGCACGACGGAAGTTACAGGAAGCTACAGCGGCCACTGACGGGTGCTGTGTGCCCAATCGTGTCTCGTCGCTGTGCTGCTCTCTCTGACCACGTACAGCCAGCAGCCACCGAGCAGGCTGCACTTCGTACAAAAATGTCCCCACCAAAACCACGCACCCTGATTTCACATCCCCACACGCAGCATCGACTTTCGTAAGGCAGGAAGGAAGTTTAGCACTGCTCAACAGAAACAAGAGGAAATCTGGTGATTTTTATGCGAATATATTCAGTTCACAATGACGAAGGAGCTTGTTCTAGTTTTGTATGGACCAACACACGGCTGACGCGATCGTGGTGGAGAATCCGGTAACTGAACCACTGCACGAACAAGGTCAGCACGTCGCCTTTTGTAAAATTCTTTTCCACTGATAACAAAATGAGGACCATCAGCGTTCTGCCTATACAGTGTATTCCACACACACGGAAGAAACTTTAGACAAACGGGGGCACGCGATGAGATTCCACGGACGAGTTCAAAGCAAGCAAAATCGTAAAGAGAGAGAGAGTGAGCTGCACTGGCACCTGACCTTGCTGTGGTTTTGGTGTTCACCATATCACGAAATGCCTGAACAGGCGTGAAGAAAAACAACACCCATTGACACAAAATAATCTCAACGTTCCAACTGTTATTGCCCTTACATGTCATTTCGTTTGAGACTTAATACTGTAGTCTTTGCTTTTCTTCTTTGCTTTTCGCAGAATATAATCTGGATGGCAGGATCCGCCACTGCCTTTGGTTGGAAAGTGTTGCAGTTACAGTGTTACAGTCCTCATGAACTCAGTCCTTGTTGTAAACACTTGAGAAACACAGGTGTGTCTTATCTGTGCCGACTTCATACAATTTTAGTTTTGTGGTGAATTCAGAACACACCTATCTCCAATACGAACGTGGTTCATTTGCCTACGAACCTGTGACCCAGGTGACCCTTCGGCCCCTCATATTTGCCGTGTCCACAGAACTAAAGATTGGTTGGGTACTTCACACCTTGCCTCACTCAATTCAGAGGCAGGTTGTTTACGTGCATAAGTTGCCCAGATTATGGACTCCCTGGATTTGGCACAACCACAATGATGAGATGGGAGGGGATGAAGTGTGGCCACGGAATGGTTGATTACCCTGGGCTCTGGGAGGTAAACTGGCGGGGGCGGATGCCACAATGTATCTTGGTTCAGTGGTCACATCATCACACAGATATTACTCACAAAACTCTCACATTATTGAGGCCTTTTGCTTGTTCTGTTGGGACAAAGTTGAGGAAATCCAGTTCCTGTCAAATTTTGAGTGTGTGTCTTCTGAATGCACGGGCAAAATGACCCCAATGGTAGATCTTGGATTCCTGGCTTATTGACCCTGAGCCCTTGAGAACATTTTGTGTGGGTTGCACATGGTGGCCCACAGGTGGGCCAAGCAAGGGTTTCTGTTTTGTATTTTTGGATCACCTCACACTCTGAGACGTGAGCTTGGAAGACCGAATTACTACCCAACAACACACAATGGATTTGTTATTGCATGAGGAGTGTCCTTTGTTCCTTGTTGTAGTTAGTGCGTCATTTGTGCACCAATTGTCCGCCGACTCAAGGCCTTTTCACGTTAGTGACGGCATCAGGTTTTTTTGACTTTGACTGCAACGTTTTTGATGTTAACTGCAGGATTGTTTTCAAATTAGGATGACTTTGCTGCAGTGACTGCAACTTTGTAGCCAATGTCATGAATTGATACATAGTATTTCAACAAGTGTTTTTCACTGCAATTACTACAACTTTGCAGTTGATGTCAAAACATGGTTTGGACCAATTTTTGCTGACTTCAAAATTGACATTGACTTCACTTTTGCAGTCGCGGTCGATGTTTTTGCAGTCGATGTCACCCAACGTGAAAAACCCTACAGACACTCATTGACATCACCTTGTCAAACTGGTCTCACATTGGTAAACTCATTGGGTAGAATCTGGCTCCACCCCTGGACACAATGAACACTCCCGGTCACGAGAGAGCCTCTCGTGCAGACAGAGAACAATTCACCTATCAGCTGAGCACCACTCATATGGCTTGCGCTCCTCAATCTTGACATTGCGGTGCGAACGTAGCTCAGGGGAAGTGTTCACATTCATGGGTACCAATCATATTGCAAACAGGGCACTTTGCGCACCAAATTGCCCAAATATCTACACTGTCAATGCCACGATGCCAACATTTATGTACTCACTTCGTCAAGGTTGCAATGTTTGGTTTGAATGTTTGGGTTTCTGCTCAGAACGTCGACGCTGTGCCCACCGAGAACCCAGACAATTTTGGATCCGCCCCTGGTAGTTCCCACCTTATCATTCGAGTACCATTCCCACTGATACAGGAGAGAGATGAAGTACCTGGTACTTGTCAGTACGCAGCACATCGCGCTGGAATGCAGAGGCTTCACTGAATAGAGAATCCCTGGTTTCGCTGGAAACAAGTGAGCTGTTTATGTTTGCTTTTTGTACGAATTGGATTGTTCCGATGGCGTTCTTGCTGCGGCAGTTGCCCTTTTATGGGCTGTGCCAACCACAAAGATATGCGTATCCTCAGAATACCACAACTATCAATCGAGGACCGTCGGCAGTCATGTCATCTGTCCATTGGGTTCACTTGCTCGAATAGTACCAGGCAGATCAAGCACAATGTTTGGGCACATTTAAGCGTGATGTTTGAAATCACACGTCGGAGCCCCATCGCGTCAACATCGCGTCAAATTTGCTGGTAGAGAGTTTTAGGTGCAACATGTGGGAACCCAATTTGGTGCCATTTTACATCCCATGGTAAAATGTGGCAAAAAACATGGCAAAAAACATGGGAATACCAATTGATTCACAACCAAAAATAAGTGATTCAAGTGAAGAATCAACACCATTTTTTACAAAATGATAGACAAGGACACCCCCCACAAAATTCTCAAAAATCTTGAGTCATTGCAGCTTTGAAAAATCTGTCAAACTGCCACGGAAAATGCTCCGTGGCGAGTTGAGACGCCACGTAAAAAGTGGTGGTTTTCAGACCGGGCGTTGGACCGCGCGGGGTCTCTCACGTGTTGCACCTAAAACTCAACGTTCATGCGTCGCGTAGGTGATGTGACGTTTTGCAGCTGTCAAATGGCATGCTTAATCTGCCCTTTTTGAAGGCTGCAAACGTCGCGCCAACGTCATGTCACCCACACAATGCGTGAACGTGGAAAGGGCAACTTTGATGCAGCATTGGTGCAACGGGGCTCCGAAGGGTGACTTCAAATATCGTGCTCAAACTCCCCATCATTTGTAGAGAACATGTCCATAATTCGTAATTGCAACACATGAGGAATAACAGCGCAATAACATTCAGGGTGAGATTGCCTCTTGGGGGCTCCTCATCCACACACTAAGCCATACGTATCTTCAGAACTGCCTGATGTTGTTTGCATAAATTTGTGCTTGGCAGGACCAACTCACCATGGCGGAAGGTGGAGAAAATATGACGGTCTCCTCCTCATCCGAGGACAGCTCTGAGGTGAGGTCATCAAGGTTTTCAGTTCAAGACGTGAAACATAATAAGAGAAGTCTTGAGGGGCAGTACTGTTTGGCGTCAATCGCAACCAAGCACGCTGTGTGAGTACCCTTCGTCTGGCAGACACGGGTCCACTGTATCCAAATGGATAAATGGGTGATAATGCCACTCCAAATATGAGGACTTCGTTTTCACGCAAACTTTGACTCACGCGTTCACAAAATCACGTGCTTGCGAAAAAATGGTTTCCCTAGCTCAGCATGTGTCTCAGCCTTTTCTGTCTCTCGTTGTACGAAGCAGTTGCCACAAGTTCCTTTTCCGTCACGATTTCATCAACTCTGACGTTTGAGCTTACACTTCTTTGTCAAATGAAAGTGAGCGTGCAGAGGAATACAACAACAACAAAATAGAACTTGGGGCACGCTGGAATCACGGAGAAAACATTGAGTAAACTTTGCCGAACAACAGTCACTGAGGTGAATTGCAGTGGTTTCTTGGCGAGACTCTAGCTTTTCCAAAAACAATCAATCATCATTATTGCCAGGATGAAGCGTTGATGTCAGAGCTGCAGAAGCTGAGGCAAAGATACAAAGAGAAGATGAGGGTGTTGAAAGAGTTGAGACGCAAGAGTAGACATCGTCACGCCAGGGGCAGTCATGCAGGTAAAACAGGTTTGCTTTATTTCAGGTGACAGACATGCATGACTTTGAACACCAATTGTCCTTCCTCAAACACAATAACAGCCTAAGAAAGAAACATACACAGAGGAAATTTCTCCAGTGGCCGCCAAGAACCAAGTGTGTGTATGCAATATTGTATGTGCGTGCATGTGTGTAGTGTAAACACTGGGAAATTTACCACAAAAACAAAACACCAATTTTTCAGAGCATGCAGTCTTGCAAGACAAAGTCAATCAATCAGACCTGATCCATGCTCCTCCAACTGACTCAGCAACTCGTGCATCCAGAGAATCACACAAGTCAAAAACAGAGCAGAAGAAAGGTTAGTGTGAACACGTGGTGCCAAGGATGGGCTTCTGCAGCTTTTGACATTGTCACAAACATTCACAAGAGGGAGGTGAAGTTGTTTTCTCTTCTTTTGTCAATCAGAAAGTGAGAGAACATGAGATTTTCACTTGCAGATAATTTCTTCATGCATTTCAGGATTGACAGACATCATGATGTTGGACATGTCCAAACACATCTGTGACCAAACAGGATTGCTCACTCTTGGGGTCCAAGTTTTAGGCTTAGCCTACCATGATGTCATATCAGCCCAGACTGACTCCGTGCAAATCAATGCTGCTGCTTACAAACTCCTTCAGTCATGGTACCAGCAGCAGAATTCAGCCCAAGAAGCCTGCCAGATATTGCATACAAGGCTGAGAGAAGTCAATTGGAACCAACTGGCTCATATCCTGGTTGATGGAGTGAAGCCAAGTTCAACTCTGTCAGAAAGTAAGGCCCTCTTGATGATTTAAAATTCTTCACACAAAGCACTATAACATTTTGTCAATAGCAAATTTATCTTTCATGAGCAACTTTGAGGAACTGTGCTCTGGTTTCTTTGTTCCTCTTGCTTGCAGATCTATTCTTCATTTACAATTGCAAACTGTTGACAATGCATCATATTTTCCTCAGGAATGAGACAAATTCAAGAATGGACCACAGAGTCGCTGAGAGAAAAACCATTCTGCACTGCAAAGGGAAAAATCTGGACCCTTACGCCAAGCCATATTCCCTTGGAAAAAATCTACACACAGCTTAATTTGCTGCAGAAACACAGGGGAATCAGCAGAATAATGAAAGTTCCATTGTCTGATATCACAGAGCTCTTCAACAAAGACATGGCAAATACAAGATCTGGACGTATTCTTGTCACAGGTATGTTTTACTCTTTATCAAACATGTCTTCTTTTTTCAAAACTGGAATGATCTGATGCAAGGAATTGTTGATGACAGCAAAGAATGTTTCTGTCACTTCCCCATTTTTCTTCATTGTTTCATGCACTGTTCAGGCCAAGGAGGAGTTGGAAAATCTACATCATTGAAGCAACTTGCTCTACTTTGGGCAAGTAGGCAGTCAGATGAACTCAAGGAGTTTGACTTCATGTTTCATGTGGCTCTGAACTCAGTGAAGAGAGGTGAATCCTTAGAATACCTCATTTTAGAACAGCACAAAGGTCTGGGTAGACAAAATGTTGATGCTGCTGACATTACAAAGATCCTGAAAGGTGAAGAACAGTGCAAAGTTCTACTTATGCTTGATGGATATGATGAGTACACTCCAGGAACAAACACAAACATTGACAAGGCAATTAAAAAGTTCAGTTTGCCAAACTGCTGCCTCATCCTCACATCCAGAGATACAAAAGAACTAAATGTACTCAGGTCCTACATGGATACAGAAGCTGAAATCACAGGATTTGATCATGAAAGAGTTGAACAGTACATAACCAAATACTTAGAAAGTCCCAATGAATGCAAAAATCTCCTGCAAATTGCCAGAGAGACCAACCTGATGACAATGGAGGATTATGGTATCTTACAAGTTCCCATAATGCTGCACATGATTTGTGTTCTATACCAGCAAAAAGTATCACTTCCCAAAACAATCACTGGAGTCATATCAGCAATAGTGGAGAGGTGCCCCGACTGGGAGGAAATCAGGAGGTCTGGACAAAAGACTGATGCTGAGGTGAAAGGTCTGCTTGAAACTGCACTGATAAATTTGGGAAAGCTGTGCTGGTTGAGACTTCAAGCAGGATCCAAGGATCTGATCTTCTTGAAGGTAAAATTGCTTTGTAAAATTTTGACATTGTGAAAAAGAGAACACACATGTTGTTTATATAATTTTGTTTGCCCAGATTTATGATTGCTGTTTGGTTTGCATTTCATTGAATGCAGCATGAGATCACGTGTAACGCTGGCACTGATGCCCTGAAGCTTGGGCTGCTCATGGGAACTGAGGATGATCCAAGAGAAGAGGAGCAACAGGAAGTTCTCACCTTCCACCATCTCCTCATCATGGAATTCTGCGCTGGGAAGTATATCAGCACTCTGCCTGATGTAAGTTGTGCTCAGGGAGACAGTCATACGCCCCAGAAGCTGTATCTACATATATGGTGCGGTTTTTTAACACACAAAGAAAAAACAAGAAGATAATCTGGGTATTTGATATTGTTTCAGGCTGATTTACAAATGTTGTGCTCATCACACAAGTTGCTGGAAGAACACAAAGAGGTTATGAGGTTTGCATCTGGAATGCGTGAAGAGTTGGGGACATTTATTTCGGAGTATCTCCTGCCAGGACAAGGATCTCTTGAAAATGTGTTTCTGGCAATACTTCGGGAGAACAAACTGTTTTCCGAAGACCTGTTCAAAAAGATCCATCTCGGTGAAAGGTTTCGTCTGAATGCACCAGAAGTTCAGCTGACAAAGGCTGAAATGCAGAGCCTATGGTTCGTCCCAAGTCCAGGTTGAAAAGTTTGGACTTGAGCTCAGGGAGGTATGTAGATCTGCATCACCTGTTTGAAGGGCCTGATCAACCAGAATACCAGTTCAGAGCACAACATCCAGGATTTCCTTGTTTGCAAGAACTGTCTTTGTGTGGTACTCACTTGGGTCAAGTCAGTATGGACTGTATCAGAAAAGCTGTGCAAGTTGGGAAGTTGCCTCAGCTAAAGGATCTGCATCTGAGTGAAAACACCCTGACTCGCTGCCTGACGGTTCTGTTGGGTGGACAAGACCATCCAAGATTTTCCTGTTTGGAGCAGCTGAATCTGTGCAACACATATCTGGACCAAGAGGATGTGGTATGTTTGAGTGAAGCTGTCAGGGCTGGGCAGCTGCCTGTGTTGAAAAAGCTGCACCTCAGAAGAAACAACTTGAGGTACATGGGGAGAGAAGTGTTGGCTCTTGTCATTGTCTGTGAGGCTGACTGCCAGAAGGGGATGAAGCTGAACCTGTTTGACATTGGGCTGAGTCTTGAGTTCAGAGACAAATGTAGAGGCAAGGTCAGAAACATTCATCTCATGATATGATTTGGATGTACATCTCACGACTTGAGCAGGAAGAGGCCTGATTTTCAAGTTGACGTGACAAGAGTCGGAGTAGAAGTAAACAGACCGAACGGCACATTTTTCTGTCGGTGAAATGACTGCTCCCTGTGAAACTGGCATCCTTATATATCAATGAAGAACAGTGTGAGAATGACACTGGCCCAGAAACCAAATTCTTCTGATCTTCTGGATGAAAACATGTGACAAAACTAAGGCACATGCAATACGCCAACTGCGTCCCTGCATCCTTCATAAAGACATTGGGCTGCAGCTGAACTGGGGATACTGTATGACACAGCAAGCGACACAATGCAATGTGATATGTTCGCTTCTTTGCTCCGATAATTGACGAAACATGTCAAAGGAACGAGATGAGATGAGATAAGAAATAATCCTCTTTATTGATAGAAACGAATCAGTAATTTACAGAAACACAGGCGGAGCAAATTGAGACAAAATGTGTGCTTGGGTTAGTGAGTGAGTGAAAGAGGTGCCTGACTGTGACAGGGAAAAAGGGAGAAGTGTGTGTTCGTGTGTGTGTGTGTATGTGTGTGAGAGTGCTCATTGTGGGGTGTGTTGCTTCGTTGGGTGTTGTGTATCAACGAGATTGTGTGTGTGTATGTCTGTGTGTGTGTGTGTGTGTTTCCGTTTGTTTTGCACGTTTCAATGCGTAGGGACAGACCTGTATGTGAAGCACATCTGTGTTATGTGAAAGTGAGCCTGTTAATGTGCCTGTAACACAGTTAAGCTCTTGATTTCTTGATTTTCTGGATGCCGGTGTCCTACAGGGGGGCGGCAAGGTCGGACTGCAGCAGATACAGACGAAGCACCAGCGGTCTCACATTGTCATGTGCTGTCATGCTAAGGAAACTGCCGACACTGTATGTCATGCCTTTGCAAACAATGTCACACAACAGATGTCTAAACTTTGCAGTGACGAGCAGTTCGAGTCTGCTGCCTTCAAAACAATCACGTGAAGTTCTGACGCCTTTCTCTGAGGCGATGTCATGAAGCCTGAATCACCAGGCAGTCAGTCGTGCAACCCAGAGGGATGCAGCATATGCAAGATATGTCCATGGTGTGTGGCAGACCATTTTTTGGCGTACATCAATTCTTTTCTCTCTTGGGTCATTGACCGTCATACCAAACGTCTAGTAGGTCCTTGCAACAGGCTGCTGTGAGTGTTGCTGTGGTGTGTGACAAGCCACGCAACACAACTACCACGTGATCAGTTCTGCTGCTCTTCGACGGTTCACACAATGCTAGCCACGCCTCCGTTTGAGTGCACAGATGTGAACCATGCAATCATGTTTCTCCATTGAGGCTGAAGTTATGCGGTGCGGGCTGTGAGTTCCACCCATGAACACAGAATCCAGCAGGCTCTGCAGACACCTCAAGGAAAGTGTTGTGTCAGAGCACACTGCCCGGTGTCATTCGTTGGTCACACCACTTGTTTCGTCACCTATCTGCCGATGCGTATCCAGTTGCAATTCTTGTCTTTCATTGGTCCTCCCCACTTAAGGGAGCACGATTTTGTTCTGCTCTCTTGTTGGTCTTCTCTAAGTATGAGAGCTGGATAGTTCGTTTGCTGTTCTGTCCAATGTAAAATATGGATTGATGTTTTGTTTCTGGTGCCTGCTCTAAATTCCACTCAAGCAGCAAGCAGGAAACAATTTGTTATGAAGCCCTGTATGGTTCATTTGCAGTCTTTGTGACCCTCAGTAATCTCCATCTGATTAATCTGACTCTGATGAATCTGAATCTGACTCCGCTGAGCTGCTGTCGCTGGACTCCTGCGAATGAATTTCATGATCTTGCCCAAACAGTAGGTAGGATACCATGTGCTCAGGCAGTCCAGGTTTGTCATGGGTCATCTGTAGCTGAGTGACCTGGGCGAAGAGGTTGCTCTTGGGATCCAGGGTCAGCAGGTGCTTCCTGATGACCTTTCGGCACTGGTTCTTCAGATCCAGGTCCTCCCAGTCTGGAGGGTAGAACTGAACACCGAGGAAGGTAGGGGATTTGTACAATACGTATTCCTTCCCTGCAGCAAACAACAACTGAGCCATCTCTATTCCTTTACAATGGTATTGTTCCCAGGAACGAACAGGAAAAGTCACATCAGCTCCTGCTCTCAACAGGAGTTTTGCATGTGCCAAACTCTCCTGCGTCACAGCTTCACAAAGAGCCGTGCTGCCAAAGCGGTAGGTTGTGGTGTTGACATCAGCTCCTGCGTCCAGAAACAACTTGAGGCACTCTGTCTGCCCACGCTGTACAGCTATAATCAGAACTGATTTGTTGTCTGTATCTGCAATGTTCACATCAGCTCCTGCTTCTACCAACAACTTTACACACTGCCACTTGTTGAGCTGCATCGCTAGAAGCAGTGGTGCTGCCTCATTTCTGTCTGTGGAGTTCACATCAGCTCCCTTTTCAATCAAGTACTTGACAACATCACTGTCTTTGAACCTCACAGCTTCCAGAAGAGGATTTTCACTTCTTGATTCCTTGGGGTTTACATCTGCTCCTTGTTCTACCAGCAACTTCACCAAATTTGATTGACCATTCTGAATAGCTGTTGTCAGGGCTGTGCAGCCTTTCCATCCCACCACATTAATGTCAGCTCCTGCTTCCAGCAATAGCTGCACATCCCTTGTTCTTCCATATCTTACAGCAATTTTCAGAGGTGTGTGAGTCTGTATTCCTGTAGGGTTCACATCAGCTCCATATTTCACCAACAGTCTGAGGCACTGCCACTGGTCTGATCTCAATGCTGACAGTAGAGGCAGCGAGGCATTCACATCAGCTCCCTTCTCCATCAAAAATTTCAGACACTTGTTGTGACCTCCCCCTGCTGCAGCTTGCATGGGGCTTCTGTATCTTCTTCTGTTCATGAGAACCCTGCAGTTCACATCAGCCCCTTGGTTCTCCACCAGAAATTTCACTGTGTTTAGTTTGCCTACATTTGCAGCCCAAACCAGTAGGAACTTCATTATGTTGGACCCTGGGGAGAGTTTTCCACCAGAAGCTCCAGTGAGTCCTTCCAGAAAAGTCTCCACATCTCTGATTGTGCCCCTCTCCACGATGGTTTTCAGCGCATTTTGTCTCCAGGCAGCTTTTCTTGGGTTGTATTTTTCCACTAAACTTTTCAATTCCTTCTTTGGCAATCCTGCCATTTTGGAAGCAACTTACTGGCGTGCACAAATCTTGACAGTGTAAAGAACAGAAATTGTTGTCCTTCACTGGACACACATAGCACGCAATGACGTCACAACACCACGTGAGAGTCTAACTTCCTGTGATCTACGAAACAAAACTTGCCGGCAATGTTCTGACAAGGCAGCAGAAAGTTCCTTCCAATCAACGTGCCTTATTGACAGTTCCTTCACGAATCTTGACTTGTTTGTGTCTCTAAGATACAAAAGAACCTGATGCCCACTTTTCCGTACCACGCAGTACGAGTACTGGTGATAACTTCCTGGTCGTCGTCATGCGCTGTGTGCGTGTGTGCTGCTGACTGGTTAAACTGCGAATATACAGCGCTGTGTGTGCAGAGATAGTGAAAAACTGCGCAGCAGCCAGCTGGCTGTGTGTCACCACCCAACCGTGAAGAGTCAGAGAGGAAGGCCGCCTGACATACACTCCCTCACTCGTTCTTCAGCTTCACCAAAAACACACCAGTTTCCTATGTCAGAGAAACACGCATCCGTTTTCATCAGTGTTTCTGTCCTTGTTTGCCGTGGTGTCAATCCGTTGTCTCCGTCAGCAGATGTGAACGCGACACAGCAGCCACACGAAGCGATTGGTCGTGACAGCCTGTACTGGCGACGAAAGAGAGTGTTGTGCTGTGTGTGCTTGTGAGAGAGCCAGCCAGCCAGCACAGTCACCCCATACACAGCAGCCACTGAGGCACTGGTGGGTTGTGTTGCCAACCTGCCAACCGAAGCGTGTCGCACGAGTGTGAGCCTGCCATTGGCTGTTCTGTTCTGCGGACAGAGCAGCCGTGTGCACTTTGCGGTGTGGGAGATTCCGCCATGTCTGTTTCACTCCCCATGACTCACTACGCTACGTATGTTGTCCCCCTTGAGGTATCAAGGCAAAATGTTACTGACCCGGTGACGACCTGCACGTATCATGCGCATGCGCAGTACATGTACGCCATGGTGGTGAGAGCACGCGACATCTTTGATGTAGGAGGTGTGCTGGGCAAGAATTGAAATATTGCATCCACATTCTGTACTTTTGTTGAAGTGAACAAACAACTGTATTTATGACAAAGGTGAAGAAGTCCACTGTCATCCAAACGAGTCCATTTCTGCAAAGCAGACATCAGATGTCATGTACGGGTAAACTGTGCAGACCATTGTCATCGGGATTCCAGAATACTGTCGTCCCCGCTTAATTCGACCCCGGTTAGTACGTCGCCCCGCATAATCAGTCGTTTTTTCCATGCCTCGAACTCAGTCCATTTGAAAAGCATTGAGTTCACCCCG
>JAAUXT010083508.1_pt1 | contig 50089 bp, 78 predicted proteins | sample 7278171 | NCBI WGS metagenome assembly JAAUXT01 (sample SAMN14350112, study PRJNA611818) | marine sediment metagenome | isolation source: surface marine sediment (1.8m) | place: French Polynesia: Moorea | collected 2018-08
AAAACTTTCCTTGTACATTTGGGAAAGCATTGAAAATGTTCCCATCAGTTTGTAGTTATTTGCATCAGTTTAACGGTCAAGGAATCAATACTTATGAAAACAGCTACGTATATACCCAGATCTACCTTGGGTGGGTCCGACCCAGACCTTCCCATAAGGTGAGCAGGTCCTCCCCATGACCAATTGCCCGGGGTTTGTCCTTACCTGGACCTTCCTGTCAGGCAGACCAACCAGAAAGGCATCGTATAGGTCCCACCCTGGCCCCAGGACCTATCGACTGGGTAGTCTGTTGAGCGCTTGCGACGTGCCTGTGTTCAAGACTCTGCTTTCTTGTTTGGGCTCAGGTGTGCGAATAACCAACAGGAGAACATCCCGTTTGTGAGAGGAATGGCTGACATGGACAACGGGCGTTGTTTGTTTCTTTTCTCTGTAAAGGACATCAAGTTCGTAGTTGTGGGACTGAACGCGAAACGTTTTGGAAAAGTGTCTTTTGCCTTTGAATGCGGCAACGTGCGCACACGTGTTGACAGCGGGATTGCAGTGGCGTGTTGTGTAAAGTGAAGTGATTGAAGTGAAGTACGAGTAAAGGATGCCATTGGTACGAACGGCAGACTTGGCGAGAGTTCGTCTCGACAAGTGTGCTGATCACAAGTGCTTGTGGTCAATTCCGTGATACCGGGTTCTTTTTTCTTCCCCGTGTTTGAAGGATTGCGCGATACGCCTCTTCAAATGCGAAGTTTGATCAGTCAGTCAGATCAAAGGTAGATGATCTGGGACCTGCTGTTTTTGAGGTGTTTGTTCGACATTGACAACTGAACAGAGGTCCGGTTGGATGTACGAGTGCGACAGAAGCTTTCCCTTTTTGTGAGGATTCGTGGTCGTCTTTTTGATCCACTGAAAGGCAAGGTGGAACTCCAGACGCTCTTTGAGCATGGATGACGAAGGAATTGAAGAGGACACGCAAAGGCATCGGTTTGCGCGGTCTTTCAAAGAAGAAAAAATCGCGCTTTTCCACGGTAACATTCACGTTTGTTCAGTTTTCCCCTTATTATTTTGAAGGCTGAACATTTTCATCTCCCAGCGGGCTAATTTGAAAACGCAGTTGGATCACTTTGGAATTCATGGGAACGTGTTTCTCCCTTTATCCAAAGCTCAATGTTCCTTTTCTGTGAGAGGGCTTCTCTCGATGAATGGGATCAAAGTACTCGTGTAATTTTGACTGAAAGGTTCAGTCGAGGGGCGTAGTGAATGACCAGTGTGGAATAAATTACAGGTGTAAATGACGATTGCAGATCTTCCCACAAAGATCACAACCCCGTCTGCTTCTGTTTATGTGCAAGTCCGCTTTCGTTGCACCATCGCTTGGGGAATGATGCTTGCACAATTTCGTAGATCTTGACCAGGTATCCGAAGGACATCATCCTGTGCACGAGGAGCACACTTGAAGTTCACACCAAAAGTCCCGCAAAAGGAAGGGACCCTGTCTGGAACCAAACCAATGTGAATGAACCAATAACGTAGTCACATGCTGGGGACTGGTGGGACCCGAAGCTTGTGGGCAGTTTCAAGTTGTTTGTAAACACTCGGCTTCATTGAGTCAGTGTTTGGCTTGTGAGATATTGTCACATGAAAAAGAAAACAGTGGTCTGTGATCCGAATATATCGTTGCACACACTTGCACAAGGGCATGGTATCGTCTTGAATGTTGGATCGTTGCGTTTCTGTAAAATTGGTACTTTTTATGGTGACATGACGACTTCTTGAGGTCAAACGCAATGGATTATCCACACCGGTCTTCAGAAAAAACTTCAAAGGACAAACTTGGGAAAAATGAGAGAATGTATTTTGGAGGTGCTGAGAGGGACCCTGAGCTCAGGATGGAACTTTTGGCGGGTAAGAGTCGTGAACACTGATTTTCGCTTGGTGACTTCAATGTCTCGAATGGAACAGATTTTGTCAAGACCATGGGCTCAATGCGACAGTTTCAGCCTGATAAGAGACGTAAAAGAACAGCACAACTGCCCACAGACCACAAAAGTGACGTCTGGCCAGCCCCTCATTACGAATGCGGGACATCAATTGTGTCTTGTTCCCTTCGACTGTCATTGGAGGCTCTTGGTGCAAACTAGGATTCCAGGTATCGTCAGTCTGCATTTCTCCGCTGACCGTTCACTGAGGTCGGTGTGGTGTTTCCATTCGCTTTTGTTCGTCAGCTGGGATATTTTCATGACACCAAAAGTGCAAAAGAACAATTGAACGTCTCTGTTCAATGTGCGTGTGTGACATTTGCCCACGAAGAAAAATCGTCTGTTCCTGTGGCATGAATTCCAACTCGGATATTTGAGGATAGAGTCCAAAAAATAGGAGCCTCAGGGTTTAATTTTTCATACCCCGTCATTATTCACGTTGTTATTCTCACTCCTCCATGCGATCGGACAAATGTCCATGTAAAACTGCTAAGTCAACAGCTTAATTTGGCTCAAATCCAGCACAGAATAATTAGTGCCCAAAATTGTCATCGCAGGAGCAGCGATGCCATTACCATGTGAGAAGTCAGCTGATCCAATCCATAGAACTGTGTACCCACAATAATGGCACTTTTGTGTGTGAACTCCAATTGAAAATCTCTGGTGCTTAGTGGGGAAAAGGCTCCGCAGAAGCCACTATTTATCCACTGCAGCAAAACAGACTTGACTGAGATTTAAAAGCCGAGTTCATAACAAAATGAGACGCATTCATCACGATCATTATTGGGTACTGCCTGATAAGAGTCTTATTTTCGTGACGTAAATTTCAAGTTGAAAATACTGTGCTATTATGGTACGAGAGAGCAAGGGCAGAGCCGACTGACTGTGTTGTTGCCATTGACTGACGGGGCTCCGCAGATTAGCAAAACCGAGGAGCCACACCACAAGCGTTGGTTGCATCGCCAGCAGTTCGGCATGGCTGAGCAGGCAGGACTTGCAAGACTCAAAAGTATGGTCACTTCGACGTGAATTATGGAAGGGCAAGATGCTTTGATGGATAAAGCGGATACGCGGTGATTTTGGATGGAATTGCGTGACGCGTTTGATGATGTGCAGCGTCTTCAGTTGTTGCGCGTGTGGATCGTATCGGTTGAGGGATGAAAACAACAATCCCAACGTGGTGTTTGAGGAACCTCGCCCCGGTAAGGACACGTTTTGATGCTCGTACCACGAGTAAATCTCGAAACGTCAGTCTTGTGGCACACGTTCTGTCAAGCCGTGCCTTACGAGTACTTTGGCTTGCACACCGTCGTGGTTTCAGTTCGTGTCACTCCTTGCTCTGGCGGATAGACTCACTTGTGGTCAATTTGATTGTTTCACTTGTGAATCTTGCTTTGGAAGCGTTTTGCAGGAAAGTGAACACGCGTTGGTTTATTGATTCTGCTCACCTGTGTTGTTTTGTTCTTGCAGATGAACAGGAAAGGGTCCAGAAAAAGACGTTCACAAACTGGTGCAACTCGTACCTGCGAATGGTAAGTCTCAAACCTGATCTGGCTAATGTCTCTGGAAAAGGCCATTCAGTCCAGACGATTTCTTTGCCTCAAAGGAAAGGAGCGGGAAGAGAATTTTAAAGGGTTTTGGCGTCAGTTCTGAACCTTCTTTGGCTGAAAATAGCCAGCATTACTTACGTTACAGTGAGCATTTTTACTCGGGCACGCGTCTCAGTTGACTTATGATTGACGTAGATTTAGGTGTTTTGACTTTTACCCTGAAATGCTAAATTTGCTCGAGTTCACATACACGTGTGGCGAGCTGAATTATTGAGTTTTGATGTGAAGAATTGTGAAACAGCAACAAGTTACGTTTCAAAGAGAAGCGTCAAACAGAGTTAAAGAATTGCCTGGGACATTGTGCAAAATTGCGGGGAGTGCATTGTGTGTTCTTGAAGGACGTAATTGGAATCACTGAGACAAGATATACGATCGGACATCCTCCAGGTACGGCGGTGAAATGGCTCCATTGTGCGTGTGTAGTTATGATTTACAAGAAATTGGCCTTATCTGGACAATTTTATCGACGCTACCCTGCGACTACCCCACAGTTGCCATGAAAGGCAAACACGACGGATTATAAAGAAGAGGGAAAGAAAGTATTCCACAGTTTGTCAACTTGATGTGTCGTCTGAACATCTGGAGACAATATTGACAATTGAAGACATGTTCCTAACTGCCGACAGCGATTTTGTCAGCAACACCACAAAAGCACCTGTTTGTGTGACATCAGTGAATTATTCCTCCATTTCGACAGTTGATATTTTTGCGCTGCCAATTTGAAACAACAGTGCTTACAGTTGGGCCAAACAAACTTGAGATTATTGTTTGACTTGGCAGACTTCCTTTCACATCGAAGTCGCCACGAGCCCAGGTTGTACCAAGCCACTGTCAATGAGTGCCTTATCTTTTCAGCGAAAACCACCGATGAAAGTCGAAGATCTTTTTGAAAGCATAAAGGATGGCGTAATGCTTCTGTCGCTCCTTGAAGTCTTGTCTGGGGAAAAACTGGTAAGTTTTTCGAACCGTGATGTTGGATCCATGACGTTGGTTAACATAGAATCCGGCCAAATGTGACGAGGGGCTCGGGAGGACACAAGTAGTTGTGGTACGGCCCCACCACAAGTTCAGTACAGGAAAACAAAAGTTTTTTTGCCCCTTTCAACGAAAAAAAAAGAAGTTTCAACTGGCGCGAGAGCCAACCTCTGGATCCGTCCTTCGGGGTTTTGCAGTGTGTGTGTGTGTGTGTGTGTGTGTGTGTGTGTGTGTGTGTGTGTGTGTGTGTGCTGCAGTTTGTGCTCCGCCGAGGGTTACACAAGGGTTGGGAACAAAGCTGTCTTGTGATCGTTTCTCGTTTTGGCATCAAATGCAACGTGATTCTTTACAGCCAATGGAAAAAGGGGCGCGCACCAAGCGATTACACCACATATCCAACATGCAGACAGCTCTTCGCTTTCTTGAAAACAAAAGGGTAAGAATAGTCTTTGATTCACAGTGACAATTACTGCGGGAAAAAAGGTCCGATGTTTCTCCTGACGGTGACGGCATCTGACCGACGTGTCTTCAATGATTTCAGATCAAGCTGGTCAACATCAACCCTTCTGACATCGCAGATGGAAAACCGTCCATTGTGCTGGGCCTCATCTGGACCATCATCCTGTACTTCCAAGTGAGTCCGAAATTAGCAATACCCTTGTATGTCGTAAATTTTTGGTGCCCTCGCTCTGCAGAAGATTCCGAATTTTTTGTATGACTTCGCGAGTTTTTGTCAGACTAGAAGTTGGTCAGTTCTGTTTGCATTCCACGATTTTATTCGTAGAAATGCGGTCACATGAACAAGTTTTCTTTCAAATTCTGAGTGTATCCACCCGAACGCACACAAGGCCCCTGACCCTGAGCGCGTTGGAATCTGTTTTGAATGCTTTGTACTTTTCCAGCACAATTACCTTGGACAGGTGATGTTAATTTAAGGAAAATACAAAATTTATCATTTGACGTGAAGCTAACCGCGCAAGTGGACCAATGTTTTTGACGTTCAAATGTACGAGTAGTTTTATTCCGAACGTAATTCGAGAATTAATGCTGTTCTGAGCGGAATGATAACACGGTAAAGTTCCTTGTGTTCCCAAATGACTAAAGTTGTTTGTTCAATGCAAAACGTTTTTTCTTCAAGGTACGGTTGCTTTGATGATGATTCTTCTGGTTCTCAATTTGTATTTTTGACACGACTCGCAAAAGTCCTCGAAATCACTGCCTCTGATATCACAAGCAGACCGCATCCCCGGTGCTGTACTGACTGACATGTCACGTGTTTCAGATCGAGGAGAACACGCGCGCGCTGAGCGGGCTGCAGCACGCCGCGCTGCACGAGGCGCGCACGCCGCTCGAGTCGACGTCGCCCGCCGCCAAGGCGCCGCGCTCCATGGCGCTCGAGCGTTTCCGCATGGGCGCCAAGAAGGCGATGCTCATGTGGGCGCAGAAGGCCGTCACCGAGTGAGTACTTGTCTTTCAAACTACGAACGTGCCGAGGTTGCCTTTCTGTCTGAGAAAATCCACAGTACGAAGAGGACATGATCTCAACTGACTGAGAACGAGTCCTGCAGGAGAGAATTCCAACGTACCGGTACTCGTATTTTGAGATGTTCCAATGTTGTCCGTGTCAAAACCTTTCGTGGCAATATGGTGCGATTTTCGTGAATTGCCGCAGGTAAATTCTCTATCTTTTTGGAACTGAAATGCAGTGCGAGTTCTGATGTCAGTGCGAGCAAGGGGGAGGGAGATACGAGTATGTTGCGTTTCGCGTCACACCTGATAAAGGGCCGGCGCGTTTCTTATTGATCCCGTTATGGCCTCCTCGAAGACTTTTATGGGATTAGTAACAAAAGAAAAGATCAACGACAAGTCACTTTTGATGCACTTGAGCCGCCAAACGTTCATGAAATGCCTGGAAAATGTACTTTTGGAGAAACGGTAGCCAGTGGAGGCCAAGCCACCAACCACTGAGGTCCTCAGTGAGTGAACTCCCTTGATCCTGTTGATGGATGAAATGTATTTGCACTGACATCTTGATCTTTAAAACACTTGGGAAAGGTATGAGCAGAACGGTAATGTGTCAACAGTTTAGATCCTGATTTGGTGTTGTGGAAACGCATCGATCTGGGAGAATCGTCGCTCAGTTCAAAACGCGAACAGGCCGCTCTTCACACAAGTGGAATGAATGAAGTTCTGTGTCGAAAACGGCGGATTAAGTTTTGAGGATTTGGTCACACGCGAAGGCGAGGCAACAGTCGGAAAGCTGTGATCCGTTTGTCAGCATCACAAACTTGAACTGGATTGAAAGTTAAATCAGCTGTGAAATGTTTTCACCCGATGGGAGTTGAGGGTGTTGATGGTGGTTCGCAGCTGGACAGCAGTTTCATTGGAATAAATCGGAAACGATTGTGGTGAGTTGGCAGTTGGACACCAAGTTGGAAGTGGAAACATGTCCGAACGAACGCCCAAGAAATTACCAAGCAGTGAAGATCGTAGCCATGGCAAGAGCAAGAGCAAGCGCCGAGACGGAGAAGGCCGCCGGGAGAGGAGAGAAGGAGCTCGGAGTGACGCTGGAACGCAGGATGCCGCGGAGTCACCGAACTCGTCCCGATCCTCGGGGTCCCGATCCTCCGTGAAGAAAGCGATGCTCAAGTACTTCATCCACGAAGTGAGGGAGATGAAGAGGCAACTGGATCCGAACACGCAGCGTGCGCGCAGATCTGGAGGGGACGGCGCGAGGTCGGATGGAGACAGCCCGCGCTTCGCTGCGTCTGTTGATTCTCTGTCCGGCGCTGCCCGCTTCGCACCAGAAGATTACGGTCCTTCCACGAGCACGCCCAGACGCACCCGGGATTTTTCCCACGCAAACGTTGCGAGAGAGGACGTGCCACAGGAAACTGCTTTCAACATGACTTTTCCACCCGCGCAGAAGACGCGTGCAAAATCAAAACGAAGGCGAATGGATGAATTTACTCCCATGTTACCGCCACTTGTTTCGGACGAAGAACCTACTTTGCATCTTGACAACCTTCAACCTCCACCAACAAGACGAATTCAACCATCGAACCGTGCCAAGGCGTCATCAAAGAAACGACCAGAAGCTGCAATGAATAAAACAGATCTGCAATCTTGTCTGAAAACGTAATTTTGCGACAGTTGTCAGCGACTTTTCGTGCGTTGAAACGCAATTGCTTCGTTGGCCTCTGCGTCACACGTCGTTTATTTTGCAGGCGCTTCGGTGTGGAGGTGAAGGACTTCGGGCGCAGCTGGCGAGACGGCGTCGCCTTCAACGCCATCATCCACAACATCCGGCCGGAGCTCGTCGACATGAAGCAGGTTCCGAACAACTCCAACAGGGCGAACCTGGAGCACGCGTTCAGCACGGCCGAGCAGCACCTCGGCATCGCGCGCCTCCTCGACCCCGAAGGTGACATTTTACTCGTGCGCTCGTTGGTTGCTTCGTGTCAGACTCAAAACCTAACCTTACTGCCATCAAATCGCGACAAATGCAACGATTTCTGAACACAAACGTTCCACGGTGTGCACGACTATTTCCTCTCTTTGTAGACGTGGATGTGGACAAGCCCGACGAGAAATCCATTATGACGTACGTGGCACAGTTTGTGAAGGCGTACCCAGATCCAGGGTCCACCGTGCCCGTCCATGTGGAGTCCGGCGCCAGCAAGGTACGTCCCCGCATCAACTGCATTCACTGTGTGCTAAAAATCTGAGCAAACATGCTGAATAACAGGTCAAACTAACGAGGTAGTGGAGGGATTGGGAAACAGTGAGAGTGTCTTGCCACCAACAACAAAAACTTTTGTATTATCCACGAAGAAAACTGGCAGCATTGCACCGAATTACACCACTGAGGGCATCACACACAACACACAGCTTCTTTATGGTATTCTGTTTGCTTCACAGCCATACGGTGTGGCTCAATCAAGCTCGGCGTCTATGTCCAAACACCACAGGCGCGAAGAAGTGACTTATCACGGTCCAGCGTTTTCCAAACAGTACGGCAGTAGGGAGTCCCTCAAGTACAGCAGTGTAGAGTCCGTGCAGAGTAGTCAGAGCTCTTTACATGGTCCTCTTGCTGGCAGAGCTTTCCAAGGATCCAGGTCAACAGGTCAAGGTCCTTTGGTGTCCAGGAAACAGATCACGACACAGGACTGCTTGTCCCACAGGTCGAGCCAATCTCCCCATTGTCACAAAAGTCATTCGGGACTCATCGCCCAGTACATGGAGGAAGCGCCACAAACTGTGAACACCAGGCGCAGAGGTCGTCAAGGACAATTGGGTGTACCGCCCGCAGGGGTACTGCACAAGAGCGCACCAACCAGTCCAGCGGTCCAGCGAAGACTGGACTCGTCCACCCTGATCGCCCACCACAGCCCAACTGTTCCCAGAAAACAGCGCACACACCCTCCGCAGGGCAGACTCATGAGTCCTTCTTCAGACTCTGAGTCGGAACAGGGACCCGACAAAGGCTTTCTGTTGAGAAGGTTCCTCGAGCCGCAAGGAGAAGGGCAGCTGCCTGAGAGAAGTCAGAGTGCGTCACCTTCGCCCTATTCTGCAAGGCCCGGGTCTCCGTTTTACGAGGCTGCGATGGGTGAGAGGGGCGGTCCTGTGAGGGAAGATAGTGATCCCTCGGCTCCTCGGGGACGTCTGCCCAGAGACACTTCACCGTTCAAACCAATCTCGGCTCCGGGTCCAATGACTGTACGCAGAAGCCCATGCCAGAGTCCAGGACAAAGACGCAGGCGAATACAAGACGCGGTAGTGTTGGAGAAAGACAGGCAGAGTCATGATGGTGAAACCTATGAGGGACCTCAGCAGTTCGCTGATCGAAGCGTTGGACCTGAAGTGACCTGCAAGAATGATGACCAGAAACCTAGAGGTCGAGGAAGGCGAGATCCCTTGGCCCATCAGCTGTCAGGGTCTTCTACATCTTCGCTAGAGGTGGAGACACTCATGGAACGTCCAAGGCCCATTCCAATTGCTGCTCCTGGAAGCCTGTATTCGACCAAGGGAGTTGTGGCAGTTGCGACAGTGAGGCCATGCCCGAGCCCGACGAATTTCGGAGTCACCAGACTTCTTGCACAGGACAACGTAGATTACACAAAGCCAAGCAAAGAGAAGGCGAAAGTGACTCTGGAAATGCCAGCTGGTGGACTCACTGTTGAACCCATACCCAGCCCGTGCCCAAGTCCTATCATTTTTCGAGATGTCCTGGAAGAACAGGGACCTTCTCAGGAGAGAAGGTCACGCTCAAAATCTCCCAGGGCACAACTGAGCCCAGTGGGACTTCAACCTAATTCAAGCAAACCCCAACCAATACCAGGGTCCAGAGCCTTGCCTTCTATCCAGGTTCTGGGCAGCAGTCCTGAAGGATCCGAGCTGAAGCATTCACCTGAGAGTGCATTTCGTGAGCCAGTCAGGGATCAGGCTTCTCTCGAGGTAGCTAGAGAGCGAAGGCGTGAGCGGAGAAGTCAGAGCCCCATGCAGAAAGAAGGCAGTGGCGTGCAGAGTCCTCAGTTCCCTTCTATCAGTGTCTCCCCTGGTCCCGCCACTGAGCCTGCGCCCGGTGCAGTGGGAGGCGCGTCGGTGTTTCCCGTGTCTTCAGCGGTGGAGTCTGCGGACATCATTCCGGCTTCAGTCGAGTCCAGGATCCAACACATGAAGGTGGCGTGCCTTGGTGTTCTGAGAATGTGGCGTTGGCAGTTTCACGTAGCTGGAGATGAGTTGAAAATTGCTCCATGAAGTTCCGAGTTGGACTTAGCTTTGTTGATAGCGTTGTTGACAGGGATGTCTTAACCCAGATCGGCATGTTGTGCTCGAGACTAATCTTGAGGTTATCAGTGGAAGGCATGAACTTTGTTATTTGAAGTTTACGGGATCGTGAAAGATTATCCAATTTGTTGCGCCAGTTTGTACATGAACCACGGATACTAAGGCATGGATTTGCTGCGGAGGTTTTCGTTTGATGTTTCCCACTGGTAGTTAGATTGAGCCTTCCAGACATGGAGCATTTCTGGGTATGTCTTCTCGTGATGTGCGCATTGTCAGCCAAACACATTCATATCACACGCATAATACTGTCATTACCGCACTGAACACCGCCATTACACTCAATCACAATTTTGAAGTTTTTGCACTTTTTGTGAAAGTATCGAATTGCTGGTACTTGACAGTTTAGTTTCGTTCAAATACAATGGAAACATTTTCCAAGATGGTGATGCTCACAGTTTCAAACGTGAACATTGGAGAAACTATTTTTTGTCAAAAACAGACCTGCCCGTTCCTGTTTGACAGTTCGTTATCGCACTGTCCTGTTGGTTCTTGGATCAATTTGGCTACGAATACTCGATAGTCAAATCTTCACATTGCAGGGGTGTGGCAAAAACAAATTTCAGTTTCACCTTGTCTTGTCCAGTGAACTGAAACTGAAATTTTTCCCTCTGCCCTGTCACATTGACCTGAAACATGTTTTGTGCCGAATTTGTAACAAAGTGCGTCGTTTTTCAGGATGATGTTGATCGCGAGGTAGTGTTCCGTTATCTCTAGCTGATAAGGCAATTTTAGAAAGTCGCTGAAATTGAATTCGTGTTATCATCACATGCCACACTAACCAATTCATTCGCATAACTCGGCGATTTTCAGACAGTGATTGGAACGCGACGAACTATTGGTCGAATTGAAAGTTGCAGAATTCAGTCCCCAAATGCCGTTTCCCTTCCTCCATTTGCCAAGCGTCTGAAAAATCCAACATCGAGTCATCCAATGACAATATCGTTCTCTCGTTGTTCATGCATCGTCATACGAGGGAGATCCGCAAAGTTCGGTTCGTTGCCAATTTTGAAGCTGTTCCTCAGGCATTAACTCCCATTTCCCCATAGCCAAGGACAGAGAAGATACCAAAGATCATTTTGATCATATTATCAAAATTAAACAGTCTCTTATTACTCAGTAATTAAGCATTTAAATTAACCTTGATTGTCCTTTGAGCTATTAAATTTGCCTTGTTTTCTCTGCACTGAGGTTAATTACTGTACAGTGTCAATAGCCATCTGTGAAATGGAAGGACATTTTGGACCACAAGTTTGGTTGCTTCTGTTGTCATTTTGTCCAAAAAATCAATCCAGATAAGAAGGTTATGATAAGAAGTATTTGCAGACCTTTTTTTGTTCAAGTTTGTTGAACTGCTTTGGAATGACGAAGGAAAGAACCGGACTTTTTGGACTTCCCTCGTATGTATCATGTTTTCATATAAATTAAAATAAGAACCTGTCGGTTTTGAACTTTCTAATCCAACCGTGCTTTAGCCCCAGGTACCTAGTCGCTCGTTGAAAACTGCTCGTTCTTGCTTCACTTCAAGTCAAGTAGTGTCTTCTCAAACTCTACTGCTGTCGAGTGTTGACTCCTCTGAAATTTACGATCTTGATTAAAAATCACATGTTTTACCTTTTGCGTGGACTGCCGCATCTTTTGCTTTCTTTTCTAAAAATGGTGAGGGTTTGTGGAGCTGTGAATATCTGGTGTGCTTAGTCTTCCGAGGTGGGGTGGGGGTGGGGTAGTTGTGATGTACCAAGGGAGAATTTTCCCTCAGTGTTGCAATGCAATTGCACCAAGCTGTTAAAATGCACTGGAAACTGCACGATGTTGTGTGGGTGTGGGTGAGTGTGCATGTGTGTGCTTGCCTGCGCGTGTGTGGGTTTGAGAGTACTCCAAGTCGGAAATGTTCAGAAAATGGGCTTCTGCTAAACACCAAAAACAATTTTGTGTTGATCAAAAAAGGCTTGGAGTTTCTCAAGTGATCCTTCCTGGCGGTGTACTCGTATGAAGGCTGACAATTGGGAGTCGAACTTGGACAAATTTTGTAACGAGAGGATTGGAAGGTTTGCAATGGGTATTGAAGCGAATTTTGGCCGCAATTTTAGAAATGCGTATATTTGCTTGTTCTGTGTGCCAAGAAAGCGTCCTTTCCAATTGTCAGTGTCACCGTTGTTGTTGTGCATTCTTTCGTTGATGGCGAGTGGTCTGGTCTCACAAATATTTCAGCTGTAATTCTTGGGCGATTTCTGTGTTATTTACACCTTTCAATCTGAAGCCAAAGGTGATAAATACTCGTAAACGCTTGATAATGCATTTCGCAAAAATCTTCGCATGTTCGGTTTGGATTGAACTCAACTACTGTCAGACTTTCTAGCAAGATTTTCATTGTCTGAACCGCTTTTAGACAAAATCCCCTCGTGAAATGTTGTCCAACAGCTTTGTTCCCGGTGTTTGAGGACGATGTGAACTCGGCCCCAGGAGACTGATTGCCCTGCGCGTTGTTTCAGTTCGCGCGGCAGGTGGAGGCAGCGAAGCGACACGCGGAGGACGAGCAGCACGACTACGATGAGCTCATGAAGTGGCTCGACCAGGCCGACGAGCTCCTCAAGAACGCAGACCAACCCGTCCGCGACAGAAACAAGGAATACAAGGTGAGTCCAGTCCAATGTCATGTCAGCTTCACGACACAGCATCATTTCAAAACACTGATGAAATAGGTCGCAGCTGCAAGCTCTGCTCTGCTCTGCTCTGTGCACACGCATTTCAATATTTTCAAGCCCATAAATTGAGGAGCACTTGGGCACCTGAGACGAGGAAAGTTTCATCTGGAGCAAGAGTCACCTTTTCGTATTCATGTGATTCCACTGTGTATGGGCGGGAAAGCGACCCCAGCACTGTTGGAAAGATCAACCTTGATGGGACAACACAAATCGAAGCATCTCGCGATGCAGATGGATTCGATGTGGCAAATGGATTGAGGTTTCATTTGCATCTCTCGGGCTTGTAAAACGGGATCATCCCGACACGTTTTTAACAGTGTGGTTTGTTTCCTGCTTTTCTTTTGTCTCCGCTGACATTGAGATCTGGAGCTCAGAGACAATGGCATCTGTTTGTGTCTTTGTGAAGTCGCTCCCTGCCAAGAGCACCCATTAGTGCCAGTCTTACAGAATTGGTGTAGAAAATGGAATGAATCGAATCGCTGCGGTGTACGCAGGCAGATCCGATTGGCTCTCTTCTCAAACAGACTCGAGTTTGTACCAATAGCGGGCAAGGTTTACAGTGCAAAGCAAGTATGACAAGCACTTATCTCTGTTTATTAGTTCTTTGCGGACAATATGCCCAATTGTATGGAAATAAAAAAATGCAAACACATGCAGGATGACCACAGGTGACGAGGTTAACAAACCCGCGGACGCGTCAAAAGTGGTCAAACAATTCCGCACAGGCGGCGGCAGGAATAATGTGGAGGTTCCTCGCACAGTGCTTCAGTCGTAAACCTGATTGTGGGACGACACGTCCCGGACATAGATAGGAACGTGTGGAAAGGAGGACAAAAATGAATGAAATCAACGAAAGGATTTATGCCGTGCGTGGAGGTGGATATTTGAAGGTGCACGACGGACCAACACGCTGAAGTTGTCGAACGTTTTGGAATTTGCGCAGGAAACACACAGATGTCACAAGTAGATCTACTCAAGAATCTGATGAGCGTGTGTCTTCAGTCTCATAATTGTGTAATGTCTTTTGCAGCAATATCTCTCTTTTCGCGAAGAACTTCGGCTGCATGTGAAGACCTACGACAAACTGCAGGAAAAGCACGACAAAGAGCAGTTACTGTGGTTCACTGAAGAGAAGTGGACTGTTCTTCAGCAACGGTGGACCTATGTCACGTCGCGAACCAACGTCAGTACAACTTTGTGCAGTGTTACTGAAAAGTTAGACGGGCTTGTTTGTGAAACATTTGTGGCAGGATCCACCCAACGTAGTTCGGACGAATTCTGAAGTTGCGACTTTGGCCGGAAGTGATTGACATCATTCAATGTCAATCTTGACACCAAATGCCAAACACCGTTGCTTTTTTGCCCAGTCTTCGACAGTGTGTCTCTGCTGTCAAAACCATCAGTTTCAGAACCGAAGCATGTTCCGTGTCGTGTTCTGCAGGTGTGGCAGTGGAAGCTGGACAGCAGTTTGCCTGGTCGGCTCGGGCAGATCGGGGACTGGCTGCACCGCGCCGAGCAGCTGCTCGACCAGCCGCTCACCTACACGGACCTGCACCAGGAGAACGCCGACATGCTGCACAAACGGCTCGAACACCACAAGGTACACGCAGGTTGACAACATCGCTTGAGTGTACTTCTCTCTTGTGTTTCCTCAATATTGCACTGAACCTGTGTTTCTTGCCTTTCATGCAGGCGTTCTTCAAAGATTTGAACCCGATGAGAGCGGAGTTGATCAAAATCAAAAGCACGGGGATCTACCAGGGGGTGGTGCTCCCGAAGGCTCAGCTCGAGAGCATGGACAAGCGCTTCCAGGTTGTGGCAAGTGAGTGACTTCATCTTCAACTGCGAGAAACAGAGTTTCAGTTGTGCCAGAAGGAAGACATCCATGATAATTTCGTGGCTTGAATTTGTTTTGTCAGGCCGACAGAATCAGTTGGCAGGTCGAATGGAGTTTGAGCAGCTCAAGTTCCGCCTCATGGCGTTCATCGTGATCACCGAGATGAAGCTCAAGTCGTGGACTGTGAAACTGGGAAGGCAGCCCGAGGTGGAGCAGATGCTCGAAGATTACAACGTGAGTGTGTCGTCTCTATGTCGTCTTTCTTTCAAATTAATTGCTTTGAAGAATCTGAATTGAAGACAAACAGGCTTGCTTGTTTTGACCGTATTTGGGGATTTCAGGAATTTGTCCACAAAAAGAAGCTGTATGCCAACTACGATAAAACTTACCTGGACTTGAAGAGAAGGGGAGAAACGTACAAGAGGATAGACCCGAAAGGTACAGACAGACATGAAAGTGCAATGATTCCAGAAGATTTCACCGCTGGGGTTTTCGCAGAGTTTCTTTTGTGCCAAACTGGACGCGTTGCTTTTTTTCCAGACAAACCGGTGGCCGAGAGTGTGAATAAGTACCTTGACGAAGTGAACGCCAAGTGGCAGCCGATGAAAGTGGAGATCGGGAGTGTGCAGACGATGCTGGAGAAGACAATCGAGTACTGGAAAAGATACCACGCCTGCGTTGACATTTTTATTGTCTGGCTGACGGACGCAGAGAGAGTCTTGGACAAACCTCCAGAGGAAAGAGGGGTAAGTGCCCATTAACTTTTGGCCCACACAAGTAGATCATCTTCATACCCGCTTTTCTTGTGAATGGCTCATAAAACAAAGTTGTTTGTTTTCTGTCTCAGTGTTTGGTTCGGTTTATCAGTGTTTACATTTTGCAAACAAGCTGTTCTCTTCACTAAGACGCCTTAAGTTGAAACACTCGTTGACGTTAAAATTTTCTTTTGGTATTTTATGAGCATTCACATGGTTCTGCTTTCTGGACACCCGTTGTAGCGCATTAACTGTCGAGACGAGAGGTTCTTTCCAGCTATTCTTGAAAATGTTTTTTCCGTTGTTGAAAATGGGAGATTCTGTATCTGCAGGAATCGGAAGCGAATATAATGACAAAATTCTTTACGGTGAGTATTCAGTACTAACCGCAGATGGAGGTTGTGGGAATGGCTTTCAAATGTTCCTGTTTCATGTGTTTCGACGTGAAGCAGATTCCTTTCAGATTTTCATGGACAGTGTGTTGCGACGAGCCTCCTGTCTGAAGCTTGTGATAGCAGCTGATACAGTGATTTGCGCCAATGTATTGCCAACAATGTACGATGTCATTTTCTTTTGTGAATTTTGTCTGTTTTGTTTGTCCATTCTTGTCATCAGCACCTTCGTTGACACTTGAAGTGGTTTCAACAGGGTTTTGTGTGCTGTTTTTGTACACCTAATTTTACCAACGACCGAACTTTGTCTCGTAGCATAGAATTTCGCTGTTTTCCCTGAAATCGAGTCAGATGGCAAGAAAATCGCGTTGCGACTTCGAGTAGTTGCTACCCATTGCATCGCATCCTTTGAAACAGTCCCGTCAAGTTTGATTGTGCTTCCTCTCCTGGTTACAGCAAGCTTAGTGGTGTGTGTGCAAGGCCAAGAGGATCGTTTCAGCCGGATTTTGATTGCCGCCTATTTTTGACCAAGTTTAATTAAAATTCTCACGTACACACGGCTGAAAGGATCAAATTTGGACGAAGACCATTGATATCTTTGTGCGTCGATTTCCCCAGAGGCTCGGACACGAGTGAACCAACCACAGCTGTGCTTCCACTGTGTATCAAACTTGTGTTGAACCAGTCAGTGATTTGCGTCTGTTGAACTTTCCCTGGATTGCTTCACGTTTGCTCAATACGTTGCTCAATTTTATCTCAGTTGACATTTTTCATTTGTCATTTTTGCCAGTCTTTTAGACAATCAGGGAAGACCTTGCACATCGTGAGATGAAGACGTACTCTTCGTGTATCTGCAGGATCTGTTCGACAACATGGACAAGTGGCAGGAGAAGCACCGCGTGCTCAACGAGTCATGCAACTTCCTCATCGAGGTCGTGCAGGAGCCGATCGCCGTCGAGCTGAAGCAGCAGTTGCTCTTCCTCAACCGCCGCTGGAAGGATCTCTCGGACAGAGCCAAAGAATTCCTCTCCGTGAGTTCTCCAAAAGTTAACGGTCTCTGCGGTGATGTGTTGCTGTGAAGGAGGGTGCGTTATGATTGGTTTTTTGTGTGTTTGATTCAGACTGAGACGGTGGACAAGACGCGGCGGGAGTACAAGTTCGGAGTGAAGGAGCTGCGGGAGTGGCTCGACAACGCGGAGCGGCTCGTCTCGTCTCCGCTCAACTGCACGCTGCACGAACTCAAGACCAGAGTCAAAGCCCTCGATGCAAGTGGACATTCTGAATCTTTGAACTGTTTCTTCTCAATTTCTTGTTTCTGGGCGGATTGTGGGACAACATCGTTTTCTTGTTGCAGAGTTTGCAAGGGGAAGAAGAGCAGATAGAATCAGAGTTCAAAGCTGTATCCAAAACTGCACAGAATCTAGTCAAAGACAGTCCCCAGCCGGTCATCAACGACATGCTGGCGGAACTCAAGGAAATCAAAGACAGGCTTCTGAAGGTACAGACAAAAATGTTTCAAGGTGTGTGTGGCAGGATGGTCATCGGAAAACATAAAGCCAGTCACTGTGATCAAATTTGCGCGTGTCTTTGAAGGTGAGAAGGAGCATACCCGATCGTCAGAGGCCGCTCAAGTCTCTGCTGCCGCAGGTGGAATCTCTAGAGAATGGAATCTCGGATCTGTCGCGCTGGATCGACGAGGGCGAAGAGCTGCTCGCCACGCACAAGGTCGACGGAGACATCAACATGTTGGAGGAACGCCTCGAGAAACACAAGGTGCAGTCATCCTGAAGATTCTGGAACACGAAAAAAAAACCCCACAACATTTTTGCACAGTATTCAGTATCTCGTGGACCCTGACGCCAAAAACTGTGCACCTTGACAATTGGACACTGGGTGCTTTTGCAGGCACATTTTGCTGAGACAACATACTACAAGTCGATGCTGGAGAGCAAGAACCGAGTGATGAGTAAGATCGCGCGCGCGGGCAGCAGACACGCGAACGTGAAGCCTCTGCAGGACACGATGGACGATCTCAACAGACGCTTCCAGGTCCGTGTCGTTCGTCACAGTCGTAGTTTTGCTGTCGAAGACAAAAACCTGAAAAATCCTCGTGGAAAGTGAGAAGTTGTTGTGGAACAGCGCTGTGTGGTTGTAGGCGTGCGTGTTGAGCTCCAAGGACTGGGAGCGGAGGCTGCAGGAGGCGCTGCGGCGCTGGAAGAGCCTCGAGGCGCGGGCCGCGCCCGTCGAGACGTTCGTCAGCCGCGCCGACGACGTGCTCAAGGTGCGCGGCGCGACGCCCGCCGAGACGCTCCACACGCACAAGGTACCAGTTCCTCAAACACGTCGTGTGTAGTTTGCTTCTTGATTTCCTAGATCTAGTTCGTGTCGCACATTGTATCTTCGGGAAGTGGTAAACTTTTGTTGTAGAGCGTTCATTTTATCACAATATTTGTTTTGGTCTCCCTCATGTCTTGTTTTTTTGGTGAAAGTGCATGAAAATCAGTTCACGGTTTAACATTTTTCTAGTCACCTCGGAGGATCACATATCTGTCTCTGTCTCAGCTTCTTATCACCGGTAGTCGCTTCGTTGCATGTTGCCATGTGCTGGATTTGCCTTTCAGGCCTTCTTTGGTCAAGTAGACGCGTCAGTATTTGAGGGATTTCTGAAGGCTGGTTCAGAACTGTGCCACATGTTGGAGGGAGATGACCGAGAAAACTTGGAGATCAGTATTGATGGTCTTCGACAGAAGTGGCAGGTAGGAGAGTGTCACTTGATTGGCAGCTTTCACTGCGTTGAGCGTTTGCGCACGAAACTGCATGGACAGAAATCCTGCTCTGTCGAAACACGATGCAAATGTCAACCAACCCTGACCGTTTCAACTTTATTGACGTTGAACAATTTTCTTGTGTTGGATTGAGGAATTTTCTTTTGTTTGCGGACGATCGCATTTGTCTGTTTTATTCAAGACGCAAACTATTGTTGTTTGAAACACGTGGCAGATGTGCCACTTTTTCACATCTGCGTTGAAAATATTTTGTCTTTTCTTCCAACATCTGGTCAGCTGGATACGTTTGATGTCTGCATGTTTGGTCATGTTTCTAGAAACCCTTGAGCGTTCTTCATTGGCACTGAAGATATAAGAATTGACAAAGATAAAAACAGCCCTCGCCCCGATAAAACAACACCAGAAAGGAATCGACAAAACAGAAAAGCCTATTTGTGATCCAGCATTTTCTGTCATCCACTCCAGGAGCAACTCACAGAGGCACCAATTCGGCAGTTCCACTTGGAATTTGCCATACCTGAAGAGACATTCCTGAAGAACATCGAAATGGGCGAGAAGACAGTCGTAGATCTGCAAAAACAGCTTGATCAAGGGGCAGACGTCGGAGATGTCCTAAAAAAATACAAGGTCTGTAAAAGTGTGGAATTTCCTGGGGAAAGCGGCTATGATTCTGTTGGTTTCAGTTCTGAAATTGAGTGAAGCGTGAAAAAGACTCTTTGACTTGCAGATTGTGTTCGAAGAAAGCAAATTTACGCCCGAGTGCGAGGACAGCTTGACTCGCATGGACAGAATCTCGGAGCAGGCCGTACAGCACAACGGCGACACGACGCTCAAGGACCGGTACCAGACGCACAGAGACCGGTGGCTGCGGCTGAAGCGCAGTCTGCAGGCGCTGCACCTGAACCTGGCGCAGCTTCCGGAGAAGTGGAAGCAGTATCACACCAAGTATGTCCCCCCGTCTCACCTCTCCGATCTGTCAGACGTAGTTCACGTGTCCGACTGTCTAGTGGTTCATGTGTCTTTCATCCGAACTGACCACTGAACATTGCCGTCCATTGTATCAAACGAAACATGTTCGTTGTGTTTCAGACTTGAAGAATTTGTGATTTGGATGGACAAGATTGAGGGGCAGGTCAAAGAGTTGGATCCGAAGAACAAATCTCCAGAGGAGTACAAACAAGCTGCTGCGAAATTCAAGGTGAGTTCATATTACTGTTGAGCCTTGGAATCGATGACACAAACCAAACACTCTGCGACTGTTCAGCCTTTGTTTACTCACGGATTGTGTGGGTCCATTTTTTGCTGCCGATGTGGCATCAGGCAAAGGTAAGGTTGTCTGCGCGCGTGGCAGTCAGGTTTCATCGTGATGCGAGTTTTCACGTCACAGCCTTGACGCTTTCGTCATCCTTTGACAGAGCTGCGGAAAGACTCAGAGGTCATTGAACTCGATTCACTTGGATCACTGCGTGTTCGAGGTTTGTCAAGTGAATACCTTGCGTTGCAGGATCTGATGGCCAGTGTCGAAGAGCACAGGCAGGACGCCAAGTGGCTGGTGAAAACGCTGGACGAGTTGCTCCCGAACACTCCGCAACCAAAGGCAAAAGAGGAGCAGAAGAGACTGGACGAAATTCTGGAGGTGAGTGACTGTTGAAGAGTTTGGCCTGTGTTGAGATGATAGACGCCTCAGCGCCCTGTTTTCACTCGTACGTTGCTAAGACAAGGGCACCAACAGCTTAGTCAATATCATTGCAGAGGTACAAGAGCCTGACGCCGGCGCTGGAGAGCACGAACACCAAGACGGTGATCATCGTGCGCAGCGTCGAGTACCACGAGGACGTGGAGACGCGCACGCTGTGGCTGCGCGACGCGGAGCGCGGCCTCGAGGAGGACGCGCCGCACGACAGTCTGCAGATCGTGACGCTGCTGCTGCAGGACCAGGAGAACGTGATCGCCAAGATGGACGCGCAGAGACCCGTCTTCAAGGCGGACATCGCTGAAGGGAAGAAGCTGATGAGCAAAACGAATGCGCCTGAATTTCTCGTTGAGGCTGTGAAAAATCTCGAGAAAAGGTGGCAAACAGCTGAGAAAAAGGCCAAAGACAAGCACCTCAGTCTGAAGGACTCCAAACAGAACTGGGAGCAGTATGAATCTGCGCGGCAACCAGTGACGGAGCTTTTGAAGAAAGTCAACAACGAACTGTCCCGTTTCCCGGCCAACGCTGGACAAGAAGCGGTGCAGAAGGAGCTGAGCAAAAAGCGGGAGATGCTGGAGCAGCTGCAGATGCAGCGCCCCGCCCTGCAGCAGGTGACGCAGCTGACTGGGAAGCTGCAGCAGAAGGCGAGCGAACCGCGGCAACAGGGACTCCAGCAGGACCTGGTGGAACTCGAGGAAACGCTGGGCGACACGACACAACACATGGACACCAAGGTAAGACAGCTTCAGCTGTGTTTACATGGGTACCAACATGTTATGTGTGCTCGCGATGTGTGGTTGTCACGAAAACCACTCGAGAGTTTTGTGCCTCTCTTCCAGGTGAAAGAGTTGGAAGACCTTGATCGCAGATGGACCGAGTTCTACGAAAACCTCGAAGGATTTGCCGGGTGGTTGAATCAAAAGGAGAACGATCTGAGCGGTGTATCAAGCACCAGTGGATCGCCTGAGGAACAGTTCAAGCGAACAGAAGTAAGTTTCAGGGTATTTAGTGTTTTCAACAAATCTTTCGTGGAATGTTGTTTGCAAGTGAGAATCAGAATAAAGAACGGAAGGTGAATGAAAATTGGACGTGCGATCTTTGTTCAGGAAATCTGCACTGAGGTCCTCAACAATCAGCCCAGTCTGGAAGGGCTCGAGAAGGAGGGCGCCTCCCTCGCTCAGGGCTTCAAGTCGAGAGAGACAGCAGCCGTCAAGTCTCGCCTCGCGGCGCTGCGGCGGCAGTGGGAGTCGCTATGCGGACGCGCGAGGGACGCCAGCTCCAACCTGTCGAGCCACGTGAGCCACTGGCAGCAGTACCAGAGCTTCCTGCAGCTTCTCTTCCCGTGGCTCGACTCCGCAGAGCGACAACTCGCACAGGAAGTCGGACGCTGCGCGAGTGAAAAGGACGCGAGTGCTGAATACGACGCCCACCAGGTGAGCGCATGGCTGACCAACAAACCTTGCGTTGGTGGATGTCGAAAAAAGAGAGGAGTGTTTGTGATCAAAATGTTGCACTTGGCAGGTTTTGTTGGGAGAGCGGGACGAGCAGCAGGCGGTATTCCGGCGGCTGCAGGAGGAGGCGGCGCACATCGCGGACCAGCCCGAGGTGCCCGATCAGCTGACGACGCTGCAGGAGCGCTGGGACTACGTGTGTACCGCGTCCGACGAGATCAACCTCGAGCTGGAGAAGGTGCAACGTCTGGAATTGTGTAGCAGTGGAACTGTTCTTTACTGATTCGTGCAGAACTGACACTTGTGGGTTTGTCCGACAGGCGTTGGAGGCCTGGAGATCGCACAACAGCAGCAGTGAGAAGGTGCAGGAGCTGGAGGAGAAGATAGAGGAGAAGCTGCAGTCGCCTCCGAATGTACATTCCACGCAGATTGAAGTGCTGGCCACAGACCTGGCCCAGTACAAGGTAAAAAACAGCTTCCAACAGAATATGGTCGTTGTTTTCAGGTGCACATGTTTTGTCTTTTGCCGTTGTCACGTTTTCAATGTTTCTGTTTCACAATAGAGAGTGGTGGAGGCAGTGCTGAAGTGTCAGCCTACAGTGTCGGCGATGAACAGTCACTACGAAGACCTTCAGCCGTATGTGAACCTCATCGGAGCCAACGAAACCGCCAAACAAAATGCTGCGCTGAATGCCAAGTGGGATTCCATCAAAGAAAATGTAAGACTTTGGGCGATTTGCATTGATTGCAGTGCAGTAAAAAAGAGGGCCAGAAGTTTGATGTGTACCAAGCCCCGTTTGATATTCTGACCACGCAGGCGCACGGTGGGGTTGAACAGCTGAGCCAGGCGCTGCGGGAGAGGCAGGCATTCTACGAGCGTTGGGCAGACCAGGAGAAATGGCTGCTGGAAACGCAGAAGAAAGTCGATGCTTTCAACGTAGTGTTCAGCGATGAAGTCAACGATGTGAAAACAAACATGGAGGTGAGTATCAAGATTGAATTCGGTGAATACGAGCGCGTTGGCGTGTAATATACACGGAAGAAATTAATTTTCCCTGAGTGAATCGTTCCCACTTTCGTTTCGCAGCATCTCAAAGTGGACTGTGATGAGCACAAAGCGGGGACGGAGAAGCTCGACTCCGAGGTGGTGGCCCTCTGTGATAAATGTTCTCCGAGTGAAGCGCAGGATCTCTCTTCCAAACACGATGCTATCAAAGCCGCATACGAGCGCGTGTGCAGATTGGTGCGCTGTCGCATCGAGCTGTGTCAGCAGTGGACCAAGTTCGCGGCCATGGCCAAAGATGCCAAAGACAAACTCGATGCAGTGGCAGATAAACTGGCAGCGAGCGAGTTGTCGCAAGCCGAGCTGGACGCAGCGGCGCAGGATTTGGTGGACGTCAGGAAACGTCTGAGCGAGTGCGACGAGAACAGACATCACATCGTGCAACTCATGACGGATGCGGAAATGACCATCAAGGAACGAGGCAGCCAGAAAGTGCTGCACCTGCAGATCGAGATCGTGGAGATCATCACGAGGTGCGACCGCTTCGCTGTGATGCTGAAGGAGAAGCAGGGGCAGCTGGACGAACTGTCCACCCTGTGGTCGCAGTTCGAAGAGAAGCGGCGCCAACTGTCGGGCGTCATTGAAAACACGGAGCAGCAGGTGGAGGGCGTGAAGGTGAAGGACTCCTCTCTGCAAGGCATCAAGGACATGTCCGAAGAAATCAAAGCGCTGGGAAAGGACTTCGATTCCCACAACCCCGAGTTGAAGGATTTCAGAGAACTTGGCCAACAGCTGATGGCGGCAGATCCGAGCAACAAGAGCGTCGCTCAAGAAGTTCTGGGTTCGTTCCGTCACAACAAATACAAAGTGTCCATTTGTGCGTGTCGAAAGGAACTTCTGGAAAGTTCAGAAGAAACGTTTTCAGGATGTCGAGGTATTTTGCAGGTGACATTGACAACCAGTGGCGTCGTGTTCAGGATTTGATCAAAACTCAGCTGCAGACCAACTCCATGATAGTGAGTCTGTGGGGTCAGTACCGTGAGAGCAACACGGCCGTCCACACCACCATCGACAAAGTGCAGCCGTTGCTGGAAGCCCCTATGGTGTTCAACACGCAAGCGGATGTCAAAGCTGCGTTGGACAGAACGAAGGTAAGGGCCCCAATACATTACATCTTGCGGGTCACAAAGGATGAAATCCGCACTTGACATATTTGTCAGAAACCACCGTTGCCTTTGAAGGGTGCGGAGACCGACATGGAGAGTCAGGGTCGGCAGGTGGACCATCACAACAGTAAAGGGAGGCAGCTGACGCAGGAGGCGCGCTGTCTGCCGCAGTTCGACACGAGCCTCGTCGCCGACGATCTCGACAAGGTCAACAAGACGTGGAACAACTCAACCAAGGTGAGAACAACGGGTAAAGGCGAGGACACCAAGAGACAAGACGATCAGAAAGTTTTTCAACTGTTTTGAATTCATGTTTTGTCTTCAGAAATTGGCGGAAAATCGTGTAAAATTGGAGGAGCAGTTGGCGTGCTGGGACCAGATCGAGAACCACAAGGACGAGCTGAACATCTGGCTCAACTCAATGATTGACAATATGGAGGATATGAACGAACATTTCTCAGGTTTGAGTTTTGTTTTTGTCTCCGTGCAACACAAACGTTCAGTGTTCGCAGTTTGTCAGGATTAAGAGCCTTCTCATTTCTTTCTGCAGACACGGTGTCGGCACAGAACTTGCTGGACAAGTACACCGGGGAACTGCCGCATCACGAGGAAGTGCTCGACACGATGAACGGAAAGGTGACGGCTCTGGAGGATCTCAATCAGAACCGGCAAATCCCAGAGCTGAAGGACACTCAACAGGTTCGGCAATTTTTCAGAGCCACGTCCGTGTATTTTCGAATGAAGACAAATCGAAACGCAGTTTTCAAACGCTTTTTCAGTTCCCGGACAAAACAGAATTGTTATATTTGGCTTTCAGACAATGGAGTACCAGTTCGTGAGAGCGTCCGAGCTCGCAGATCAGCTCAGGACCAGACTGGGCGACTTCAGCACGCAGCGGGACGATCTCAAGAAGAGACTCGAGGAGCAGAACAAACGGCTGCAGGACGTGCGAGAAAAACTGAGCAACATCGACGACTTGTCCGGGTCCGACGAGGACCTGGTGGAGAGGCTGCAGATTGTGCAGGTGAACACACACAAAGTCAAAGTTTTCCTGAAAGCTTTTCACGCGTTGTGCCTCTGTGGTTGTCTTTCCAAGCAAGAAAAAATTCTTGGACTGGCTGTTTCAGGCGATGCGTGTGTCGTATGTGACTCAAAAGTCGTGTTTTCCGATGTTTAGAACTTGATCAAGGACCTGGACACGCAAGAAGAGGCGATTTCCCAGTTGGAAGAAGAGATTCAGCAGCTCGCAGACAAGTACCAGTCGCCGGAGTCGAACGCGCTGGTCAAGGAGGCGGCGGCGCTGCAGAAGAAACACGACGCAGCGAAAGAGAAAGCCGCGAAGGTTCGTTGAATTTGTGGTGTCATAATGATTTGCAGGCGGACACAGAGTGGAAACTAGAACAGTTGAACTCAAGAAATTTTCAAGCTCAATCCGAAAACCCTTTTGAGGACAAGTCAATGTGCAACGAGTAACTCTTGCATTGCGATGTTCCTTCTCGTGATGGCGCGAGGGACAAACCAAGTTGTCAAAACCAAAGCGCTGAGTTGTTTGTTGCTGTTTGTAGATACTGGATTCCCTGAGCGAGGCTGTGGAAACGCACTTCGTGGAGGTGCACGACGACCAGGCGCGGTGGCTGGCCACAGCCAATGAGAAGGTTTCCTGGTGCGACGATGTGTCGGGCGACAAGTTCAGCGTCGAGGCGAAGCTGGCTGCACTGCAGGTCAGTCGTGTTCCCTCAGCCATTGACTGCGCGTGCAACAGGTGTTCGGGAGGAGTTGCTGAGAATTGGTCTTTTGCGGCCAGAGATTCCTGGATGTTGAATTATGCGCCTCTTCTTCAGTTGCTTCAGTGGAAGTCAGAATGCGAAAAACAGATGTTATTTGAGTCTGCGCTCTTGGTCGTCTCAGGTTGTGTCGCATCGTCTCTGTCCTTGTATGACTCGTGCTTTCGTCTGTTTCGAAGTCACTTGAGTGAAGTTGAGGACATCAGAGAGGGAAACTTTATCCCGACAGTTCAACGTCGATGCACATCACTGCCTCAAAATAGACGCAGTTTTGCAACGACAGACGTGCTCCTAGGGTTTGACAGGGCATCATTTTGTTTGGCCGCAGGCTCAAAGAATTGCTGTAATTGTTTTTGGTGACATTGAAAACGCTTGTTGCAGTCTTGTCACGTTCAAATGGCACCAAACTGAAGTGGAGCAGTGCTTCTTTTCATTCCATGGCTGAGTGAAATTCTTCAGTTGTAATCCCCAAAAGACAACAAGATGATCATTGGAGGGTTTTGTCAGTATTACGAGTCTCGACAAGTTTTGTTTACACATCTGGAGGTTTTGCTCGATGACGTTGGGTGTTTGTGTTGCTGCCGTGTGGTACAGTGAAACACGATCACAATGGGTTGAGGGAGACGTCCTCTCGTCATTACACCGGTGTTGAGCACCTGACGAAGTTACCTGCTGTGTTCGGGAACAGAACAAATTGTGGAAATCTGGAACACAAGGATGGATGTTCATTCAATGTGCGTCGGAGTGGAAGGTGGAAGTGCAGACGGAAGAAGTAGCCAAAAAACCAGCAAGACATTTGTCATATTCGATTGCATTTCGTTGTTTATTCTGTTTGGGTAGGAACCAAGCAGTACGCCTCATGAACAGCAGTACTCGTACGTGCGCACTGCTTGATTCACTTATTTACTGGCTCGTTAGTTGCAAAAGCAGCAGTTTCGAGGCATGAGGGCACGTGTGTTGTGCGTTCTCAGTGCCATCCAGTGAAATTTTCTCCATGAAAATGCTCCAGCGTGTGGATCTACCTTTCGGTTGATGCCACTCTACGACACACGCTGAAGCTTACAACTTTCTTTTCGGAATTCTTTGAGTTCAATCACTTTTGGGGCAGACTTTTCGAGAGTACTTCGCAGAGATGAGAACTTTGTCGTAGGTATGCTTTGAATTTCTTTGAGCATGCTCGACTTTGAGACCCAATTGCTGTTTTTGTCGGAAGAAAATGAAGGTTCTTGCTTGAAGAAAGTGAGTGGGTGTAGCAGATATTCTGGTTGAATTGCGCAATGTTCCACTTTTGCCTGTTGAAAATCGTTTGACACACAGAAATTGAATCAGACCGTGGGTTTGTTTGTGAATTCACCAGGTTTTCGAAATCAATATGAAAATAAAGGGACTGTGAAAAGGTACTGATAAAAAGTCAAGTGACACCTATTCAAGTGTTTGCTGAAGAAGGCAACTTTTCTGAAGCACTATCACTTTGACGAATCACATCTTATCACTTGAGTGAGCAAGGAAGTCTTTGAAAGGGTAAACTGTTCCAACAGTTGAGCAGCGATAACTCCACTTTGTCATTCACGTTTAACAGAACCCTGTTCTGTTACACAAGAGATATGGATGTTGTACGGGTGTGTGATTAACCTGAAATTGACTCCAAAACAACACGTGAATGCACTGTGGACTCATGTGATGCAACGCGAGGAAGTTTTCTCCTGGCGATTTGGTGGAGCTTTGGCACGGAAATCACCTGTCGCTCACACAATCCACAAGTGTACCACGAACATGTCAGTGTTGTCGCAATGGATGCTTCGGACTTGAACTGTTTGTCGTGTTCCACGGAGAGGAAACAACGTGCACAACATCTCCAAAGGAAAGATCACGACACGAGCAGCGGAGGACCAGGAGATGGCAGTTTAGACACAGAGGGACGTTCTGTGCCGCGTGAAGTGATCAAGATACCCAGGTTGGACACACGTCGCACGACAGCAGAATCTGCCAGAGACGGATCCAGGAAAGAGCAGGATCATATAGTTTCATCTGCACGTTTTCGGGACTTCTCGGTGCGTGTGTATTCCCCGAAATCTCCTCAGAAAAACGAATTGTCCGATGCACAAGGCGTGTACGAGTATTCCAGAGCTTCCATGATGTCCAGCACACCGTACAGACAGAAAACGACGCAGTCTCCGGTGGAGCACAAACAACACGCGACTTCAGTGAAAGAAGCTTCAGACGAACGTCCTTTGCTGCACAGCACTCCGGTGCAAGAGCGGAAGACGCACAGGCAACGCACAGACGTTTCCAAATCGTTGGATGCACCGGTGACCTCAGGGAACCAGCAGGCATCAACGAAAATGAAAAAGCGCGCTGAAGTGTCGTTTTTCAGCAGAATGAGTTTGTCCCACATGGAGGACTCGCTCACAGAATCTCCACCCTTGGAGCCGCTGCACATGCCTGCAGCGTACGCTTCTGAAGTGCCGTACAGAGAATCCGTATTCCACTTTCAATCTCCAGTCCCATCTCCACCAGTTTCCCATCGACGTCATGGCTCCTTGTTCACACCCAGTGGCTCCTCAGTCAGCTCTCCACTCACACCTCACAGCCCTTTCTCCGCAACAAGTTCACCGTGGACCATGAGCAGAGAGACGTCTGTGTCTCCTGCGAGTTCAGTCAGCGCCTCACCTCCACTTTCTCCCAACCGGAAACACGTGGTCAAAAAGCTGCTCGCGAGGCGTCCCAGAACGAGGAAAGACTTCGCGCAGCTCTACATCGCCTCGATGCAGAGGAGGCGCGTGAGGTCCGTGTCGCAGTCAACGGACACGTCCGCGTCGGAACCGTGGAAGAGAACCCTGGACCGCTCCATGTCAGAGCCCGGGGATGGACCAGAGACGTGGGATCAGCCGAGTTCCCACAGCAGCGTCTCCGGCAGTCGGGACACAATTCACTCGAGTCAGGTGTTGAACATCGGGCCGTGGTTGGAGGAGACGCAGCAGCTGATATCATCCAGCAGTGAAACCCTGTCCAGAGAGGACTATTTCAAAGCGGTTTTCTTTGATAAATCCCTTCGCCGCAAAACGGACTCGAGTGACACGATTTCAGGAATGAAAAATGAGGTACATGGACGTACACGACAAGTTTCTTCGTGTTCTGGAGCAGAAATCAGTCTCATGTGTTCAAGACCAAAGTGGACAAAAATGTCCTTCGATCGGCGCATTGGGAATGCGCCGGACATTTGACCATTTGATGTTGCCTGAAGTATTGTTGGTCACAAATTGAAAATGAACTTCATTGTCGCTTCAGGAGCTGTTGACGTCGCAGCCGCAGGGAGAGGAGAAGACGCAGTTCGTGGCGGAGAAGGCCGATCTCCTGAAAACAGCTGCTCCGGAACCGAAGAAAATGGAGCTCGACTCAAAGAAACAAGAAACGCAAAACAACTGGAAAGAATTTCTCGACAAACTTCAAGAAACCAAGTGAGTGTATCAACACGGTTTATCTCCTTCACTTGTGGACTGTGAAAAGAGACGAGTTCCCAACATGATCATTATTACGTGTCTTGACTTGGAAGGGTCTTTGTTTAGGGCTCTTTTGCCAAGTCAGATTATCGATAGGGACATGTGGTGCTTCAGGCAGTTGCCAAGACACACTTAGCTTTTGTTTACAATGGCGAGACTGAAAACCCGACATGGTTGTCGGGGGAAAAGAAAACCGAAGGTGTTGTTTTCAAACGTCGGCCACAGAGCCAGGTGGGGTTTGATGTAGATTTAATCTGGACTCTGAAAATATTTGATTCACCACAAACGACCGTCCAACTATCTTCGCAAAAGTCCATTTTCTCTCAGAATTTGTATTGAATTCTTTGTACCTTGTCCTTTGAAATTGAGTGCACGGTTAACTGTGCCTTTCTTCACCGCGCGCTTTTTTGTGTGCAGAACCAAACTGGAGCTGTGCATGCACCAATGGCAAGGTTACGACGAATTGTACGAGAACCTTGCCCAGTGGTTGAAGGAAACCGAAGGCAAAGTGCGAAACGAATCGGGCCTCAGGCCGGACCTGAATTCGAAGCAGGCGCAACGAGACGCCTTCAAGGTACGCTCCGTGTTTAGGAGGTGGTGCGATTCTGATTCTCCTGTTTGTAAAGCCCAGAGAAATAACATCGACTTATCAGTGGTTGAATCTAAATTGTTTCCAACCTCTGTCAATTCGTACCTCGCAGCGCATACAAGAGGACATCGTATCTCACGAAGACACGATGGACTCCGTCCTGAAACAAGCCAAGGAGATCTCGGACAAGTCATCCGAAGCGCGCACGTTGCAGTACGCCACGCAGCTGAAAACCAGATTTGACAACTTGAGCAGCAACATCCAGGTCCGTGGGTCAGATGAATTGGTTCAGATCGGTCTCTGAACAGACTATTTTGAGTTGTTTTTGGCCAGTTATTTTGACTCGTAGGTTTGGTTCATTTTTGCAGGACAATTTGCACCGTATGGATGAAAACATTGACAACCACCAGATCTACCTGGATTTGCACAAAGACTTCATGGATTATTTTACCGCTTCCAAAGAACAGCTTCAGTCGAACTCAAGCCAAACGGGCGAGATAGATGAACTGCAATCTCGACTTCAAAGTGTCCAGGTCGGTCATTTGACACGAAAATAATAAAAATTTAAAAGATCGAGATCCTTTTTTTGCGGGATTGAATTTAATCATGTCGCTCACATCAGTGTCATGGCGCACAAAACACGAACAAGCAATAGGTGACAACTTTTCACTGTTGGTTCATCAGGAGTTGATCAAAGCGAAAGAGACGGGCGGAGAGAAGTTTTCCAGCACTCTGGAGGCCGGGGAGCGCCTCTACCCTAGCACCTCGACGGACGGCAGAGAGGTGATACGGCAGCAGCTCCGCGACCTGCGCGAGCGCTGGGAGACTTACTGTGATAACCTCAACGACACGCTCAGGCACCTCGACACCACCTTGGCGCAGGTTCGCGTCCTTCCACGCACAATTCATGAAAAATGTGTGCGGTTGTGCATTGCACAGATAGTTGATTGCATTGCAGTGGGCGACATTCCATGAAATTTTCAACCAACTGGAGAAATGGGTGCAGGACACCGAACGGTATGTTCTGGGTGACGTGGAACTCAAGGACACACTGGCGGAGAAGAAATCTCAACTGCAGAATTACAAGGTTGGTTGACACATTTGTGGTCCTTTCTGATGTTGCGCGCTGTTTGTGGCAGTTGTGTACCCACTTGTTCCATCGTGTCTTGCAGACTATCAGCCAGGAACTGACCAGTCAGCAGCCTGTGATCGACAGCGTTGACGAGAAGGGCAAAACTTTGCAGTCTCCAACAGTGTCTTCCAAGCTGGAGAATCTGAAGGAGCAGTACAAACATCTGTGCAAAGTTGTGCAGGTAAAATTGCGTGATGTGTCTGAAGCAAATGTCCTGGTCAGATGTTGCTTGGCTGGATCTCGCACGTTGTGTCTTCATTGCAGGACCGAGTGAAGCAAAGCGAAACTCACGTCAGTACTCATCAGAAATACTCAGACAATTTCAAGCAGGTGAAAGAATGGCTCCAGACAGTGAACGACAAGTTGGATGTGTGTAGGGAACCACCCACTGACAAACACAGCTTGGAAGCGAAGCTGGAAAAACTCAATGTGAGTGCGCGACCTGTCAAGTTTTGGTGTTCTGCCCTGGGTTTTCTGTGCTAACTGTGTGCGTTTTCTGTCCAGGAATTGGAATCGACAGCCGCGGAAGGAGAAGAAAAAGTTGCGGCCGTTGTGAATCTCGCTGATCAGACTCTTCCGCAGACAGCTCCCAAGGGTCAGGAGATGATCAGAAAAGAACTGGACTCCTTACAGCACGACTGGGGTGAGGAAAAAACCCACATTGAGCAGGGTGCTACCTGAAGATATGCAGCCGATTCTGCCCTTGTGCAGGTGTTCATCACAAACAAATTTGCCTTCGCAGGTAATTACAATGCAAGACTGAAAGAATCTCAAAGAGGCCTTCAAGACGCCCTGCAGGCCTGGGAAGAATTCGACATTCTGCATGACACGCTACAGAAATGGCTCAAAGACACTGAAGAGACAGTGAAAGAACACGAGCTGAAGTCCACCCTGGACGACAAGAAAAATCAGCTTGAAAAGTTCAAGGTTAGAAATTTTGAACTTGTGCAAAGCAAGTCTTTACTTCGTCTGTCGCTGTTTTTGCTGATCACTTCTCAGTTCATCACCGTCGAGTTCTTGCGCACAAACTCGGGCTGACAGCAGTTTTCCTTTTTCTGAACGAAGTTTGATGACTAAAATTTCTTTGTGTTTGACGAAAGTAGCAATAGCATGGTGTTTTTGGTTTGTGTGCTTTTGTAGGAACTGAAGTATGGTGTTTGGAGGACAAAAAGTAGTTTAGACTCACTCAGCACTAAAGCTAGTCCTTACTCAGGGAGTCTCAAAGCCAGGGGGACCATTCCCCCTCCAGCGACCCGAACCTTGAGATCTGTCATGAACTACCGGGTTCGTTTGTCTGGTAGAAATACGCAGTAGAAACCCAAGTCCAAATGATTTTTCCTGAACCCCAACACCACAGTGGCAATCTCAACACACCCTGTAATTTCTTATTTTACCATTAGGAACCACACCAGCTGATCATAAAGATGTATTATGTTGCAAATTTACGGGAGAAAAATTAGGTTTTGCTCATTGGTTCCTCCTGTCACATACACCACGGCTTTTACCCGAAACAGATGTTGATTTCTTGTCATGGATAGTGACCGAAGCCAATAAATCACAGAAAGAACTTGTGACAAAAGGTGTGATGTGAACAATCACAAAGGCAACAAACGCACGAGTGAAACATACCGTTTTGGTTTGAAGAAACTGTGTGAAAAGAAATCTTGTTTCCTCAGAAATGGTCAACTTCGAGTCATTTGTTTGGTTAGTCGTGTCGTTCATTGCAGGCACTGCAACAAGACATCGCCTCGAAACAGCCCGACTTCGAAAACATCAGCGTCAAAGCGAAGGCGCTGCAAGTTGGAGAACCCAAAATGCAACAGAATGCACAACAACTTGTGGGTCGATATCAGCAGCTCGTGGAAGATACCCAGGTGTGTGCTTTATCCTGTGGAAGACTGAGAAGACTTTCCTCGTTGGAGCAGTGCTTGCCATCCTGTGCCTCTGAATTTATATCTGGCTTCTTGCTGGTTTCAGAACGTCATCGAGAGGTGGACCGGGCACGTGGACGACCATCAGCAGTACAACGCGTCCCGAGACTCGTGTCAGAAGTGGCTCAACGAGCTGAGCCGCAAACTGAAGCAGAGCAAAGACCTGGGAGGCGACAAAAAGGCCCTGGAAGAAAAGCAAAATAGCCTTCAGGTACATTTCCATATTTTCTCTGTGTGTGTGTGTGTGTGTGTGTGTCTGTCTGTCTGTCTGTCTGTCTGTCTGTCTGTCTGTCTGTCTGTCTGTCTGTCTGTCTGTCCACAATATTCGATTCCAAGTCTGACACAAAAATGCTGGTACTTTGCAGGAATTGCTGCAAGAGAAAGAAGCGGGATCTCCCAGGGTGCACAGCGTCGTGGAGCAGGGAGAGAAACTCTACCCGGACACAGCGACTGAGGGAAGAGACATCATCCGGCAAGAACTCAGGTCAGATTCTCAACGGCTTATCACACCCATCGACATGCACACGGCGACAAGAAAAGAACAAGTTGATTTCTTGATGCAATTGTCCATAAATTTCGGGGAATGATGTGTCATTTCAGATCGTTGAGAGAAAAGTGGGAAAGCTTCAGTGACGAGCTGTCGGACGCGCAGAGGGACATGGAAGTGAGCGCTCTGCAGTGGTCTTCCTTCGACGAAAACGCCAAGGCCTTCCAGACGTGGATCAGCGAAGCCGACGCCAAACTGAAGCTGGACGCCGATCTGAAGGCGACGCTGCAGGAGAAGAAGGTGCAGCTGCACAATCACAAGGTGGGCATGACAGTTCAGAGGTCAATTTTCTCGAGAAAGTACAATGTGCAAATTTAAGACAACAGTGTCATGTGAGAAACTGACAAAAATTTTGATGCAGATTACGCATCAAGACATCATGTCACATCAACACGTGCTCGACTCTTTGGGAGACAAGGCAGAGGAATTGTCGAAATCCTCCAACGATGCTTCAGCGAAGAAAGTCTTCGATGACCTGTCTCGCGAATACAAAAATTTGTGCAAAACGTCTGAAGAATTGCTGTCCCGGTTTGAAATGTGCACTGCTGAACACCAGCAGTATCAGGATGTGCATCAGACGACAGTTTTGTGGCTGGAATCGTGGAATAACAAACTTGCGCAGTGCACGGATTCCACTGGCGACAGGTATACGGTGCAAAACAAGCTAGACCGCTTGCAGGAGCTACAAAATCAACAAAAGGATGGTGACAACAAGGAAAGTCAAGTGTCGGAACTGAACGCGAAAACACAAGTGAACACATCTGCACCAGGCATAGAGATTCTGAAGCGAGAGCTGGACGCTCTGAAATCAGATTGGGATTCTGCAAAAGATGAGGCAGACAGTGCACAAACCGCTCTGGAAAATGCGCTCCAACTGTGGAAAGAGTTTGAGACGAGCCACACCACTCTGAACAATTGGTTGAAAAACACAGAGCAGCAACTGAAAGACATAGCACTGAGGTCCACATTGGAAGAGAAACAGGAACAGGTGGAGCGCCTCAAGGCTCTGAAGTCAGACATCGACGCCCACGAGGGTGAAGTGGACAAGTTCACGGACGCTGGTCAGGCTCTGATAGAAAGCAGTGGGGACACAAAGATCAACGCCCAGATCACTCAAGCAGTGGACAGATACCATGCGCTGCAGGCCACAATACAGGTACGTTGTTTTCTGTCCGTTTCGTGCTTCACGTTGTTGACACCAAACAGAAGCGTCTCTGTCCACCTGTTCGTGTATCGTTGGTGAAGCTGCAAGTCATGCTTCTCTTTCAGGATTTGATCCGCAAGTGGGAAACGTATGTTGTGGAGCACAAGACGTACAAAGATCTTTATCTTGTGTTCATGCAATGGGTTGGTGATGCCAGAGACAAACTGAATGCCTGCAAAGCAGGTGCGAAGCAGGCGTCTTCTGCGTCAAGTGATCTCGAGGTGAGCGAAATCTTCTTTCAGTGCTCGTGTTTGAATGATTTCTCCAGTTGTGACAACTACCTGCAGCTTGCGTTGTGGTTTTGAAAAAAAACCAACAAAAACAAACACTGTTATTCCCGTGCATGAAAAACAGCCGCTGGTAGCGGAGAAGGACGCCGGTCTGCAGAAATTGAACGCCGCCACGGAGCAGGGCGAGCGGCTGAGTCCGGACACGGCGGCGTCGGGCAGGGACGCCGTCCGGCAGGAGCTGCGCGGCGCCAAGGACGCGTGGGACGCGCTCGTCGCCGACCTGTCCGAGGTGCAGCAGCAGGCCGAGGCGACCGCCGCCCAGGTGAGACGGGAATTGTAGTGTCGTGGGATTTGTATTGTTGTGTCGTGGGAGATGAATCTGGCAAGTCAATTGTTTCACGTGCTAGGTCAATTTCATGATGTAATTTGCAAATCAAACACTTCAATCACTTTGTTCACTTGCCGCGGGAGACGAGGTTGTCGCGGAAAAGACTCGCACTGTACCGAGCAAGTGAACGACATTTTCTTGTGATTCTAATTGCAGTGGACAGCTTTTGAAGAAGGAAAAGATCAACTGGAAAAGTGGATTCTGGAAATTGAAACCTCCCTGAAGACAGACTCAGAATTGAAGAACACATTGGCCGAAAAGCGATCTCAGCTTCAAAACAACAAGGTAAAGTCGAGAAGCGAGTGCACAACTTGCTCCGAAAAAGTGACACACTGCAGTCTGCTGTTTATCTTTCAATACTTATCGTCTCTCAAATTCTGACTTTCACAGGCATTGCTGCAAGACGTCACCTCACACAAAAGGGTGGTTGAAAATGTGATTGACAAAGCAAAAGCGCTCATGGAGTCTGCTGAATCCAAGGAAATCACTCTTTACGTCACTGACACGACGGCGAAATACGAATCTCACATTGAAGAAACAAAGGTACTGTTTGTATATGAATGGCTTTGGCGGTTGTCACTCGTCATTCATCATATTTGACGGCTTTCTTCAAAAGTGCGTGTCAGATCGTATCACATCGAGTTCGCTGTCCGGTTACAGGCTGCGATCTCGAGGAGCGAACAGAACGTGAGCGATCATGCGCAGTACCAGGACTCGTTCCACACAGCGTCTGACTGGCTCAAGCTCCACCGAGAGAGACTCTTCAACTGCTCCGACGTGACCGGCGACAAACACACGCTGCTGAGCAAACTGGACAGAGCACAGGATCTGACCAACGCGCTGCCTGATGGAACAGCGAAAATAGAAACATGCGTCACCAACTCCGAACAGACTTTACCAAATACTGGAGCAGAGGGTCAGCAAGTCATCCAGGAGGAAGTGGCGAGTTTGAAGCTGGAGTGGAGCGAATACCAGGACGCGCTGGGTGATTCCAAGACAAAACTTGAAGACGCGCTGAACAAATGGAAGGTTCGTCATCTCAGTTTTCTGTCGTGTGGGGGAAGGACCTGCAAACAAATTGCAAAGGATTTTTTCCTCGGACGTTTATCACCGGAAGGCCGTCGCTGTTATTGCAGTTGTTCGAAGAGAAATACAGCTCACTGTCCAAATGGCTGAAGGAGACCGAGAAGACGGTGAAGGACATCGGTTTGGTCTCCACGCTGGATGAAAAGGAAGATCAGCTGAGCAAGTGTCAGGTGAGAACCTTGTTCTTGAAACGCAATTTGAGCAACTTGGTCGAAGGCTGAATTGGCACTGTTGGTCAATGTTTCCAGTGAATGTGAACTTTTGTATTGAATGTAAAATACGACATTGGTTCCACTCTCCCCGAGGTTTGTTGACTGTGTGCCAGAACTGAGGGTTTTGTGGGTTTGTGTACCAGGATGTAGTGACAGATATGGAGCAGCGTGAAACTCCCGTCGAAGAGCTGCGCACGGAGGAAGACGTAAGACTCGCTGAAGCCGCCTTGATCCTTGTCCACTTCTGTTTAGTATGGTGCTTCATTACTTGTTCAGGTGGTTTTTTCTTGACAGAAAGAGACTGTGGTGGCAAGTCTGTGCTGTCAGACTCGCAAAGAAGCCACCAAACCGTTGTGTTATCACTTCCACAATTACTGCTTGCTTCCATCCACATAAATGTTCGTTACACCCTGGTGACGATGTTTCTTCATTCGAGAAAGCAACTCGGTTGTTAAATCTTGAGCTTGTCGAAAAATTTGTGATCTGTTCAGTGCAGTCTTTACTTCTAAGGCTGTGCCGTTTCGTACAAGCTCGACTGTCAGACTCGCAGAATGTAGTTGCTGCTTTTCTTGGTAAAATTGGTTCCAGTTCGAGAGCTTTCTATCGGCTCAACAAACTTGTTTCCAACTTGTTTCTGTGAAAGCTGACGTTGTGGCAAATTCTGTTTTCATTCTTCCTGTCATTCTTTCACTTCAAATAACTGCAAATTTCTGCTGAAGCGTTCTGAGGTATGCACAAAATATTTTTGCTAAAATGGAGTCTTGTCAGCTCAGGGGTAGGTCTTGATGCAAAGCTTCGGCGGCGCCACCAACCGACATCAAACTGGACTTTGACCAGGAAATATGTTCCAAGCTGACTCGTGGCTTTTGTTTGAAACAGAAGCTGTTGTCGAGTGTGAAGACGGCGGAGTCCGAGGTTGACGGGCTGCACGACCAGGCGCACGCTCTGGCGCAGAGTTCAGCCGAACCGAGAGCGATGACGTCATCGGCGCAGCTCTCCGAGAGATACGTGACGCTGCTCAACAAAGTCAAGGTACAACAGACCCAAATCGCATTCCAGTGTGTTCCCAAAACACTTGTGTGACAGGCAGATCGGGAGGAATTGTACAATTTCACTCTGAAATCGCTTGCAGGAAGTCCTCAAGGAGTGTGAACAGAACGTTGAAGATCACAAGGAATACAAGGACAAATACAGCACAGCGGACAAGTGCGTGCGCGACGTGAAAGCAAAGCACGCTCAATGCGCCGCTCTCCCAAACACCAAAGAGGACTTGGAAACGAAACAGTCAATACTTCAGGTGCGTTTTCAGTTCAGGCATTCGTTGTGCATTGCATCCAGAAAGTTTCGAGAATGAGTGTGAAGGTCTTTGCAGGACTTGGTGAACAAGAAGCCGGATAACCTGTCGGTTGTGAACGAGGCGGTAGAAGCGGGTGAGAAGTTGTACCCCAACACTGCTGCGGACGGGCGAGAAATCGTCAGAAACGAATTGCGACAACTCAAGGTTGATTGGCAGACCAATGTCACTCGTATATTGGCTCGTACGATGATGAATGTGCAGAGCATCAGAGATTGAACTTGTGTGTTGCAGGCTGACTGGGACACCACGTTTGACGACATTCTGTCCTCGCAACGCCAACTGGAAGTGGTCATGGTTCAGTGGACGTCGTACGAAGACAGCTTCAAGCAGCTGGACCAGTGGGTGAAGAGCACAGAGCTGCAGTTGTCCGACCAACTTCCGCTGCACAACACCTTGGAAGACAAGAAATCTCAGTTGAATGTCTACAAGGTGCGAATCCGACATGCGGCGTCACTTCATAGCCGCCAAGACTTGTCAAGTCAAGCACACCCTCTCCACGAGATCTTTTCTGTGTTCCTACCTTCTGTTGTCTGGTTGATGCACTGGTAACGCTGTGTCCTCTTTTCTCAGAATTTGCTGCAGGACATCGTGTCATATCAGCGGGTGATTGACAACACGATGGAGAAAGCCAAGTCATTCTCTGATCCCAAGATCACTGCCAGTGTGAACGACATCAATGAGAAATACAAGAAGCTGCAAGACTTTGCCAAGGTAGGTCTATGAATACATAACGTTTGGATTGCAAACTTACTCAGTTGAAACTTCGGATAGCTATTGCAGGTCGTTTGACCTTACAGAATCGCACCTCCCAGTACGAGGGCGTTGTGAAAGACCACCAGGATTACTCGACCCTGTACGACGTGGCGCTAGAGTGGGTGAACGGTCTCAAGGAGAAGGTTCGCGCCTGCGCTGACGTCGCGGGCGACAAACACACCGCGCAGGACAGACTAGAAAAACTGAAGGTTTGTCACGAATCATTTCCCCATCACCAAATGAAGTTTGCGTTCTTCTTGCTTTCTCTGGTACATGGCAATAACTTCTGCACTGTGTTGCAGGATCTAGAGAAAACAAAAGAAGAAGGAGAGCCCAGGGTTGCGGAAGTTGTGTCAGCGAGCGAGATTGTTCTGCCAAACACTGGCGCACCTGGCAAGGAAATCATCGCTGAAGACATCGAGGCTCTGGAGTTCAGATGGACGGCTTTCCTCGAAGAATTGACGCAGGTTTGAGACGAAGCGAATCCTGGCAGCCGTGTTTTGTAAGTTCAACCAATATTGAAACGGAAATTTACCTTGATTGTTTTTTTCCCCAGGCAAATGCCGATCTGGACGCGAAGGTTCAACAGTGGAATGAGTTTGAGACCACGTTTGACTCGACCGCCACTTGGTTGAAAGACTCCGAACTGAAAGTCAAGGACGTCAACTTGAAATCGACACTCCCGGAGAAGAAAGAGCAACACGATCAAATCAGGGTAGGTGTGTTTGCGGGTGCTTGCGGGAATGCTGTGTTTGGTTTAGTTTTGTGCTTTCTCTTGGGACTGTAATATTCGGCTTTCTTTGCAGTCTGCATGTGAGGAGCTGCAGGGAGAGCAAGCCAAAATTGATGCGTTGTCTGACAAAGCCCAGGACATTGCAAAATCATCTGGAGATACGCGAGTGTCTGCACAGGCTTCACAACTCGCCTCCAGATACCAGGCGGCTCTCGTCACTTTGAAGGTCAGACGGCGAAGAAGATGAATCGCGCAAGAAGTTTCCACTTGTGTGTGAGTTGATTGACAGAACAAGAAATTCATTTCCTCAGGACTTGGAGAAGCGGTGGCAGGAGTACACGACAGAGCACGAGCTGTACGATCGAACTTACCACGACTGCGAGGCGTGGATCGAGGATCTGAAGCACAGACTCGAGTCGTGCAGCAGCCCCGACGGAGACAAGTTCGCTGTGCAGAGCAAACTCGACAAGCTACAGGTCAGCACAGGTGCTCTCATGCCAACATAGGCGAAGTTCGTATTTGTGTTTGTTCAGGACACTGAAAACATGTTTACGATTTTTCCGCTTCAGGAATTGCTCAGCTTGAAGGACGAGGGGTTTGAGAAGTTGCAGCAAACAGTGAACGCCTCACAGCAAGTGCTGCCAAACACAGCTGCGCGAGGCAAGGACGAGATCCGCAACGATATGCAGAAACTGCAGAAGGCTTGGGATGATCTGTTCGCGGATTTGAACGCTGCCAAGGTAACATTTCCGAGAAACAGCAATGGGCCTCAAAGTGACGAACTTTGTTGAAGACTGAAGCACGATTGCTTGCTTGTCTGTTGTTCTGCAGGTCGCACTGGAGAATGCCCAGAGTGAGTGGGAGGTGTACGACGAGACTGTGGAGAAGCTGTCAAAGTGGATCAAAGAGACGGAACAGGCCGTGAAGCTGGAGGCTGGACTGCAGTCTTCGTTGCCCGAGAAAAGCGCGCAGTTGGACCGTGTGAAGGTCCGTGGTTGATTTGTGATGTTGGGAAATGTTCTGTTGACTTCGAATGTCGCAGGAAATAAGTCACCAGACTTTGCAAAGAGTGACCTGTTCATTGCAGTTGCTCAAGAAGAGCTTCGAGACCCAGCGACCTGTCGTTGCCGATCTGCGAGAGAAAGTGAAGACCATCGTGCAGACCGATCCAGATTCCACACTCGCTGACGAAGCAAACAGTTTCATCAGACAGTTCGACACACTTCTTGAATCTGTTGAGGTACGAAAGCGTTTCCACGCGATGGACGAAATTTCATCCAATTGGAAATCAGCGTCAACAAGAAGATCACGAGGAAAGATTTCCTTGCAGGCTCTGGAGAAGCGATGCACAGCATACGCTGACGAACACAGGGCCTATCAGGATTCGTACAACGACGCGCGCGACTGGCTGACGCAGACGAATGCGAAGCTGAGCGACTGCAGCGACGTGCGCGGAGACCGACCCACCATGGAGAGCAAGCTGGACAAAGCGATGGAAATACTGGCAGAGAAACCAACAGGTCTGCGATTGTTGTCGGCAAACTCGTATTTTGATCTGGTACTTCTTCAAATAACACCGATCCGTAGATGCATCTTTTGAAATACGTTTCGGGGTTCCAGGTCAAGAGAAGATCGATGACGTGACGGACAAAGCGGGTCTGACGATCCCGAACACTGCGCCGCGAGGTCAGGAGATCATCAGGGACGAGGTGCACGGCCTCAAGGACCAGTTCGACCTGTGTTTCAACACCTGCGCAGAGAGCCAGACCCAGCTCGGTGAGCTGAATGTGTTCCGAGCATGATTGGGGCATTATTTCACAGTTTCAAAGGGGGCAGGTTTGTTGTAAAAATAACTTGTGTTTTTCTTCACAGAGCGAGCGCTCGAGTTGTGGAAATCGTACGACGAGCTGTTCGAGAACCTGACCCGCTGGACGGAGGAGAAGGAGCAGCAGGTGGAGGAACACGCGCAGCTGCAGGGCAGCCTCGAGGACAAGCAGAGTCTGCTGCACAAACACAAGGACCTGCACGAAGAGGTTGAGAACCGTTTCATTCACGCCCGTTTCGTTTGTCTTTGCGTATCGAGGGACAGAAGGAGGGTCATTGGTGTTGAGGAAGAAAACAGCCATGCAATGCGTCATCGGTTGAAACAAACATCACGCGTCTGTTTTGCAGATTTGCGGAAAGGAATCTGAGTTCGACAACCTGAGCGACAAAGCTCAAGTTCTGCTGCAGAGCAGCACGGAGCCTCGAATCACGTCTCAGCTCACACAGCTCACCACCAGATACGCCTCGCTCAAGGACAACTCCAAGGACTCGCTCAAGGTTTGTTTTGTGGATTTTCTCTTTTTTCTTGGTTGTTTATTACTCTGAACGCGGAAGAATGTCGGTGTTCTCAATGTGCTGACGAGCAAAATATTTTTACGTTGCAGCGTTTGGATCAGTTCGTAGATGACCATCAGCAGTACAGAAAATGCTTTTTGGACTGTGTGGCGTGGTTACACGCTGTGAACGAGAAGTTGTCGAGCTGCGGTGACGCTTCCGGCGACAAAGAGTCTATTCAACAACAACTCGACAAGCTGCAGGTTATTTTCATTTGTGTGATGAAGACAACAAATTCTCTGCGCCCCGGTGAATGTTGAGTGGGACATATTGGCCATACCACCACTTCATTCACAGGAGCTTGCTGTGACCAAAGAGGAGGGCCAGTCCCTGATTCACGCGGCGCACACCTGGGGTGAGAAGGCTCAGAGCGGCAGCAACGCTGACGGCCGCGAGGTGATCAAGACGGAGCTGGCGTCTCTGCAGCGCGACTGGGACAAGTACATCACGTCCATCAGCGACACCAAGAGCTCGCTAGAAGTCAGCCTTCTGCAGGTGCGGTTTCTGAACTGTCACAGTCAGTTCGTTGTCACTACAAATTTGCAATCCTGAACACGTGCGACAAGAACTTTGTTGTTGCAGTGGAGTGATCACAGTGAGAGTTTGGATCAGCTGACCCGGTGGTTGAGAGACACGGAGCGGAAGGTGAAGGACACGGAGGCGAAACCAGATTTGCCCGAGAAGAAAGCGCAGTTGCAGAAGATGAAGGGACTGAACCAAGACATCACGAGCCACGAAGGGGCGATTCAGTCGGCGAAAGACAAAGCCAACGAACTGGCCTCGAATGCACCAGACAGCAAAGTAGTTGGTGACACGGCGCAAATTTGTCAGCAGTATGAACAACTTCAGCAAAATGCCAAGGTGAGGTAGATCTATTGTTTGGATACAATCATTTTACTGCTGTTCTGCAACTAACACGCAGTTGTAAGTTCCAATTCTGAGTGTCAGTTAGACCTTTCATTTCTGTTCTTGTTGTACAGGATGTGCAAGATAAGCTGGAGAAGGAGGTCGGAGAACACACGGCATATAATGACGCCTGCAACGCCTTCAACATGTGGCTGCGCGAGACGAGAGAAAAACTGGCGGCGTGCTCAGATGCACACGGAGACCAGCCGGCCATTGAATCCAAACTGGAGAAGGCCAAGGTTTGGTTTCATCTGATTTGGTTTCATCTGATGCGAAAATGACACTCATGCCAAGTCGAAGCTCTCAGCCCAAGTTCAAATTTTCACACCAATTTTATCTTCGCAGAAGTTGGAGACCAGCATGGCTGACGGGGAAAGGTTGTTGAACAGTGCTGTGGAATTGTCAGAGCAAGTTCTTGAGCACACGTCTCCAGCTGGAAAACCTCGAATAGAAAGTGACGTCCAAACAATGAAGAATGACTTCAGTGATATGCAGGTGAAGCTTTTGAACACTCATTCCCTCCAACTGGAAATTTTGCGCAAAGTTGCTGTGGTTGTTTCATACTTTCAATCTGTTTGTTTCGACTTGTAGACGCAAACAGAGGCTGCAAAGGTTTCTCTGGAAACATGTTTGGCGATGTGGAAAGAGTACACGAGCAGCAAGGATGAGTTTTCTCGCTGGATCGGCGAGATGGACAAGAAGCTGAAGCCGGACGCCAGTCTGTGCGCCACTCTGCACGAGAAGCGAGATCAACTTGCGCATTTCCAGGTAAACTTTCTCAGTGTTTAGTGAAACAAAGTTTTGTTCACAAGATGATCCTTTGGTATTTTGTTGTTCTTGTGGACATCTTCGTGTTCAATTCATGAATCTTTTTCACATTTACAGAGCTTGCTGAAAGAGGTGGTGGACAAGCAAGAAACTCTGGACGATGTCAACCAGAAGGCGCAGTCCTTGCTGGAGACGAACGCAGACGCGAGTATCTCACACACCATCACGCAGCTGACCACCAAGTATCAGCAACTGCTTGCCAGGGCCAAGGTGAATTGTCAGATTCTCTTCCTGTTTGCTCACAAATTTCCCACTTTGTCTTCAGTGATAGGAACTCAAACGAAGTGCAGGTGAGGTGCTCCTATCTGAGCCATTGTTTTCTTCAGGCTTTGACGCACAAGTCTGAAACGTGTGTTGGAGAACATCAGAAGTTCGACGAATCGTGCGAGGAGTACATCACGTGGCACGACACCACAATACAAACCCTACAGGAGCTCCACAACTCCGCAGGCAGCAAGGACGACGTTGAAAACAGGCTCATCAAACTCAAGGTGACTGTGGTTACCTTTCATTTCAAATGTCAAACCGATCAGTGAAACGAACAAATCAGGGACACGAAGACTCAAGTATAGACGTCTATTTCCATTTCAGGATCTGCCGAGCTCATTGGACGACGGCCGCGCGAAGCTGAAATCCGCCGAGTCGGTGGGCGACAAAGTGATGCCATCAACGAGCAAACGAGGCCGGAAGAGCATCAAGGAACAGCTGGAGCGGTTGCGCAAGGACCACGGCCGGCTGCACGGAAGTGTGACTGAGGCGAGGAGCGACCTGAAGACGACGCTGGAGCAGTGGGCCAAGCTGGAGCAGCTGCTGAGCGACCTGGAGGCCTGGATCAGGAGCACGGAGGAGAAGATCAAGAACGAGGCGAAACCGCAGTCAAATCTGGCGGAGAAGAAGAGTCAACTCGAGAAGGCGCAGCGCATTCAGAAGGTGTGAACCTGCAACATATCCCCCCCCCCCTAAAAAAAGCAATGGAACTCTTGTTCAGATTCTTCAGTTTATCTGACCTCTGTTGACAAATTTCAGGACATTGAGTCGCACAGAAGCCAATTCAAAGTTCTCGAGGACCAAGCATCGCAGCTCCAGGGTCCCGGTGTCTCCGATCACGTGAACCAGCTGAACGACCAGTACGCAGCTCTGGTTGCACAGTCCAGTGTAAGTCTTCATGCTTGCTCTTCTGGGAAAAGTCAATTTCTGCTTTGCTTTGCAAGGTAGACGTCTATTCTTGAATCGAGCGTGTTCACACCCGATTTGCAGGAACACATCGACAATGTCCAGAAAGCCGTGATTGAGCATGAGTCGTACAAGGAAACGTACCATCAGTGCATGGACAAAATTACTGCTGTGAAGCAAGATCTGAATCAATTGTCCGATATGTCTGGAAGCAGAGAAAAGGTGAAGGAGAAACTAGAAAAACTGAAGGTGAGTTCTGGTGCATCGTGGAAACAATGATTCTGGGTAATAAATGTTGAGTGTCTGACCGATACTGTTTTGTGATTGCTTCGTGAGACTGAAACAATTGTTGATTGAAGGAGCTGAACACGTCCACGATCCCGGAGGTGCAGACGCAGTTCGGGGAGACGTCGCAGCAGAGCGAGGACGTGAAGCAGCGCACGTCGCCGCCGGGGCAGGGCGTCGTCGACGAGGAGATGGCGGCGCTGCGCGCGGAGCTCGACGGGCTGCGTGGCGGCGTCGCCGAGACGGAGGCGGCGCTCGAGACGCACGTGCTGCGCCTCGAGCAGTACACGCTGGAGCAGACCGAGTTCACGCGCTGGCTGGAGGCGGCCGAGAACAAGGTGAAGACGCACGCCGACCCGACGCTGCACGAGTCGTCCGAAGAGCAGCTGATGCAACTCGAGGTGAGAGTCACACAAGAAATGGGCGTTGCACCAACGACAGTTGAAACCGGAAACCTCACACTTGTACTCGGCATTTCAGGAGATGACGCAGGAGATCGAGCTGAAGCAGGTGAACGTGGAGGAGCTGAACACCAAGTGCGAGGAGGTGATGCTCAAGTCGTCGGACCCGCAGGTGTCGTCCGCCATGCTGCAGCTCGTGACGCGCTTCCAGACGCTGCAGGCCGCCGCCAAGGTACGTCGCGCCAGTTTGTAACTTGGGGTGACAGTTTTGCGATGAAGTTCAATCACACGACGTGCAGACTGCTATAGCGACGAACAAATTGTACAAGAACAAAGGGCGCCACTCTCACCAACTTCAAAACGAGATTTCGTTGAGTCATAAAGTTCATTTCTTGACTTTTGGCATGTAGAAGTGGAAAGAGGTAGGTCTTTTCGCTTATTGAGATACACTGATTGGGAGTCCATTGTTTTGCGGCTTTGTCTAACCTGTTCAAGCAAAGCTTTCGGATTGTCCTTGATCATTTGCACCTTCTAGAAAACGAGTATCATTTTCATTTGCCCGACACGTGTCGTTCATTTCCACCTCCACCGCTCAACAAACATCACTTTCCTTCAACGTGCTTGACTAACAATTGGGTGCCAGAAGTCGAACCGAGCAGTTGAAATCTCATTCCATATCAGAAATACCAATAATCTTGAGGATTGCTTCTTTGCTCCGCATGACATCTTGTCACTTCGTCATTTTATTTCGAGACAGCCTTGCGAACTACGGCATGACTCGACGACTTCGATCTCTACGCTCTGAACAAATTGTTTCAAGCGGCTGGGTGCAAACGCCCCCTTCGCTTGTTTTCGTACGTGTCATTTGTGTGAGACGAGAAACGTGTCCTTGCAGGAGTCGAGCGAGAAGATGGCGCAGCTGAAGCGGGACCAGCTGGCGTATCAGACGGCGCGCACGCGCTTCCTCGAGTTCCTGCAGCTCGTGTACGAGAAGCTGCGCAGCTGCAGCGACGCGACCGGGGACCCCGCCGCGCTCGAGCACAAGATCGCCACCATCAAGGTGCGTCGCTTCAGGAGCTCCCAAGTGAACGACAAGCTTGACTGGGGTTTCAAGGGGGTGCTGCTCTCGTGGTAGACGGGCATTTGTCCATTCTTTCTTATGAAGTGTCAATCGCTGAGAAGGTGTTTGGACCAAGTTTTTTGCGCGACGTAATCAGCAGAACGGTCGCTTGGCACCGTGTTTTGTGGAAACGCCCGCTGTGATAAGGATCTTGTGTTTCTTGCACAGGAGATAACAAGCGGCCTGGATGACGGGCTGCAGCAGCTGAACGTCGCGTGTGAACTGGGGCAGAAGGTGAAGCTGCGCTGCCCGGCCGAGAGCAAAGCCAAGGTGGAGCAGGAGCTGAGCGACATGAAGCGCGACTGGGAGAAGATGAACGCCGACATCAGCGCCTGCAACGCCAAGCTGGACGCGCAGCTCGTCAAGTGGGCGGCGTACGATGAGCTGAGGAGCGTCTTCATCCAGTGGCTCATCACGGTCGAGACTGAGATCAAAATGGGTGTCCAGCCCAAGACCGAACTTGCAGAAAAGAAGGCTCAGCTTGAGAAATTCAGAGTGTTGCTGGACGACGTGAACAAACACGAGGGCGACATGTCTCAGCTGCACCAAGCTGTGTCTGAGCTGGACGGCGAGTCTTCCGAGGTGAACGAACAGCTTCGAGACGCGGACGACCGACACGATGCGGCGAAGAAACAGCTGCAGGACATTGTCGACAACCTCGAGTCTGCGCATGCGGAGGAGTCCGGCTACAGAGACATGCTGCAGGTGCGCGCTCCCGTTTCAACTGTTGTTTTTCCAGAGCATTTGTTGTCCCAGGCATGAACGCGAAGCAAGCTGGGTGTGGAATTTGATTCACATTTATCGCGTTTCTGCAGGAGTGTGAAAAGTGGATTCTGCGGACGTCGCACAAACTGATGACTTTCAACGCCATGAACATCGCGTCGATGGAAGTGACCGAGGAGCAGCTCGACAAGCTTCAGGTGAGCAGAGCCAACGTCACGTTTGACTCGGATTGACAATCGAAACGTTTGCAGGGGAAACACGAGTGTTTGACTGACTAGATAAAATAACATGTTGTCTTTTTTCAGACTCTGGCAGACGAAATCGATAACTTCCAGCCGCGGATGAACGAGGTGAAAGCGAAGGGTGAGCGCGTGATCGCGAGCAGCGGGAGTCAGCCGGGAGCGAAGAGCGACGTGGAGGCGCAGCTGTCCAACCTCGACGACAGCTACATGTCGCTGCAGGCAACCGCGCTCCAGATCAAGGTACGGGAACAGAAGCGACTGGAGAAGCTGCTGAAAATGGCTAATTTCCTGCTCAAGCGGTGCAGATACTGTCCAATGTTGTGAACTCATTCTCTGACATCTTCATGCATGCAGCTCACACTGGAATTCTACCATTTACTCCATTACAATATCATCACAAATTGAAGCGAAAAATGCAAAAGTAATGACTGCCTGGTGTTGGATTACTTGTTTCGAAATTCATTCGCTGTGAGGCAAAGTGAAACACGGCAAAAAAGCATTTTGAAATGCGGGTGTCTTCAGAGATTTGGTGGCTTGCAAAATACATCGGACAAAATGTTCAATGGTAGATCTACAACGGTGTGCTTCCTTTTCCACAACATGCAGTCTTACATTGTGCCTGAATTGCTCCATTCTTTCACAAAACGAACATTTTCATCTGGAGTCTGCTGTGACGGCTATTTTATATCACGGACTCACCGAACTACTTTGGAAATGCAAATGCTGCTACTTTTCATCAAACAATACATTCTGTTTGCGTTCAGGACACCTTGTCGCAAACAATTCTTTTGTCGTTTGTTTTTTTATTCGCCCTCATGCATGTTGTCAGGTGGTGGAATGTTGTCGCTTCCTTCCAGTTCATGGCTCGGAAAGCAGCACTGTCTGGACACACTTGAGACCTGTACTTAGAAGTGGCTGCACACACAACAATCTGTCGCTCGTGTCTGCACTTGTAAAATGTTTTTGTGACGTCTTCGTCGTCTCAGTTGCATGCTGGTGCGTTACTGTGCTTGTGTTTTGGGCAACCAGGAGCGTCTGCAACAGCTTTTAACCAGCTGGAGCGACTACTCCGAGCAGCTGGACGCCTGCGATGACTTTCTGGAGCAGTCTGTGTCACCCTGGGTGAGAGAGACTCCAGCGCCCACAAGCTTGTATGACGCTGAAACACAACTAACCGAGGCGAAGGTAATTCTGGTGCTTTGGGATTTGTTTTCTGTGGCACTTATGACACGCGAGCAGTAAATGTGGATGTACGTGCACGAATAGTTTCTTTGTTGGTGAATGGTTCTGTACTTTCTTGTCTAACACTTCTCTGGACGTTGCATGGGAACGAATATGTCGATACTTTTCATGTTGGTGCGTCAACAACACCCAGTTTCGTGGTTGTTGCAGCTTTTGTTGAATGTGACAGTGCCGTGTCCTGTTTGACCCTGTGCGACGTGTTCCTTGTCGCCTTCAGGAAATGCTCGAGAGCCTGTACCAGTACAAAACGGGTCTGGAGCTGGCTGCACAGAAACTGGGCCCCGACGCTTCCCCGTCCGAATCTCAGCTGGCGCAGAAGGCGCAGAAATTGACCCACAAACTCGCCGAGTCCATCGAGGACGTGCAGGTATGAAGGCTGACGTGTTCATAACTTTGCAGTCTCTGTCAGATAAACCTTGCCGTATCCATCCTGTAGAAGTCGCACCACTCATCACGAGACGCACCCCAACAAATACGTTGGCCTCTTGTGTTGAGATCCCATTGAAACCTGGAGAAAAACAAGACCTTTCGTGCACCCACCTTTGTTCGATCCTCAAATTAGAGGAAAAAGGGTGCGTGGAAACGGTATTCACGGCTTCAAAGCATCATTGAGATCAAACTTGCGGTACCAGGGTCAGTTGGCGCGGTCCCGGGAGCAGATGACGATGTGGGAGAGCGTGGAGAAGGCGAAGCTGGACCTGCTGCGCTGGCTGCAGGACAAACAGACGGAGGTGGCGGCGCTGCAGGTGAAGCCCGCCAAGCTGCACGTCGAGCCCGCGCAGCAGGACGTCCAGGTAACGTGGGCGTCAAGGGGTCCGCACCTGTTTTGGAAAAGACAGTTGCCACTGACAACACTGACTTTGTTGTTGCGAGTGGTAAGAACACGCGATTGTTCTTGTTTTGCCTTTTGGGCATTTGAAACAACGAGATGGCCTTCAGGTCACTTGTCGCTCAAGCCGTAGATGAAGAAATCTGTAGCAGAGCCATAGAGCCGTAAAACAAAATGGCATTCCTATATCCATATAATCTAATATCTGTAGTAGAGCTGTAGAGCCGCAAAACAAAATGGCAGCCCCCAGGTATAATGAGATGTTGCCTCCTCGGCTGCCAGCACACAAATGATACTTACATTGTTTTCCAGGCCCAAAGCCTTTCAG
>JAAUXT010107214.1_pt1 | contig 50040 bp, 51 predicted proteins | sample 7278171 | NCBI WGS metagenome assembly JAAUXT01 (sample SAMN14350112, study PRJNA611818) | marine sediment metagenome | isolation source: surface marine sediment (1.8m) | place: French Polynesia: Moorea | collected 2018-08
TCCTTTTCAGTAATTCTACTGTTAGCCTAGTGCACCCATGTCAAAGCATTTAACACAAAAGACTTAAATACTTTGACATCAGTACACTGAATATAAAGTAGTCAAGTTCAATACAATGAATGCAAAACAGTAGATTACTTGATAATCTACTATCAGATCAAGAACTCAGACAATGGCACAGTAGGGGCCTTATGTATGGTAAACAATGGGAGCGAGGAGATAATCACCTCCTCGCTAAAGCTCGGAGGTGATCATGTCCTCGCTCCCATTGCTTACCTCTAACGTATCATGCGTGCTGACCACTCGGAAATGTCCCCACAGGTCAAACAATTGACCGCCTCGGTGACCCTGATGTATTCTCCCTCTCTGATCGCAGGTCGCGCGATGTCCGAACAAATCTGACGTTGGAACATCTCACGTGGCAATTCACAATTGTATTTTCTTGGACATCTAGGAGAAGATCAAGGTGCGTTTTCATTTGAAGGTGACGTTGTTCCGTCTTCTCTGACAGAACCACAACGTGCAACAGCAGTGGACGAGTCGAACGCAAACAATCATTCAGTCAACACAACCACACGCAAAATACGAGTGGACTGCGTTTTGCTTGCAAAAACCACAGGATGGTTCTCCCAATTTCAACACCATCCTGTGCCTGTGGGAGCCAGTGTCTACGTTTGACAGGCCTCCCGGCCGCGTTCCCGTCTCGAGATCCGGGCCACAACGGCGCGAAACGTGGTTTATGGCATCAGATAGGGAGCGGTGAGCTGACAGCGGAACCACCAGTCCCGCTCCGGTGGTCCCGCCGCTGCTCCGAGAGGGGCTCCAGGGCTGCGACCACCGCAGTCTGCTCCCACAGAACCTTAGCCCTCGCAGTTCGCACATCTAAGCTGAAGCAAATCCCAGGAACAACAAGGAGAAATTGCAATTTTGCCTTCGAGCCGCGTTGTCGATTGTCAGTCAGGATGTCGCAATGGCAAACGTGTGAGTCTTGGGTGAAGCAGGACGATCATAATTTTCAACACAAGGCGGGACTTCACGGAGAAGTACGAAGAAACCAAGCAAATCCGGAAATATTTCACCCACGTTTGCTTTGGTCACTCGCTAGACATTTGAACTCTTTGTCCGCGGGATCTGGTGCGCAGCCGCCCTGCACCTGGGAACCCTGAGCCTGATGCATGCGCTGAAGCCCGCACCTCTGACAGCACGCTCGTTTTTTGGTCACTCCCAATTCAAGGTTTTCTTCCACTCGCGAGTGCACTCGTACATCTGCTCTTTTGGTTCTGAAGGTTGACTTCGCTCAGATTTGTGTTTGCACAAAGCGCAGAGCTGCAGCAATGAGAGGAGGTCCCCACACTCAGTGTGACGCTTCCCATTACCTGGGCCAGAAACTGGAGAGCTTTGCACCCACATCTCAGCAGCTGATCCTGCGCCTTTTCGGGTTTCCATTGTTCCCTGCACAAACAAACGCCTCACGTACCCGGCCCGCGGAGGTAACCCGGTCCAGCTCTGGAGAGCAGGACCAGATTGCGGGGGGAAAGAAGAGGAGGACCAACAGCCAAGATCTCGCTCGCGTGGATACAGCGACTGAGTTGTGAGCACCACGGTAACTGGCACTGCAGGATTGTGCTGAGGACAAATACACACAAGTTGATATTTGAATCGACTCAGCTGGAAGTGCTCCCGGGCAGGACGAAAACGATATCTAAGCTGACACAAAACTGGAGAAATAGGCTACACTCTGACAACGGATTTGGATGTTGTTGAGAGTGGCTGTTGATAGACCTGCAGAAAGTGCTGGACAGACAAAGGTTTTGAGGTACACACGTGACCCTTCAGCCAGCTTTGGTTCACGAACAACATCCAGTCTGACAGAAGATATTCGGTGGCTGCAGCACGCCTCAGGCTCAGGAAAGTCGCCTCACGCCTCAAACCAACAACTGCACAACTCGGAGCTCTCAACTCGTCCCTGGACTCCAGACAACCTTGTTGACCAGACACAGACAACTCATCGCAGAGGAAAATGAACCACGGATCAAACCACCCTGCTCTGCAAGTGCACCAGTGTTGTTATGGTTGGCTTTGGGAAATGCATACTGTTTCCGTTTCCCACTTTCCCAGTTGCAGAAAGGCCAGACGCGCTGTTTGATCCACTCGAGAGGAAATCGCTTTTGAGGTGGACCTTGGTGAATGCTGACCACCCACCACAGCCCAATTTGTCCGGCCATTACCAACAGACTCCTGACTCAACCCCAGATGATTGCTTTTCCTTTCTTCGCCACATCTGTGTTACTCACCACTCGTTATTTCGTCCTCTGACTCTGCTCCTGGAGTCCACAGAAATTACACCCTGTTAGGCCAGGTCCTTACAAGTTTCCCCTCCACCCTTCTGTGATATGCCATGCCCTTAATTGCATTGCGGCCTCTGCTGAACAAGAGCCTCTCTGCGCAGAGCCGCGCCACATGTAATGGACTGACCCACCGCTGCTTAATCCTTGGACCTCTGATTGGATTCCACGCATGTGGAATGCAGCGTGTGGTCATGCGCGATTAATGCGCAAATCGGCTGGAAAAATAGCTTTACTTGCGCAGTTAAGCCAGTTGACCCTTTGGCTTTTAATCTGGTCTGCAATTGCCGCCACTGGACAGCCGTGGTCAGGCGGCCCTGTTTGAATGCCTGCCACTCAGGGATCAATTTGTTTTGCAAAAAGTGCACCGTCCACGGCGTCATGTGTGCGAATGTTCATCGCACTGGACCATGGTGATTGTAAGCCGAATCCGTGTGGACCGACTTGGTTCCTTGGAACGTTCTAATCTTGATGCTGATGAATCGCGCTTCAGTGCGAACAGAGCAACAGTCCGACTTCTTTCCCCACATTGCTCCCCGGGGTTTCCAACCTCTGCCCGCTGGGTCCGCCTCCGGAACCTCAGCTGTGTGAAGTGGGCACATTCCAGAACCAGTTTCCCCTGTGCAGTGAGACGGGCAACAGGGTCTGACTGCTGTGGTGACGGAAGCAAATTGTGTCGCAATTGGATTGGCAGCGAAGCTGGCGCGGGCGCCGTGGCGCGGGGCTGGCAGTGGATCCAGGGGCGTCGGTGCCATGCAGTGGGGGAAACGTGTGCGGGAACCACAGCGCGAGGTTCGCAGCACTTCCGGGTCACAGGAAACATGGCGTAGGGGCAGCACTACATCCAGGCACGAGGGGTGGCAGCGCACCCAGGGGCATTTGTGCCGGCGCCATCGCTGGGGTGGCACCGCGTCCAAGGCACCCCGCTCTGGCCAACGATGTGCCGTCGCTCCGAACGCATCAATTTGCCCGAAGAAAATCAGAAAGAACTCCAAAAGGAGGGAGCTTGGTGCGGTGCAAAACTCGAGAGGAAATGTAAGAAAGAAGTCTCATCGAAGCAACAGTTCAAGTTCAGATATCATGCAATTTCCATGGCAAAGGAGTAGCAACAAGACACCGGTGCGAAAAGACCAAGACGAAACAGAACACAGTTCGACCCGAGTCTCCACCAAGCAGCGGAAATACAGCTGGGCAGCCATTGACCCAATCCGGCACTTCCTGCCCTGCCACGTGCTGCCAGGACGGCGGTGCAGCCTCCAGGGCCAAAACATGCAGGGTTCCTTGCTGTCAATGCGTGACCCAATGGACCAGAAATGGACCAAAACCAACCAACCTCTACTTCCTTTCACCCAAACCGGAAATTGCAATCAGGACTTGTTGTCAGCGCCACTGAGGAGAACAACGGCGCAAATGCCTGAAAATATGACCCAGTCTCAACTCGGGTGTATCTGTCGTGCATTTGTGGGTTGCAATTCTCATTTCCTGCCTTGTGAAACCAGCAACTAAAGTGGCATGCTTTTGGGGTGTTTTCTGCAGTGCTGGAGCGTCAGTTGTGTCGTGTTCGGGCGAGGGAGCCAGAGGCCGATTTGACGCGCCTCGGCGCTTGATTGAAGCCTGTTTAACGCATATCCATCATGCAAGCAGGGAACGCGAACGTACGAGAGGGAGAGAGACAGAGAGAAATGGAGAGAGAGACGCACACACGCACACACTCACAGAGAACAGAATTGAGAGAGAACAGACTGAGAGAGGGGCAATGGTTGAAAGGTGACCAAAGCTGAAACCTTTTGAACCTTTCTTTTTGTCAGTGCCGCCGCAGTGTCTCGGATCCACCTTCGTACATAAACCAGGAATCACAAGCGCCCAGCAGCATTCGTCGTTTTGCACGAACCAAGTGTTGCCGACTACCTTTCCCGCACCCTGCCCGCCGAACCATCCATCATTTACGGGTTGCAATCACCCAAATGCGATTGCCTAGTTCTCATTACTGTTGTCTGTGGATATGATTCAATTGTGACTGCTGTAGTGGGGGACGAGGGATTCGTTTTATGGGCTTGTACAACTTGTACATTCCAAATGAGCAGTGCTTAGCGCGGCAACTGTTTTCGCCCGACTGCCTTTTCAAGGCAAAATGTCGGGACCGGTTTGAATTTTCATTCCTTCGAAAAGAAACACTCCAACAAAAAGAAAAGCGGCAACGACAAATTCACGTGACGAAGCACGTTTCCCGGTGTGCTGTCTGTGCAGCGATTTTTCACAACTCACACTTCAAAAACAACACAATGAACCCCCCCCCCCCTGCAGCACCACCACAGCTTTCTGCAGGATCTCCCAAACATTCTTTCTCTCCCTGAACAATGGCGGCAGAAGAAGCGGTCGATGCAGAGCGATCGTCCTCGCCCTGCGGATCTGACTCCAACACACGGAGCATGAAATCACAACTTCTACTCGTCATTCCTTGATCCCCCAACCCCATCTTGTTGTGGTACTTTTTTGATTGTGTGTTCCTCAACTCCAGTGACCAATGTGACTTCAGCGTCTCTGCGCTGAGTTTAGCATTTCTGATTCGTAAACATGCGAAAACGTGGGTCTATTGCGGAGTGCACGGTTGAACTGAAGGCAAACTCAACCCGTCTCAGCTCCAGATCCTCTGGAGGCAAAAGCAACAGCCAAACGCCACGGGCGAAGTTGCTGCAGGAAACGTGCACCGTTCAACATATGCACTTCAAAACACACATCCATCAATTGTGAATCTAACAGATCTCGTAGATTCATTTGCGCAAAGTGGAGGCGCTGTGAATGTTGTGTGGCGCTGCTTCTGTTTTGTGTTTCAATCTCCCGCTGTTTGGTTCAGCCCAGCTTCGTCACAACGCTGCTTCAACCTTCATGTCAAATTGTCCGTAACTTGAAAATTGCACTCAAATGGCTCACTTTGAATTCTACCCGTGTTGCTATTTCGAGAGTAATTTTCATGCCTCCATTCATCGAACAATCACGCTCCAGACAGAAACCACGGTTTTCAATTTGAAGATTGTTCCACAGAGCTGTGTCTCAAGGATGAAACAAACCCCTCCACAGAGCTGGTGACTCAGCGTCCCGTGTCGCCAGGTGGTGCTGATGGAGTGGAGATAGCGAGAGTTGGAGATGACGCCGGAGGATAAGGGCATCAGCCTGCATCTACATGAGATCTTGATATCATGATGTCAAACGAGGTGTCTCTTCCGTGTGTGACAAATGCAGTAAATTGAAGTCACAGATACATTGAACAGTGCACTGGAGAGAGAGTGAGAGAGAGAGGAGAGAGAGACAGATAGAGACAAGGGTGCCATCTGGAGCACACGGGGGACGGGCAGACAGCGAGGCTGAGGCAATGAGTCACCCGACACACACGCACGCACACATACACCACACCCACACCCTACCACCACCACACCACACCACACCACCACCACCACACCACCACCACCACCACCATGCCACACTAGTCACCACCACCACCACACTATATTACACCACACCACACCACCACCACCACACATTCTGACACCACTCCACCACCACCGCACCAGGCCAGATCACGGCCAAACCTCCCGCGCCAGGAAACAAACCAAATCTGGACCGCAATATTTTTACACTTGGGGAAAACTCTTGTATCTGACCCTGTGCTGTCAGCAGGCACGGAACATGGACAAGGAGCGAGGCCCCAGTGAGCCCGGATAGAGCACAGGCGTGCAGTGGCGTGGAAGAGCTACGCTAAATACAGCGTCCCCTCTGATTGCATTGTTACATTGTTACAGCTTACAGCAGCTGTCTCCATAGAAATCAACGGCGTGGAGATGGCGATGTCTAAATATGCTGTGGATATATGTCTTCCGTCGAGACTCGTTTTTTTTTCTGGCCCGTTCTTTTTCCTGCCCATTCACTTGTCTGGAGATGGTGGAATTTTCCAAGGAACTGAATGGTCATTTTGCGCCCGGTTGATATTTTGCCTCCAGACATTGTGGATACAAAGGTGCACGGATGTGAAAATCCGCAGAAAAAGGTTTAAATACAACAATTGTTTCACCCCTCCTCTGAACGCTGACCCACGTCCACAAGTCGCGTGTCGTGCGTGAGGACGCACGCGTGAGTCTGCGTGCGATTTAATCATAGGCTCTTCTTCCTCTCATTAATGTATTGACAACATATTGATTGATTCTCAATTTAGACATTATTCAGATCAATAAACACAGTCGTGCTCTCTTTGAAACACACTCAATGCTCCGGGACAACACAGTGCTGGTGCGCTGTTCCTGTTCACATGTTCCTGCACAAAGCTCCTGTGTCACACGGAATCGACACAACACGAGGACATCAACGCCTCACGGCACGTCTGCTCGCGTTGGTCCGCATGTCAAGTGGCCTGCAAACAAATGGACGGAAAAGCCCCTTCTGTGTTGACATCACTGTTCTCAGAACCACCTTCACTTGCAGAAGGTGCCAAACAGGGAACGTTCAAGACGCAAGGTCCAGACCTACAATTGCTGTGACCCAAATGCCCCACGTGTTCCTTCAGTTGCCTTCACACAGATGCAGTGCCATCATTGGAACCTCAAGAAAAGGCAAAGGGCTCTTTCTCCAGAGTGATCCAAGCAAGAAATGCGGTGAACAGCCCAACTAAGCAAAAAAATCACGTTTCGAGGTTGCAGCCCCACTCGTTCCTTGCAGAGGACTTGTTTGTAGCCCCCTACGTCACGTAGTTTCATCCCCCTTTGCACTGCTGAGTGGCCGTAGGCAGAGGGAAGCTCCTTGAGGAGGTATGAAGCCACAATAACATTGTCCAAGAGTCGCGTCCTGTGACTGAGCTCGGATCTCAGCGTGGCGGACTCCGTGCAGAGCAAAGCTGAATGAAGCGCATTGAGCCACCTTCCACGGGAAAACAAGAGGCACTGGGATCTTTCTGCCTTGTGCTTCAACAAGCACAAAACTGCCGCAAAGTTGCAAACACTTCGTGCTTCAAACAACATGAAAAAGCCCCATGCCATAACTGGACATGCTGTGATCTTGGTCCATGGATCTCCTGATATTCAGCGTCGCATGAAGACCGCTACATGCCGCACACGATGATCCGAGGGTGACTTGCGTATCAGAAATTGATTAACATTCGTCATTGGATCCTGTCATGTCTGCAGTCCTGATGTGAGGTCACTCAGATAAAGGAAACATTCATCACGAGGAAATTAATCCACGTCAGTCTGGGAAGACGCCAAACAGGGGAGCAGCTCACACACGCGTTCTGCGTGTGGCGCTGCCAAGAAATATTGCATATTCCGCAGTGTCTCAACTGATGTGGGTAAGAGCGTGTACGCACCTTGGTTGATTTGAGTACTCATCTCACACCACGTCCACCAGAGCTACTGACAAAACACGCCAATCCAAACCTGACCCAGGATGTGGTCAAAGAGGCCAGCTCTTGGGCCAACACCAAAAATGGCTCATGCCAGAGACATCTGAAAGTTGTCTGGCTCGGGACTTCAACCTCTCCAGATGCACCTGGTCTGGACTCGTCACCGGTCTCCCACCATGTCTCCAGACTCTGTCCTCATTAGCACATCCATCGAGAGAGAATCCGCAACGAACTCTTTCCCCAAAACTGTTGCATTCTCCATGAATGGCAAATGTTTAATCATTGTTCCCCACCGTAGCTCAGTAGATCTCGCCACAGACGCAAACAGAGGCGTGTCTCCAGGGTAACCCTCCTGCGTTGCAATGTTTTGTATGCAGTAAGCGAATTCCAATTAACATGTGCGATACTCAGGGGCAAGACTCAAGCACAACCAATCATAGCTCTCCGCGTAGAACAAGTGGTTCTTTCCCAGAAATAGTCTCCAGTGACTTTTCTGTTGCATTTCCCTCACTGAAGTAATTTCAGAGCGTAAATCAAAAAGGCCAGAAAATGAACAAGAAGCAATGGACCAGTTCCAACCTGGTTTTTGCGCTGAATTTTGTGTTTGCTTGACTTGTGGAGACCAAGAAACTCGCGGACTCGCCCCAACACCAAGACCCTCAGCCAAGGATTTGGTCAACCACCTCGTGCCTGGGTCAGCGCAAAATGAGAGCTCCGTGGCGTTCTTGAGACAAAGTGCAACAAACAGAATTGAAACTGGTGTGAAGAGAATTGAAAGCTCCGCCCCTGAAAACACCCCTGAACTTTTGCCCGAGAGGAAAATATTTTCTTTTTGGTTCAAGTTGCTATCAGTCTGTGGGTGGGACGACAACACGCAGTGCAATCGCACACGATAAAAAGCTGCTTTGCGAACTCGGGTTCCAGTTTTGTTGAGCCTCAACCATCCCACGACAGGTCAAATCTCTCTCCCGACACACAGATGAGGCTGACCACATTCCGAATCACACAGGCCTCAGTCTGTGAACACAGAATTCACCAAATGTAATCACACCTCGTGATGCCAGTGGATGTTAGACAAAGTGAACCTCTCGGACACCGCTCTGGGGCCGCGCCTTCTGCAGCGCCTTCACGCTGCGCACAGGAACAGAGCACAGCTCTGTGAACACGCAGCCTCCCTCCACACAGAGAGAGAATACCGACAGACAGCCTTCAGACCCCGTCTGTGAATAATACATGTGTATCACAGCGCCGATAATAAGCCTGTCCCAGGGGAGCAGGCTCTCCGCGCCTTTGACTTGTCGCCTTTTCTGTCCCGTCAACACCACTCAGGGACCACAAGCGCCCGCGCAGCGAGCTCAACTCCGGTGGGGTGAAGGTGGTGGTGAAGCGTGCGCTTTCACGTGCAGCCACACACGACCGCAAGAGCTGGAGTTTCCAGAATGACCTGGCTTCTCTCATGGCAATCATAAGAAAGGGCTTGCATTGTGACAACACGCACACGAGTGGATTACCAGTTATGTTTGGCTGCGTGGAATCTCATGGCAAGCGTATGACTCCAGGGTTTGGCGCGTGAAAAGCCTGGTTCCTCGCTCGCTTCCTCCTAAACTGCGGTCTGCAGGTGTCAGGGCATCGTTTCGCGCAGATCTACACTTTCCGGTTGAACTTCAAAAGCGTCCTGTTGGTGACATTGGTGTGTCGCTCAGCTCAGCTCGCTCGCTCGTCCTGTCACGGCTTCAATGCAACTGATGGTTCACGCTTACTTCGAAGCTGCTTCCATCTCCGCTGTTCGTCCCCGTCTTTCAACTGCCTGACACTTTCGCAAAAATACACATTTTTCTTCCACACACCTTCCGGTTGCGGATTCCAAGAAATGTACACACACAATTCGAGTTGCGTCCCTGGATCGTGGATTGAGGGTTCGCCCACACAACTGAAACATTGGAGCCCGAGTACCGGAAGTGCTGGAGATTCTTGTGGGTCTTGGACTCAACTGCAGCCACGCAGGTTCTGAGCATGGCTCCGTGCACGAGGGTGATTTTACTTCTGACCTGTCTTGCTGATCAACAGACCGGAGACGTTTGGCACCGCGCACCTGTCGCTGGATCCCCGGGTTCCTTCGCAGACTCCTCGGGGACTCTGATCCTTGTGATCGCACAAATTGCTGCAGCTTCGCCCCGTACGCTTTACCATCAAAAAAGTCAACACAATACATCTGTCGCCTGCAGCTCACATTCCATTCCTTCTAAATGCTCCGAGCCTGGGTGTGTTGTGTGAGTGACAAAATGCAGTCTTTCCAGGAGCGACTGATGTTGGAGACTCAAGCGCGCAGTTCCCCTATGATGACCTGGTGGCATTTGGACTCCAGGGTAAGTTTCTGCGACCCACAACATGGTTTACACATGGTAAAAGCTGATTCCGCGTGGCGACCCGGCACGTAGCGAGCTCACGTCTCGAGCGCGGGTCCGGTTACAGCGACCGTGAGTCAAGGTCCTGCCGTCCGTCTTCAGCGCAAATGTCACACGACACACGGCAGCTCGAGGCGGCGACACTGCCGTGGTGCCGTGGCTACAAAGCTTCACGATCAACCACACACACACACACACACACACACACACACACACATCGACGCTTCACGCCCCCCCCCCCGTCAGTGAATCAAGATGGATGTTGACGACGGAACGTGTGACGGTATCTGCCCCGCAGGCGTTGAGCAAAGCGGTACACACCCTGATCAAATCTGTAGAGCGCTGCATTCACCAGCTGCGCCTGGGGTGGAACCAGAGGGGCCAGCAGAACATCCAGAGACACAACCACAGGAAACACTCTTCAGCCATTCTGGAATTTCTGCCAAGCAGAGCACGAGACTTCGTTCTGAGGTCGAAAATTCTTCAAATGACAGGTGCACGCTCTTCACACCCAATTCGTCCCGTTGCAGAAACCCTTGATCCGCGGATGAAGGCGATGTTTTCCAGTATCAATGATTGATCACAAATTAGCCTGTCTACATTTCACTGTCGTGGCGTGAAGAATTCTCAAACTTCTCTCCAATTCTCAAACTTCTCTCCGTTGTCTGAATGCTGACTTTGCTTTCCTCATACATTCACGACGCCTTTGACAAATCTGTTGTCTTGTTTGAAAAGAACATGTTGAGGCAATTTTGAAACCAGCTCTAATTTTCCTTCCCAGCATGACTGCAAAACTTCGACTTTTCCAAGAGTAGATTTTTAATCTCGGGCCTTTGTAAGGAATCCGTGTCGAGTTTCCCTGTGTTTCTCACTGGTGCAGTGTAACGTTTCGTTTCACCTCCATTTCACGTGTTAAAATAGCAAATCCGTCGTGACTTCCGCAATCGAAATTGAATCCGTCGCGCGGTCACCAACATCGCAGCGCAGCAGTTTTTTCCATGAGAATCTGACACGAGGAGGAAACGCCATTTCTGCAGCACAGCGCAGCCGCCGCGCGTCCCGTTACAAAAGGCTGCTGACGTACAGACCGGAACCTGACCACTTCCGTCGTGACTTCCGCTGCCGTGCCGTCGGGAGGGCGGAGGAAGACGGAGAGCGTAAGTCAGGGAGAGCGAGACACAGACAAGGACAGAGAGCGAGAGCCAGAGACAGAAAGAGAGACAGGGGGACAGAGACAGGAGAGAGAAACAGACAGAGAGACAAACAGGGGGAGAGACAGGAAAAAGAGTGAGTGAGTGAGTGAGTGAGTGAGTGAGTGAGTGAGTGAGTGAGTGAGTGAGTGAGCGAGCGAGCGAGCGAGCGAGCGAGCGAGTGAGCAAGTGAGGGAATGAGGTAACGAGGGAGAGAGCAATGCAGAGAGAGAGAGAGGGAGGGAGCAAGGGAGCGAGAGTTTGTCAGGCAGAGAGGAAGTTTGTCAGGCAACAAGAGAACACGGTCAGTGAGTGAGGCAGTGAGTGACATGGTAAGTGAAGGTAAGTTGAGTTCAAACCCAGGTTGGCCACGTGCAGGCAAGGCAGACAAAAGTTGGTTGGTTGGTTCAGTGGACACACAAGTCCACATGTCGGCAGCAACACACCTGCAAATTTCTGGAGTCGTGCTGCAGCGCACTCACTGAGTGCTGCAACGCGCATCACTGTCGAGAGAAGCTCGCGACCAGGCGCTCGGATCCACGGTGCAGAGGAAACAGCAGCCGTTTTCCGCGCCGCCGCATCAAACACAATTTGCACTTTCTTCTCGTCACGAACAGAAGAGAAGCGTCGCGGGCCGGTCCCACTTATTGGATTTCCCTCCCGCGAACAGACACGCTCAAAATCGCTATCGCAGCCGTGTTTCGTGTCTATTTGATACACAATCATCCGGCTGAACAAAAAATGGCTGAGGGCCTAAAGTGACGGCAATCTTCACGCTCCACGGACAGGTTTCAAGCTTGGATTCCAGACACAAAGCACCCACAACCGATTCCGTCGAAACAAGGCCTCTGGATGCATGGTCCAGACACTCTGCCTGCAAGTTCCTCTTTCTGCAAATCGCTGTTTTGTGTCGTCTTGGCGTGCACGAATTCCTCAATACCACCTCCTGGAGAAGTGTCTTCCTTTTGCAGTTTTGATCCGGAACAACCAAACCATAACTGGCGCTGGGAAGCGAACTTCGATAACGAATTTTCCATGTCGTATTTTCGAAGGCACGACAAGTCCTTGGGACCGTGTTGCTTATTTCCAGCTGCGCTAAATATAGAAAACCGCATTACAGCACGGCCTGCCGAGGCAACCGCAGAATAACGCGAGTTGCTCACTCTGTATGCAGCAGGGTGGGGAACGCCTCCTGCAGAAGGGTGGGGATCTTCTCTTGCAGGACGAGGGGAGTGTTGTGCATGAGGGGAAGCTTTCTGTACCAGGGTGACCTTGTGCATCAGGGTGCAGGAAGGCTTTGCAGAAGGGTGAGGGAACAGTTCCACAGTAGGGTGAGGGAACAACCTTTCTGCACCCAAGGTGAAGTCTTTGCAGCAGAGTGCAACATTGTGCAGCAGGGTGAGTGAACGCAGCAGGGAAAAGGAAACCGTGCCACAGAACTCAGAGATGACCGTGCCGGAGCAGGTCTTCTGCCGGTCCTGCAGACGGAGGCTGTTCCATTTCCTCGTGCCTCCAGCGTCGCGACGGTGTCAAACGTTCCATTCAACTTTCCCTGCAGATGACAAGGAATGAACAATCATCGTCTTCGCCGCAAAGCGAGCTGTGTCTCACCGAAGCAGACAATCCCTCCCCGACTGCGGACAAGCACAAGGCCACGCCGGCGCTCGTTTTGGTGTTGGCCACTTTTTGTTGGGTCACCATCCCAATCGCCACAGTTGAAGTCATAAACAGTGATTTGTTTAATTTTCTTCTTGGAGAATTGTGCAACCCGTGAACAACAACAGTCCGCGGGTGTCGACTTCAAACACAATTTAGCAAGACCGGAGAAAGTTTCACATTTCTCAAAAGGTTTCAATGTGTCGTACTCAAAAAGTTGAGAGATAATCTGAAACTTTAGTGAGAGCCCTCAGAGTTTTCTATTTCGTCTGGGCCAAACAGCTCACGTGTGTATGCACACTGAACACCATGTGCACACCAGAGCAAAAGACCTGCCAATGCGACAAGCCCACAAAAAATCCTTACAGCCCGCGAGGGAAATTTGCCAGTAAAGGCCTGAAATGGCGGCTGCACCTCCTATTACCCTGCAGACCTGGATACATGAGGCGACGCCTAATTGGCATTCACAATGTCGGGGGCGGATCCACGGACTCTCGCGGTCCGGTCTCCACCCCCACCACCCCTTCTCCCCACAAAACTGAAGCGTTGGTGTCAGGAAGCGCCAAGTCGCATCTTTTCTTTGCGTGAATTGTCCACGCTTGTGCGTCAGTGCCACACAACTCCGAGCACACTGTGAATCCGCGCCCGATCATACATGCGCCGGAGGACCTGAAGAGGCTGCGGACAAGGACGATGGGCAATAAGCGGGCCCGGGGCAACACGGGATCCGTCCACAGCCTCGCACGGCCCTCTTCGTGCACGGCTCAAACCAACAATGTGCGTCCTGCATGCAGAGTACCAATGACACCGCTTGTTTCCCGACAACTTCGACGCGTGACAAAAACGAGTCTCCCAGCGTTTCGTGACGTCAATGGAAAACGCAACTCAGAAATGGCTGATTTTGAGGGTCAAGCAGAGGAAACAAAGGAATGCAGTTTGCTCAACATCTTTTGTGGATGAAGTTTGACTTGATCTTCAGCCGTGCACGATTTGTTGCCATGCGCTCTGTACGAGCCTCTGTCCTGCTGCGCACGCCCCACTTCAACTCCGTCCATTTGATGCCATCTCATGAGACATGCCTCCATTCACAAAAGCGTCACAGAATGATCATCATCATTCGCATCGGGGGAGCCCAGTGACAAGGACATCTCAGAGGCAGTGACGCCGGGTCCCTGCAGGAGTGTCGCTGCAGTTATTTCCACATCACGAGCTGAATGAGCCTGCAACGACTGAACTTATCAACAAGGGAAAACGGAATGGCAATGTTCAACAAAGAGACGACGTCCCTTGATGACCGTCAAAACACGAAAACAAACCTTGGCTTCAAGTTCCTGATGGCCGTATATTTTTCGACACGTTCCCCATTTCGATGCGATTCGCAGCGTCCATCTCGGAGCACTGACTGCGTCCCTTCCCGATCCACTCTCTCTTGACCCGTTCCCTACTGACCCATCCCCGCTGACCCGAGGCGATGATGCAGCTCCTGATAGCTCCCCGGGGGCCGACGTCCCACCTTCACACACTTCTGCGCAAGTTGCGCCGGGCTCCTGGGGTTGCGCCGGGCTCATGGGGGGTTTCTTGGGTCTTTTGGTTCCAGGGGTCGTATCCGTCTCACTGGACAGCGGAACACTGAACGTCATCTCCAGCGTGACAAAACTACGAGCAGCGACCGTTTCTTTGAGGCGATGTTCACAAACGACATGGGGAAGAAAGTAAAATTCTACAGGAGCAGTACCAGTGGTCCCCTATCAGCGGATACAGGTGACCTTCAAGAAAGAAAAAAAAATATCCAACCTAATATTTGTGCGTCACGTGCCCCCGGTTGGACTTCGCTGCCCCACGGTCTGTTGCTCTGTTGACCTCAACCCTGGATCCTCTGGCGCTCTCAGTGTCTTGCTGCACAACGTCGTCAAATGGCCGTTTCGGTGCATAATTCAGTTCTGCACCCAGCAGCTGATCAGAAAGCACTCAAACCCACAATTTTTATCGCACTCTCACAATGTGATTGGTTCGTTACTCGTGTAAAGCGCACTTAATGACCCCAACACAGACGATCACTCAAACCTGACGCGCCCGCGACTCCATTTGGGCGACGCTGTCCCGGGTTGATGTCCCGTGAGGAGCGACACTTGCCGACGAAGGCGCACTCAGCCTAATAGAGGCCGAGGGCGCCATTTCTGATGCTACGGTCACAGATTTTGAAGAGCCTCTTGGGAGAAAGAAAAACGGACGCAAACATCTGATCTTTACACATTGGCTTGGGTGAGTTGGTGCACTCTGCCCATAGTGTGCCAAGAAGTATCAAACTTCTTTGGTGTGTGTGTGTGTGTGTGTGTGTGTGTGTGTGTGTGTGTGGTGTGTGTGTGTGTGCGCGCGCGAGACAAATTTGTGTCTATTTCTTCAGCTTGAATTTTTTTTGGCATGAAATTCACCACCATGACACTGTTGCCTGGCAGGAGTCCCGGCACAGAGAAATCTGGTTACCGGGTTGGCGGCTGCAAATCTGCCATTGCCACCACTCACAGCGCCCGTTCCACGTCTGATCACACGCTCGCAATACAAATCACGCTCACGAGCCGTTTTTATTGTTGCACATTCATTTGCACTGTCATAAAGCGCGCCAGTAAATCACTGCAAATTTCATTACCAATTCACTGCGAATTCCAGCACGCGGTGAGAGCTGCGAACGGAAGGGGATTCAGAGTCAGCTGTCATGGGCCTCATTCTCCACGAGTTGCATCCATTCTTTGCCATAAAAGTTTCAAAATGTCCAAACAGGAAGTTGACATCGTGAGATTCGCCAACATCAGAAAGAAACGGACAGCAGTGGTTTCACGGCAACGAGAAAAAGCTAGCGTCCCCTCTTTCTTTTTCTTCATTCCTGAACTCTTGTCCATCTTATGGTGGCTCACGGCCAGAACCTTGTGCGTCTCTTTCGCAATGTCCAACACCCTCTGCTCACCCCTAAAAACCCTGCATCACAACCAGCCTCCATGGTGCACACACGACCACAGAGATAGGTGTGCTGCAGCAGCATCGACTTTCACGGCAGCATCCGTCACCAATGGACCAGAGGAATCCTGACCCACTTTCAGGATCCGCCGCACATTTCATATCCACAAGCATCGAAAATCGCTTTTTATCTTCATTAGGTGCGGCCCACATCGAGCTGCGCTTGCCGCGCTATTTCACACGTGTCCGCGGGAGACTCTCCTCCCATACGCTGCGCTGAGAGGCAAATATTGGGATCAACATGCACGATGTCCCCTGGGCGAACAGCTTGAATCACCGGCCTCGTTCGTAAAAGCTCGTTTTCTTTGCCTGGCAAACGCCTTACAGTTTTTGGTTGACGAAGAGCAGATACTCACGCGCCAAAGTAGATACATCGTGGACATGGACGTTTTATATACTCACCTGCAAAGAGACAAGAGCACAAATTTAGCACACAAATAAAACGCCAAGCTTTTTTTCATGGTGACTATGACCAAGTCACACACATAACAGGGACTGACAAGTTCAGATTAAAATTTCTTGCCAACTCAATCTGCAAAACCGGAGACCGCAAACATGAGAGACTCACTTTGCAGTCACCAGTACTCGTATGTTCCCCAGGATCTTCCAGCAAGACCCAATCACTGCAGCCCCCAACACGCCTCTGCAGTACCCAGAAACCAAACTGCAGTCTGCTCAACTGTCCTGCAGTCTCAGGATGTCACTGCAGAGTCTGAGACACTCCTGCATTTCCCCTAGTTGCTTCTGCAGTTCATGAGGTTTCTCCCAACATGTCGTTGGGATCCCCTGCAGTCCCCAGACCCATCACACCTGCAGTTCCCAGGATCTGCTTACATCCCCTCACTCCCCCTGCAGTCCCTCGGTTCCTACTGCACCTCTGAGGATCGTCAAGTGGATTCCATGATACCAGATGATGAGCAAACAACATGATCCGCAGGCAATCATGGCAACAAACGGCTCCCGTGACAAGACAACTGCCGAGTTGATTCCCAAACAATTAGCCGGAGCCACAACATGCTGGTACTCCAATCACTCTAATGCAATCAAATGCCCTGCTCGCATGCCGATCGCATTCCTCGTTTTGCCAACGCCGTTGTGCAGTGGTTGTGCATTCGAACAAGGCGTCTCTCAGCCGGGGACTGGACCCAAAACCTGGACCTTCTGATTCTGGTGTTTGTCACCATTGAATTACTGTTTTCTATGACACAAAGGCAAGCTGTCAACGACGCATCTGCATGGGTCCAACTTGACACGTTGTGGACAGCACTTCTGCAGTGCAGTCTACACACCATGTGGGGATCTTTGTGAGGCTGGTTGATGAGACGGCGAGGACAGCGCTGTAGTGCGGAGGTGACTGCGGTGCGGGAGGTCGGTCCCCGAGTCGCATCTCCCACACAGAGCTGCGATCCGCTGCAGATAATCTTCGTCACAGAGAGACAGCTGACGAGTCGCGAACCCAACCTGCATCTGTGCATCACGGAGACGCGTCGCGGGAGAAGCGGCCACGTGACACGTGGTACCTTTGAATGCACGTGCACTGCAGGCGACACGCCTTTGATCCGAAGCGTGATCACAAGTCTCATTCAACGGCAGATCTTCACCTGTCGCTTCCACTGCCGGCTTTCCGTGACTCCGGACACCAAAGGCGCTCGCGCGCGCGCGGAGGATGTCTGTACAGCGCGGACGCGCCGGGTTCCTCGCGGAAGCCACATGCTCCATGCTGCGCGCTGTGGGGACTCGCTGAATGATTAACGACCGACATGGGAGCGCCTAAATATAGTAACGAGTCGTCGGCGAGGACAAGGCGAGGATCATCATGCTCCTTCGTGTCCGCTCGCTCGAGTCGCTTCTCCGAGTCCGCGTCGTGGTCCGCCATGCGTTTCCAGCGGGGTCCAACAGGAAGACGCATCCAAACGTGCAGAGCACCCAAAGGATTCAAGACACGTGCTCGTTTCACAACTCATGAGACGAAAAGCAACTGTCTGGTCTGCGTGTGTGCGAGGTGGGATGGCGGGCTCGTGAGACCAAAGTGTGCGGGATCCAGGGTACGATCAAGAAGGATCAGTTTTGCACTGAACAGTGTTGAAAATACCATTATGAGACTTGGGCTCCTTGCTGTCTTCGCCCGATGTCCGTATGTGCACTCAGAATGGGATGATCTTGAAAAGGGAAGCAAGACAGAGCTTCTTCGTGAAGAAATAGGACTCCAACCACTCGCTCCTCCCAGAGATGTTGGTGCCCATCCATTGACACTGACACTGAATGCACTTGTCCGGAGCTGAAAGCCAAAACCTGTAAGTGTCACAGGCCGAGTCTGATCCGCAATTTTCAAATGCATGTTGCTCGAGACGGCGACCGGGGCAGCAGAGGCGCGGTGTGTCAAGCTCAGCGACAGGAAAGGTCATCTTCAAGCCAAAGTCGCTGTTGGGAATAAACTCCACACACACACACACACAAACACACACACACACACACACACACACACACACACACACACACACAGAGGCGCAGTGAGCGCAGTAGCGATGGACCAGCCAGGGGCGCTTCAATGAGCGGGGCTTTCTCCTCAAATGCAGGCTTTGTGAATCGATTCGCTTGATCGGCAAGACTGATCAGACCTTGCTCGTCGTCCGCTTCGACACCACCGTCGCTTGAACTGTAACTGACTCAGACAACTATTTGCGAGATGTGAAGAGCACCGCGTTTCTACAGACTCAATCCAGGGCTGTCTGTCTGAAGGCAGAGCTGTTGAGAAAGGACCTCAATGTGAGGCCTGCATGCACCAAGGATTGCTTGGTGTGCGCTCACTTCTGACACAGCCAACATGGGAGGCACTCCAATCAGGCTTTCTGAAAGTACGGTTGTTGCCAGGGGTGTTTCTCAGCAATGTCCATGTCCAATGTCCAACTGCGTGTTTCGAGACCTTGGTTCAAGGACAAGGTGTCCAAGTTGCCAAACCAAAACTGAGGTGCACTTAATTCACCACAGATGCAGCGAATCCCGCAGTGGCATTTCTTGAAGCCTGAGCAACAAACCTGTGACACGGATGCCACGCACGATGCATCTGGTGTGAATCCAGCCGTGCCACATTCTGTTTCGTAACAGCGTGACTGATTTACAGATGGCTTTTCCTTTTCGGCACTTTTGTTGACGATGCACTGAAATTTCCCCCCGACGCATCGAGGCGGCCCCGAGTCGGCGGTGCGGGCCCTGGTTCCGCTGATCAATACACCGGAGCCGCAACATCTTTTGAGCACCACGCTGGGCTCGTGTGGGCGAAGCATGATGAATCTGGGTTGTCTTCCATCTGTCCATGTGCGGCGGACGGAGGGGCCATGCAGGACGCGGCGGCCCCAGCATGAAGACACATGACCACAGCCAGATCGAACACACGGCTCTCCAGCAAGTGAGTGACAAGATGCAGATTGTGTGTTCGCCTGTGCCATGTGAACACACGATTGCGTTGGTGTGCGTTTGATGGACACGAGCATTCCAGTTTTGATCATCACAAGCGATTCTTTTGTCTGTTTCTCTGTTCCGTCTTTGCCCACTGCCTCTCTGAGTACGCAAGGAGAGAACAGGTGGGTGAGGGAATCGTTTCTCTGGCGCGTGTCTGAGCGGCCGCCGCCCGCCCGACTGCACTTTTGAACAGCGTTCTTGAGAAAAAGAGCAAAACCAGGAATTTCAAGCGAAGTGAATGGATTAGGAACGCAGATCTTCAGTTCTCCGGAGTCCCACCTGTTCGCAGATGTCTCGTACGTTGTCGAGGCGCTTTCGCAGCGTGAACTCCGACGTGGGCTGTAAACAAACGCGGTTTCCCTCAGAACCAAAGCAAAGGCCAACACCTCGGCAGTCACTCAAGGAAGCAGAATTCTGAGTCTTTTCTTGCTGCAGCTGCACCTTCTGCAGAGCAGACGCTTCACGCTTGAACTTTCGCTTTCCGATGCGCAGCCTTTCAATGCAGGTTCTTCACTGGATCGTGCGGCCCTGTTCTGGCGGGTGCAGAACCGACCGTGGCTTTGATACCGTGGCTTGACCCTGTATGGATGGCACTTGCTTTGTGCCTCCAGCAAGGGCGCACTCTTCACACACTGAGTCGTAGCGGTACTCAACAGTTGGTATATGAGCCATCGTTGCGCAAGTTGTTGAAGGATTGCCCTGCAGAGGGTCGTCATCATTTGCTCATCCCAGACCTGCACTTGTTCAGCAGGTCCGCTGAAGATCACCTTGACAATGCATGTCACATAACAGTGCAGTTGGAGTCGTGGACTTGTTAAACTGCTTGGTTGATACGAACAAACCAAAAACAAAAGGACTTTTCCTACTGTTTCATTCCAGTCCAGGCACACTGATCCACGATTGCAATGACACAACGATTTTGAAATGTCCAAAGCTACAACCCTCACACAGTAGCTCGTGCTGGTCCTGGGCTACAAAGGACTGTCCAAGGTACTGGGGTCCCTGAACCGGTGGCTGTGACTCAGCGATCCAGTCGAAGAGTCGTTACTTTCTCAAGAAGCCACTTCTGATGCCAATTTCACAAGATTAAAATCAAGTCTGACAGGGACATTTCAGCAGCCAAATGGCATTTTGAGGAGTAGATGCACGATATTGAACCCTCAGGCCAAACCTCCGTCAGAGCTGCAGCGTCACTGAATGGACACGGCCCAGAACACTGGCAACCTGCCTCCCTAATTCTGGACTTCGCAGTTTGTTCGTTTGTTTGTGTCTCGGCGGGACAAGACGCGTGCAGCTCGTCGTTTGTCCCGATGCTCGTCGAGTCCGTCCGACATCGCGAGGAGGACGAGCTGCACATGGTCCCGTCTTCCTCCTTCATTTGAGACCAGGGGAAAACTGGTTTTCTGATCCCTCTTTTCGTGGATACTCGCCTGTTCTGAGCCCTTCAGTTGGCCCACAGGAACTGGCCTCACTTGGAGCCTCTGGCCTTTTGTCTGTTGGCCAATTTCTCACGACTTCCTGCAACAAAAAGTGGGTCCCAAGCTGCGCGAGTAAAAATAAGTCTGACAGGCTGTTAAGTGAATCACGTTTTCTGCCCTTTGAAGAATCAAGCAGAAAAGATTCCCAGAGGAGACCAGATTTTAACAGTGTTTTGAGTGGTTCCTCCCCAGCACTTTAAATCACCGCAGTTTGCGTGTCAAATGGCCATAAAATCAAACGCTGAGCCCAATTGGAAATGCACAAAGTACAGCTTTGTAAAACCCGGAATAGTGCGTCCTGAAAGGTGCTTCAGACCCTGCGTGAACTGCACATACATCGGGCCGGGCCTCCAGCGGGGCAATTCTCTCTTTGGGTGACTCCAGCTGAAATCCACTTGACAGCCGTGAGAGCACCTGCTTTGCGTCATGAAACAAGCCAGCTCCAAACATCCCCGGCCCGGAGGTGAAGCAAGGTCAACCCGGGCACAGACACGCACAGGGCCTGAACCGGGAGAACAATGAAAAGCTGCTTAGTCGAAAGCAGGGCTTCCGCTGTCCTTCAGACTTCCATTTTTAGAGATTGCACACCAAAACAGTGTCAGCAGTTCACGCCTGCAGGTGTAGGTACCATCAAGCAATTGGCAGTTGCAGGCGAACGGTGTCCTGGACAGTAGCAGCGAATCCAGCCAATCCTTGCAGCCCAAACTACAGCTAATACTCTCTTTTACAGGCGCTGGACATCCAGAGGGTCCTCCTCGAGTATGCAGCTGCAAGGCATCGCTCAAACAGTAGCCTTGTCTTCATCGCACATACGTATGCGTGTGACGTCAGCCTGAGCCATTAATTTGTGTTCTGGGTGCCTTTTGCTGGGCTCCACTGACACACTACATGTACCTATCGCTTCAATATTTCATGTGGTTAAACGAGGAAGCTTGAGCCCGATGACTGCTCCAGCACTGAGGCTACAAGGCCTTTTCCCTCCTGATGCCAACTGCAATTACGTCCCTGGAATAAAACAGTGCGTCAGTTGAACAAGGGTTTGATGTGAAAATTATTCAGTCTGAGCTCAAGTCCTCGAGGAGTCACTTTTTACTGAGAAGAGGCACAGAAGCCTTGTGCTCAAGCGCCTTCATTCTAATCAGCTGGTGTTGAGACTTTCGTTCACCGTAAAGGCAACAACTGGGAAACATTTGCCCAATTTGAGTTTGGCAAATTTGCACAGAAAACTGTCGCATCATCTCCATGCAGCGTGCACATGTCAACTTGTCTCACACACTTGGACACTCCGACAGCCATACACTTGACCATGCCCCGATAATGGACTTCGACGCCGATCATTATTCACAGACAATTTCAATATGTACACTCCCATTCAAAATTCTGCACCCCAGAGCGTTTTGCACCTGAGGGTCTGTGTGACATGCATGCTGGTCTCACAGGGGAGAGGTCAGATGCGGATCCAGACTTTGCTCATGCAGGCAGAGGCCTTCCCTGAAGGCACACCACACCTGGCCAAACCTGGCGGGGTGCGTGTGCTTTGGTGACCTCTGTGCCTTGGATCCGCTTCGGCGCAGGCTCCGCATGAGGGCGGGGTCACGGGTCAGGCAGGTTGACAAGCCCTTTTCTCTATTTGAAGTCGTGCCCTGCGGAGCTTGATGTTACCATTTAAAGCACGCCGCATGTAATTAGTTTGTGGGCTCAGGCACATTTGGAGATGAGTGGGAAAATTTGGCAGTGCACGCCAGCATGCGGCGTCCCAATGCGAGCAAGCGTGTCTGGTCTGAGATTCTGTGTGGCCGTGTCTTTGCTGAGGCAGAATGTAATTCAATTTGGACCCACCTGGTGAGTATCCAATCTCTAAACGACAAGAATACTCACAGATTAGTGTCACTTGGGTGGACCTGGCATCGTGAAACAATGTGTAGGATGACAGACTTGTTCAAGAACCACCAAAGACCAAGACGCGCACGAAGAGTGTTTGAAGACAAAGACACACAAAGAGGATTGGGGGCAGGGAAATAAACCAACGCAGCAAACTTTGTTTCATTCTCGTGAGCATTTGACAAAGTGAAAATCGCATTCTTTTTCGAGGAACGACGAGGTGGCGTTGCCTCACACAGGTAGTGACGGGTGCTCACATTATGAACGGACAAGTGCCGCCAAATCCTGAAAATCGCACTGATTCCCAGCCACTATCGCTTCCTACCCAGCACTGCTGATGCAGATGTTTTCACATGGTGAGAGAAATCGAACCCGCAGCGACCTTCCACGCAAAAGAGCAATGATTCACCAACAGCGCCTAAGCCTGTGTAAGTCAGGCTTACTCCGACTGTCGTCCTCGCAGTCCACAAAAGTCCGTTGTGGGCGTCTTTTGCTCCAGTGAATAGAGATGTGGCTGCACAGCAGTGAAAACGGCTCCAGCGCTTTCTCTGCAGTGAACTGCAGCCCCTACTCTCTGGGCCCCACCACTCGGACGCGAGGCCGTCGCTGCAGCCCCGCCGCGAATACTGCAGCAAAAGCCCTGTAAGTCAGGCAGGCTCGGAGTGTCCAGACGAAATCATACATCAAACTCACAAAAAAGGCCTCTTGTCCGCGAAAGGTCGTTTACATATCTATCCACACCATTCCACAGGGGAGCGACCAAATAAAGCAAATATTGAGGCAACTTTTCTCTCTCTTTTATTGCATGCTATTTCCAGCACAGTTCATCAGAGTCTGCATACGAGAAACTATTTACGGCTCAGCCTTTCACACTCTGAAAAAAATCCTCTGATACAAAAAGGATGCCTCGCTGCCTGAAGAAGATTCTCGGTTGAGGCCGCTGCTGGGGAAGTTGCTCCGTGACAAAGGCGCCCCGGAAACCTCGCATCTGCGTCCACATGCGGAAAACGTTTGATAAAAAGAGGAAATCAACGCCTTGTGATGGGGCACGAAGATCGAACGTATGGACTGCCATCAGAAGGGATTGCTTCTTGCGATGTGTGAATTATCAATGGAGACCGGTCCCCAGTTTTCAACACGAGCGCACGCGTTTTCAAAGGGATATCACTGCAATCTTCACAGTGCATCTTTTGCTCACAGTCAAAACCCATTTCAATGGTCAAGCGTATCTGCCGCGACCCGCCCCCTAATTACAGACTCCATGAAAACCTCCACAGGGGCTCCACTCCCACAATAGCTGGGAAAACACCATTGAAACTCACACACACGAAAGTAGGTTAGAAGTCCCCAAGGCTCCAAGTATAGCTGGTGTGTGGAAAGTGATGGGAGTGGGAGTCGGTGGTGAGAGTCGCGGTAATTGCGCGCTGCGCGTCCCGCGGGGTCGGCGCTTGTCGCGGGGACAACGCTGATGAAGTCGCCTCACGCGCGCCGCGTACACTCCCAACGGGACCACAGCGCTGTGCGACGAACGCTTGATGCCAGCAATCGCGTGTGTGGGATTTGGACATGGAAAATCAGGCTTCCCTTCATCTGTGCCCCCATCCGCAAAAAAGCACACCATGTTTTCATGTTGTTTGCGTTCGAAGCGTTTTTCCATAAAACAGCAATGTTTTCCAGGGGCCCATGCTCCCATCATGGAGCTCGCAGCCTCTGCAGTGGGTGTTGAGACGCACTTGAACATGCTGCTTCACACCCGAGCTTCCTCGCAGCTGTTTCCTCGCGGCCTGTTGCCACAGAGCGGGACACCAAGAAACCACGAGATTTGTGACACAGAGAACAACAGACCGTTGCTTTGTTGCGCCGCAGCCTCAAGCTCCAGCACGCGGGTGCGACACGACTACACACGAAACTTTTCTTTTTAGAGCTCTCCTCACACCAGAACAAGTCACACTTTGAATTCTGTCTGTGGTGCATCACGTTCCAGGAGAACACCGTCCCGTCGTGAGCTTCTCCAAACTCCACACCAAACAGGCAGAGTCCATGACGACCCATAGCATCACATGAGCACTTTGTTGCTGTGTGCGCCTGGGATACATGGACTCATTTTCAGACGACATGTCCGTAACTTCAATCAGCTCGACAGTTCACAGGAATGCGGAGACAGTCACCTTCTCGGGACGCCCAGGAAGCTGCTGTGGACGCTGGATGAATGAGGAGATGCGAGCGGCTCAGAAATAAGCCGTGAACGTTCAGTAGCCCTGAAGCTGTCACAGGACGAGTGATCACGGCACAAGGCCCACTGAATTATACACCATTACCCAGAAAATCGAGGCTTTTAACACAGAAGCGCAGGCATGTCTGCCGGTGCGTGGTTTATCCCCGGGACTCTCTGCGCAGTCTCACCAGTCATGTTTTTTCCTGAATGGGAATGGCGGTGCGTTGCCCAAGCTGCTTGCAACAGCAACTGTGACAATTGATGGTAGATGCTCGGGTCCTCCTACACCCCGGGGAATCCAACACACGTGCTTTCACTTTCTTTCAAATTTCCGCCGCTTCGGTTGACTCAGAGAACATAAATAGCACAAAACATGAGATGCAACGTCAAGACGTGAAAGGACGAGTCCAGTCACGAACTCTGCGTTCACCGACATCAGGTGTTCGTGAAGGTGTTTCCTTGGGCAAGAAATCCCTTGAGCTTCGCTCCCTGTCGGCATGTGCACATTTCACGTGAGAACACCAACCCTGCAGACAGATTCGAACACATCTACAACGAGATCAACCACAGTGAGCTTTGGTAAAACAAACTGGCGCACCCAGGGCAACACAAAACGCCCTCTCACTTTCCCCAGGGACAGGGAAACACATGACCTGTTGTCTGCCGTGATCCAGAGCTCCACTCCACCAGGACCGGACACAGGGACCTGAACCGGTGGCGACTTCGCTGCTCTCAGCTGTTCTCCACTTCCACCTGTCTGTGTGTCAGGTGCTTTCAACCTGACAAACACACGAGTAGTTCAACGCTGTTCACCACATTACCCCCTTTCAGACAGACAGTGATAGATTAAGCTGTACGTATCCGCTATTGTTTGAACATCAGCACTGACAGCTCCCATTGGCTACCTTCACTTCATTATCAACACAGCTGATTGGCCCCCACTTTACCCAATGACAGATCACTGACAACACAAAAGCGTTCTCGGCCTCGTAATAACAGGGTCGCCAATAGCCACAAGCACAGTGTCTCAAAAAACACTGAAACTCAGTTAAGCAGCATAATGCCTGGCCTTTTACAGATAGGCAAGCAATTCATTGGGAGAAAGAACCGCTATGCTCGCCCCAAGGGCAATGTCTGCACATGGATACCAGGCAGAATTTGCATAGCATGTAGCGAGAGAGATTCTGGCCAAACACATACAATGGGAGGCTCCTGGGCAGACGGGACCAAAAGTGTACACAAACACAACTCCCGTGCAAGATGCGGGGACGGAGTGAGTCGTGCTGCAAGCGCGTTCCATTCCTAATGCATGGAAATGCATTCAAAGAAACGACGAGGAATGCTGCCTCCAATCAATGGAAACATGTCAGGTGGATCTCCTGGTCTTCTTTGGTCTGAAGTTGAGTGTAGGCGCGATGGACATCGACCTTCGCATATCGAAGCATGTTCCTCACTTTCAGATCACGTCGAGCATCGCACATGCTGTGTGTCTGACCTCCGTCCACCGTGGAGTCCCCTGAGGCGCTTGCAAGAGCCATGCATCCTCAAGAGCTTTCTGAAGCATGATCCATGCTCTGCTCCACGGCCAAAGGAACAACCAACGAAACAAAATGTTGGGTCCGGGCCTGCAGACTTGGTCTTCTTTCCTCGCGCTTTTGCAAATGGTTCTCGTTTCATACGGCTTCTTCTGAGCCCATAACGTGGAGTTCGGCTTCGACGGACCACACACGCACCACCACCGAACAGACTTGCAGTTTCTTCCATGCTTTCTCTGGAAGACTAATATCCTCATTAGACGTCCAGGAAGCACATTACTCAACCAGATAATGGCCCATTACATAACTTTATGAAGCATTTCTGCTGAAACTCATCTCCCCATGTTTTCCGTCACATGCGATGTCTGGGAAAAAACGGAAGTTGCGCCCACACTCCGACAAAGGACAACTCCCACTCCCTTTCTAGTTGCAACAATTCAAGTGCAAGACTCCCTTGTCGCAGACATAATGCGTTGAGCGTGTGTCAAGAGATATGGAGACACTTCCTTGATGAATGGCTTCAAAATTTCCTGTTGTCGAGTCCCTTCAACCGTACGCCAAAGCATCTCAGCGCAGGACACTGCGTCTGCTCGCAACACAACCGAGCTCACCTTCGCTTCACACAAAAACGCGAAAGAGAGACGGACACGAAGCAACCCATAAAACACGGATCTGTTTGTTTGCCACAGAAATCCCAATTCGGACGGACCCGCCTCGTGTTGATCACAGGTCGACGGGGACCAGAGAGAACGGCGCTCACGCAGAGACTGGCGGAACACATCTCGGCGTCCTGCACAGACTCTCCGTGGTCGGGAATTGCTCTCCAGTGCACGCAGCGGAGGCTGCACAGCGAGAGATTACAGCTCATTTCGCCTCAAATTGGGTTAATACTTGAAGACATACATCAGCTTGAACAGCAGTGGGCGCAGGGCCCAGGCCTCTCCAGACAATCCGACAGATTGCTCAACATAATAGTAAATCAGGAAGCCATTCACTGCGGGGAAGAGAGGACCACTAAGTCATGCGCCGAGCGAGTCGGCTTGATATGGAATCAATGAGATAGGGGGATCTCTGAAGGGTTAATAAGAAATTCCTGACACATGTCATCTACCAGCGTGTGTCGTCCAAAAGAAAACACCGTTCAGTTGTTTCCGGTGCGTGCAGAGCACACGACGAACTGGGCGCAAATCGCGATTGGTCACTCACTCTTTCCCTCCCAACGCACAGGGAGCCACAGTGTTCAGATCAAGGTGACCGCATCACAGAGATAAGCAGGAAACCTCCACCTTGAATCCCCGCCTCCTAACGAAATAGGAAGCAAAGCTCGAGCAGACCCGACTTATTCCTGGGAGACTTGATGAGGCCTTGATGAGACTGGGGCAGAAAATTCCGCTTCCATTTCGAGAGGTTGAAGCTGGGTGTTGGTAGCATGTAAGAGTCACGCTGAAGCCGGGCTCGGTAATTGAATTGGAGCTGTGGCTACCAAATTGTGTTGACTCTACAAAGCTGAGGCTGCTCGCTGAATAAGAGCAACTGTTCTCCTGACTGATTCCGTATCAGCTGCACTTGTGCGTCCGATGGTCTCACGCAGGAAGTTCCCTCTGCCCTGGTCCACAACAAAGCGAGTCCCAGTGTCGCGTGAATGGGAGCTGTTCTCAGTGGATGGATCCAGGCTGCAAGTCTCACAAAATCAGACTTAGTCCACCCAGACCAGACAGATGAACTCCCAATTGATAACGCTTCTGATCCACTGTTGGGTCTCCACATACAAACCGGACACTCCTTGACCAGTGGAGTGGTCATCTCCTTTACAGACCCGATTTCCCAATTACCCTGCAGCCTCGCGGCCCCTGCTATCTCGCCCGCCGCGCTCCATTCAATCCGACACAATGGGCAGCACTGCTGAGAGATGGCACTGTTTGATAGGCCCCATTCACCGCTCAATCAGCCGCCCTGGCACCTTCCGTGAGGCGCAACGCAAAGTGACCCCAATTCCACATCAAGAGGCAAATTCTCGGACTGAAGAACCAACCACTACGTCGGCATGTGCTTATCTTTTGGAATCACATTTTCGGAGTCTCTGTGATAAGAAATCTCACCCTTGATAAGACCTGGCCACACGCGCTCTTCTAACACCCCAAACACTTTGGCACCAACAGATGTGAGAGACGCCAACTCACCACCTGTCACATCTGTGTCAAGGAGAAGAATCTCCTCTGCAGAACACTTCCGTCCACACGCCCAGAAATTCGAGTCGCAAACCATCCCTCGCTGTCCCTTTTTTATTCAATGCGTGTTTCCAATGACCAATGCTCAGTCTTATCTCGAGCCGCAGTCCTCCCCGTGGCACAGCGCCGTCCTTGCAGACGTGGCTCCTGTTTAGCACCGGCGTCGTTGTGGGTTTCAACATTTTGATGACGGATAAGGCTGCAGTCACAAAACACCTGATAAAGCACACCAGTTTGTGCCCAATTTGTTTGAAAACATTTTCTGTTTTGTTTTCCCACCCACGCCACAAGGATAATGTTGCAGGGACGCTGGACCTCGGGATCAAAATGACTTGAGTGAGATAAGTTGTGGATGTAACGGGTTTATGTGCGGAGTAATCGCGTTTGCAGGCGGGGAGTGTCATCTATCACGGAGGCGGGTGTCACTCCCGATTCCAGGACTCGAGGTCCCCCTGGGAAGCGGACGCCTCCGACGCGGGAGCGAAGACGAGATCGGACTGTCAAAAACTACACAATGCCTCGTTTCCTGTTGTAACGTCAGAAACTTTCGACATGGCTGGAACGTCTGGCGTCTGAAAGGACTCTCAGGCTTCGAGCTGTGAACGGGAAACTTCACCGGTCACCAAGTAGATATTTTTTCTACCTGAATGAGCGACACGAATGACAAGTTCAAATTACCGCAAGGCCCAGAGGCCCACTTTCGTTCACACACACACACACACACACACACACAGTCAAGCATCTGCTGTTTCCACATTTCGATCCCGTACAGTATCCCAACAGTGTACTCGTATGTCAAAAATACACAGCTTCGGCCTTGTCATAATTCAGCACTCTGTGCTCCATTTTCTTTTCGCGCCGCTTGCCTTTCTCTTTATCACTGTTTATGGCTTGTGTGGAAGGCATCACGCATATTTCATCGCACGGCGGCGCTGCCCGGGCAGTTCTGCGCCGCAGCGGACATAACGCACCTGCGGCGGGATCGAACTGACGAGGCTGCAACCCGACTTCCGCGAAACGCGGCCCGATCATTCTGTCGGCGTCGTGAGGTTCCAGCCGTGTATGTGCGATGCTGATACCAGCCACCAAAGCTCAACTTTCACTGCAAGGACGTCATCGCTGCAGGATACCCGAGAGACTGTGCATCCAGGCGTGGTTCCATCTGTGTCACACATCTCATGCATTTTACAACCTAGCGAAAAACTGGGTGACTTGTTTCCACGGGCCTTGTATCAACAAGATGATGATCACAGCTTCACAGCCACACCAACCGCACTTTCTGCTCTGATCCATTTTGGTGAACTGCGCAAGTGCAGTTGGAAGGAGGCCCTGCGGGCTCCCCGACACGCCTGGCGACCAGGATACACTGACCAGACCCATGCACCCCCGCAGCCGAGCCAATCTACACTCTTTACGGTCAAATCGCAATATTGGAGCGGGTCACGAAAACACACCACATGGCCCGGGTCTGGTGCTGCCATTTTCGTCAACCGCCAATCTCTATGTCCGGTGATTTTGACTGCAGTCTACGAGCGCATCTGATTGCAGAGAGCCCGGGAGTGCAGTGGGGTCACTGGTACGGGGATGATATCGGAGCCAGGTATGAGTACAACGTAACTTTCAAATGTGAGCACTTGCAGAACATGCGTGCAGTCCACCCTGAAATTCTGCCAATCCACAGGCACGTGTAACGGCGGAAGAAGCCAGTCCAGCCTCTCTCCTCTTCCACGAAACCACCGTCTCTTCAGACGGCAGCCAAGACAACAAAGCGACACAGCGTCGCTTCAATAAATCACCATAGCGACCATCGCCCGGGTTACAAACCTGATTACTTAGCAACTAAACCTGTTAGATGTTGCAGCCCGCCGGAGCCCTGTAATTGAATGGCGGGCTCTTTGATAAGGCATTGTCTCTGATAATCTAATTATGGCCGTTATCATGCGACAATAGCGCCTCGCTTGCTCACACACTTGGGATGGTCACTGAAGGTGTTCCTCCATTGATGTAATTTCTTGGCAAAAGCGGGCGCATCACTTATCCAGTTTGGACGCGTCACATCCACGTGCAGATATGACAGGAAAAGAAAGTCCCAAAAGTGCGGTGACTCGCTTTCTCACAAAGGTGCTTCTTTTCGGTTTCAGATTTTTCATATTCACCAAAACTTGAGGGTGTTCCTCCCGTTGGACCCGACAGCAAAGGAGATTCTTTCGTCAAGCCACTGATCCACATGTCATGCAGCAAACTTCAAGGCCTGGAGCTTCCGTCTTTGCAGTACGATGGGCCGCTTCAAGCTGGCGCAAATCAACAGAATTTTTGGAGCGTTGCCCCAATTCAATTACCAAGTCTGGTTTCAGAGTCTGCCCCGCACGCTCCCAACATCCTGACCCTTTGAAGACGTTCACAACAGGAACCATTTTTCACTGGATCGTGGGACAGGCGCTGCATCCAGGCTTGACTGAGTTTGACATCGCCTCCCCGGCCCAGTCCTCCTGGCACATTTGCAGGCTTTTCGCCATCGAGCGAATGGGGACTGCAACCCCGCCGTAGTTGAACGCATTCAAATCGTGCTTGACCACAGTGGGGGCGCAGTCCATATCACAACAGCAGGCTGGGCAGGAGAGCTGCGAGGACGGCAGGTCCCCGCTGAGCCGCAGCCTTCACTGTGCGTCCCGCGTCTGCAGCGCGATGATTGAACGATCGGGCACTCGGGGTCCCCACTCGCACACCTTACACCGGCTACAAGACACCAGCCGCTCCGAATATCAAAATGAAATCTGAAGGTTCTCGGCCGAAAACAAGTCCCTTGTGCACAGGAATATCTGCAGCAAGTCTGAACACATTTTTCACGCGGACACTATGTTCAAGTCCTTGAGGCATACTGTTCTGGCAAAAAGTTGGTGACTTTGACAATGCAGTCCGGATATCAAGACCAAGGAAATTTCAGTCTTCCAGTTCACCACACCAACCTGAGGAAGACCCACTGTGTTCTCCGCGCGCTCACATTTTGGGTCAAGCGCCCTCCATATTTGCACAGCCCATTTTCTACAACGGTACTCGGGGCTCACACCGCTCTCCACACGGGAAGTTCGTGCCACGGTAACTGACCGGGCAGTTCACAGACTGTTTGAACGCGTGAGCACCGAGGGCAGGGAAGTTTCTCCATTGTCGCCTCACGGGCCCAGGGAGTGAGTGCACACAGTGCGGCCTTTGATGTTCTGCGGATCTTTTGAGCTCTGTGTTGAAACTCGTCTCTTTGAATGGCAAACGATACTGTTTCGTTGTTCTGTTGTCTTCGTGTGCCCTTCTCTGCGCGTCGTACGCAGAATGACATCATTTTTTCCCTACCCATGGATGGCAATACGGTCTGAACATCCCTTTGTGAAACCAGGGAGGGGGGGGGGAGTTAACACACAGAAACTTTCTTCATGTGCTGAGGACACGCGAGCAATTGCAACTCGGACATCTGTGTGTGTGTGTGTGTGAGAGAGAGAGAGAGAGAGAGAGAGAGAGAGAGAGAGAGAGAGTGTGTGTGTGCGCACACACACACGCACGCGCGCACACACACACACTGCAAACCAATTCGTTTTTCGCAATGTGATGAGCACGTCAAATCTCTCTTTGTGATGAACCTCACTGAGATGAGCAACAGTTTCCTCTGCATTCCGAGCACTGTTTGTTGACGCCAGTTAACCAAACACATTAAGCGTTGTAACGCACTCTGCTGAACACACAAGTCAACAGGCCATCAGGCGCTGGACGTTTGCGTGTCGCTTCCGCGCTTGTTTGCACTGACAACACGCTCAAGAGCGTGAGCCGTCCGAGCTGCGACGACGCGCCGTGTGACGCGCAGTTTTTCAGCTCAAGGAACCCAGCGAAAAACGGGCTCATGTCGTTTTTCACATTCTGCGTCAATTTAGGATTCTTCGTTGTCAACTTGGCAAAATTTTCTCGTCGACACCTAATGACAGGAATGACGCCCACTGCAGGAACGAATTCAAAAACTGTCGGAAGCTGGCAATGAACGATTGAAACGCGTCCACACGCGACGTGCGATGCACTTCCGCTGTGGAGGGCGTAATGCTCAATCCAAGAGAACAATCGCAAGAATGTGAACTATCCCCGACACTGTCGCATTCTCAGACGAAAAGACAAACACTTGAAGCTCAATTTAAATTTGAGGTGCATATTTTGAATTTTGCTAACACCTGTTGTGACAAGCGACGAAAGGATTGCACGAGGTCAGGTTTCCTTGTGTAAACGGCACAGGAAAGAAAACAGATCGAATGGTGGGAACAAACGAAGATTTGCAATTCGTTCTTGCGGCTCAGATTTCAGTTTTCGTCCAGGTTGGCCGAGCAACCTCGGATCAGGTTCATGACCGAGGATCATCCTTCGGAGCTGTGTGTTTGGCGCAAAGTTCTGCAGTCGCGAATGAAGACGTGTCAGAACCTCTGAAACCTGTCACTGCAATCACCAGAAAGGGACGTTCCACATCAAGTTGGTGTCTACATGATGTTGTGAAGTTGCATCTGAGGCCTGTGCCCTTGTAAGGATCAGGCCACAACCCAAGATTGTTGCCACATGCCATGATTTTTGCCAAAACCTGACGTGCTTCATTTACTCCCGGTGGGAGAACGAGACGGAGACGGCCTGTTCAGACATTCTTGCGGCCGTTGCTTCAGTGCGGTGCACATGGGAACGCCTCAAACAGTGTTCGTGCCACTGACCGCAAACTGCTGCCTCAGCCTTCAAGAAGTGCACAATCCCAAATCCATATTTGCACATTGATATTCCGGGCTCGCCATCCTCAGTGGTCCAGATGCGCGAGCGATTCATCAACTGCGGTGCACTAAGCGCAACAAACGCACGGCCACCAAATCCCGTAACTTCATCAGGGGAGGGACGGACCGGCCTGGGATTAGGCGCTGAGCCCTGGGGAGCAGAGGGACTCTCTCCGCAGTGCAGGGGAAGGCGCGCAAATCCAGGTCAGGGGGACAACGCGACATATCGGACAAGACGCACTTTTCCATCAATATCAATGTCTTGGAATGCTGTTGTGCCATACCATGAGCAACAGTGGCAGAACACTGACAAACTGAGAATGAACGGGATTCGTTCTGGTCATTCCAACAAAAAAAAACTGCTCGTACAAAGGCACATCTCGTGGGGAAAAGCACTTCAGATCTTCAATAAGCAACGGACCCACAAAACTGTCGTGGTTCAGAGGGGAATGTGGTGCCATTTTAGTGTCCGCTCGAGCACTGAACGACCTGGCTCCACAGCTCCACGTCCCTCGGACCTGCGAGCGATAGATTTGTCAAGCTGTCTTCAAAACAACGGCTGATGTATCTGCCCTGCGTCTCTCCTTCAACCTGAGATTGATACCGAGGTCGCCCGCGTCCAATGACAATCTCACAATCTGCGAATGGAAATGGAGCTGCGCATTCCATGTTTCGGTGTGGAGCTGTCGGATCCACATCAGCGTAACCAGAGTCCAGAGAGACAGGGACAGGATAGACAAGCTCCAAACGGACCACATGCTCTGCATCTTCAACCCACCTGGAGCTGCAATAGTGATGGACCTGGGACACAGATTCTACCATGCAACCTGTCATCTGTTTGGACTGGGAAATGGACAAACGGGTGACAGTCACAGAGTTGGAAGTGACAGCGGATCCTTGGGCGGATGCTCCGCTATGCAGGGCGCGCACCTCGCTCTCTCCGTCCCCTCCCGGATCAGCCGACGCAACCCAGTTTCCCACAGGGTGAGTGTATTTATGAAACAGAGTCGCAATCTGATAATCAAAGCGCGCAGGAGAGAGACGCTCGATCCCACATAATCCTCCGCAATTACACAAATTGCTCCTCTTCAATGCACTTCCACAGGCGAAATATCCCGGCTTCAATCTGTCCCCAAACAACGTTCACTTCGACATGTACGAGTATTGCAATGCAACACAAGACCTTTTCCCCTGCCACTTAAAACATCAAGTTTCCCAGAAGAGTTCTCTTCACTTTCTTCAAACTGGCGGTATACGTGTTGAATCCAAGTCAATTTACGAGTATTTGAGCGTTACTTGTGGTGTTCGGTTCCTGTTGTGAACATCTTGGGGGGCCAAACCAGACCTGTCGTCTGAATGAACGTGGAGCAAAAGCATCGGTGAGCGTTGCAAATTTTCACCAGGGCTCCAAGCATTTTGTTTTCCTTTTGCACAGTTTGTCCATATCAACTGCACAAACAGTTGGAGTGCAAGCAGCGCAAATGATTCTGGATTCAATTTGTTTGTTTTCCAATCCCACCCACTGAAGGCTGAACATTGTTATGATCAAACAGCAGACAAATTGATCCAATCCAAACTCTGCGAGTTTCTGACAGCAAACATCCCGGGCAACTCTGGAAAACATTCTGCGCTCCCCTCTTTTTGAACTTTACGGCCCCCTGTAAATTTCCGCAATTTTTTCTCACAGTCGGTCTTCAAAATGTGTCCGACAACTAGTACTTTGACACAGTTAAATTCTACTTGTTTTGTGCTTTTTGCAAATCAACCTGAACACGCATTCGTGCACATTTGTCGCTGTTGTGGTATTGTTCGTTCCACTTCAAACAAATTCGATATTTTTCTCTGTAATTACACAGACTGAACCCAACTTGTTTTTATCACATGGATAAATTCTTTATTCCGCGGAAAAATCCATTAAAGTTTTATCTAAATTGAGGGGAAGTTTTCATTATCGTTGGAGCGCCAAAGGAAGCGCTGCTCTGTTATCGGGTCAATTAGGCTTCAGCAATTAAGTCTTACATGCCGCCGAACCAGCAATGAACATTTGCATTCCGCAAAACGGAGTCACTCGAAACATATCACAGGCAATTTCAGAAATTTCCAAATCAAAACAAATCGGCTTGACGCGCCTCAATCTTGTGGTTGGTGTGCAATTCACTACGTACGAGTGTGCGACCAAATTTCACCTTCAGCTGTCATGAATCACACAGTTTTTTGTCGACAGATTTGGGAACGACGTTCCCCACCCGCGCGAGGCCCGGTTTTTGCCGCGACCCGTTTCACGGCGTTTTCATCCGCCTGGATTGGAACACGAAGCACCTGCCTCGCACAGTGAGAGGAACAGTCTGCCTTCAGCGCTGCTTCCGCGAAGCCGTGAATAGGAAGTGAAATCAATTGAACAGTCCGCACTCCAGGCACCTGTTTCCAGTTTTTGTTTCCAGACTTGTGGTTGAGGCGCAGAAGAAGCAAAACCATCGAGAGATAGAGGCGGAATAATCTGCACCCCAGAAGTGAAGCCTTTGGATCAAGCTTTTTTGCTGGGAGCTTTTTCTTGCCCAGATTGGGTTCAAAAGCTGTGCAAAAGTAACACAGCTTTGAAGAAAGAAACGGCTACTGAGTGCCAAGTGCCTCCGGGACCACACTGACACCACACCTCAATGCCAAGTGGTCAATGGTTCATTGCTTCAGCACAGAACGTGCTTTTTGCCAATTTATTGAGTGAAACACAGGAAGTTTTCAGCAGTCGCAGGACATGTCACTCAGTCGCACTGCTGCTGTCTGTCAACTCCATTTCTGGACAATTTCACAGATCACTCATCCAGAAAATAATCCCGATTTTCCCACCACCAGATTCTGCTCACTTCAAACTGATTAAGTAGCTCATTATAAATTGAGTTATTTTGACATCAAAAGCGCCTCGGCGCATTAGCGGCATTATCTTCACGGTTCTGCTCCCCGCAGTGTTGCACGACTAACGCGACCCGAGACGCACCTGCCCGGCTCTGTCCACCGTCATTCCGCATCAACTCGTCAAAACAAACAAACACACGCGCAGACTTCGAGCGCGTACAATGATCTTTTTTGTGTTTCCAAAAACAAAGCCCACTTGTGTATGTTCGCACAACGGATCTACTCCCTGACACTCCAGCGAGCGTCACCTGCACTCCAACTCCGCCAACAACCAGCCTCAAATGCAGCAGACAAGAAAACACAACCCATCCTCCACAAACACCCAGTGACCCTTCTGCAGGGAAGGGTGGGCTCTGGTTTCTCATCTTGCATTTCATGGCGTCAAGCGACACACCTCAACTCTGCGATGTCAAGTTCAAGACATTAGTGTCAACTACGGGGTCATAAGTCAGGAGCAGCGATCAACAATTTCTCAACTTTGATATCCCGTACATATCCAAAATTCCTCAGACAAATCAAAACGTTGTTTTAAGCCCCAACATCAATGTTTTTGTGCAATATCAGGAAGGCTGCTTTGAATCTGGCGTGTCCAGTCCAACAGCTGTCCCCTCGGGTTATCTCGGGTTCAGGGATTTCACGGTTGAAACCGCACCCAGCTTCAAACCCCAGTATCGCTCCCCTGCAACTGACGCGTGGACAAAGTACGTACGTAGCTCCCGACCGACGCCGAGCAGAAGCAACTGGACATCGAGATGTGGATCCACAAGGACTGGAGACACTGATGCCTTGTTGTCCCTTTTCACTTTTGTTATTTTGTTCAATCTGTTTCTGACAAGCTGCGAATGGACGCGACAATGAGTAACGGCAACCAAAGGTTTGTGAATGAGCGCAACGAACTTCAGTACTCGTACACTTGCGCGGATGGGTCTTCGCAAGACGTACACAATCTGGGTGCAAACGCTGAATCTCTCTCTCGTCACGTTCTCCATCTCTCACCTGGTCGCCACGTGAAGCTTGTTTCCACCCGGGATTTTCTTTCATCAGCGTGTCAACACTTGTAATCTCCCCATCTACTCCGCATCCCACACCGGGCTGCAACGGGTCTCGTAACGCTGCACCCTCCAGGTGAGATAAGGGGCTCGAGTTTTCAACCTCTGTCGCACACGATGCACCTGGACCATTCCTCTCAATGAGAATTCTGACGTTTGACCCGTGGCTCTTGACTTTTCTCGAACTGCTTGAGATCACAAAGGGGCCCCTGAAATTGTTTCTCGCTCCTCTCAGCCTTCCCACGCGGATCACAAACTGATCACTGAATGCAGTGCCATTCTCCATAACGTGACGAGCCTTTGCGCACTTCTCGAGTAACTGCGCTCTCTTATTCAAAACCCCAGGACACGACGCGCCTGAACTGGGACCACAATTTCTCGGTGTTTTCCATCCAAATCTTTCTCTCCTCGTGCACACCCCACCTGCCCGCTGAAGACTCGCACACCATTTGAGCGCATTAGCATGTCAATGTGTGGTGTCTTCAGCACTTGTACTCTCAGGTACTACTCGCATCCACCGGCGTGCGGGCGGGCTCGCGCGGATCCAGGGCAGCCACGGGTCCTTTTCGTCCCGCACCATACAGACCGCAAAACTTGCTCAAACTTCATTTGCACACGCTCGAATCTCGAACGACAGGGATTTCTGCTTTCAATCAAATGTTGCATTTTATCGAAGTTTCAAACACCATTAAGCCCACACAGACAGAATAAATTTTGAACTGGAAATGAGTGACAATATTATTACCCAATTCTGAAGGCAATAAATTTCACAAATGACGCGCGCATTGTGCCTCTGGCTGCATGAGAGGCGATGTTTTCTTTGGAGCTTGAAAAACGAACATGTCGTTGTCGCTTGCTGTCACAATCCCCCACAATAAATCTACATTCCAAATAAAGTCAGACATGAAGAGCCTCGATCCATGTTTCTCGGTTTATTTTCCCCTGCAATTCCTTGGGGTGGTGCTTTCAGTTGCCGTTGCAGCTGTTCAATGACCTTGAACCCCAGATACAAAGGGTCACGAAGTGCAATCTTGGACTGTGGACTCCTCGGGATCCACCTCGGCACGCTCCATTGACAACTCAGTGCGAGTGAATTCACTCACAATTTGCCTGTCACTCATCTTTATGGAGACCCAGGTCAAAAGGTCCTGCCAAAAAAATTGTCATTTCCGACTGAAGCCGAACCACACAAAGACGGTCTCTTTCGATGTCCAAGCCAGATGAAGGCCACACGGCGAGCGACATCAAGGTTCGGACACTTGTGGAACAGTTCAATTTCCACAATGAGCTGCACAAGGAGAAGTTCAAACGAAGCGGCTGGGTTCCCGAGACACGAGAAGAACAAAAGGACTTCCCTCATTCTGCGTGTTGCTCGAGATGGACACAAAACAACGTTCTCTGAACTCAACGACTGACAAACCGATTTCACAGCGTCCTTCCATCTCCGTGGCATGTCGACCTGATCTGGTTACGTTTCTCTGTTGCAGTCAGGATTGAAATTTTCAATGGAGAATAGTTTACATGTGCGCGGTATTTTAATAAGAAATGTCATGTGCCTGTCAGGTTCTGAAGACAATATCAGCTTCTGATGGTGGCAGGGCGAATAACCTGAAAGGAACAGGGGGGAACAAATTCGAACATCGAAAAAGAGACTGTTGAACAGTTTTACGCACAGCGTTCCTTCCAAAGGTGTATTTTTCTGAGCATTTCCTCAAACGCACTCGACCATGTATCGCTGGTTCCACCATTCTCAGAGTGAACCAAATCACTTTCTTAACTTTCATCTGTGGCAAGACAAACGTCCATTCTGCAGACTGACGTGTTGACCTGTTCTACAGGACAATTGTGAGCAGCAGCTGAACACTTGACGTAGCTGGTGATCGTCACGACTTGCAGTCGCTGCGGGCGGTTTACGATGCCAACGCCTTTCACTGCGTTGCTCGAGAACAGCCCAATTGACACTGCTCGCTGTTCATCATTCTCATCCCAGATACGAGATCAAGCAGATTCTCATATCGTCTCTCAAAGCAAGGAATTGTTGAAAACACCAGGATTCCATTGTCAAAAACAACACTTGTGTGCACTTGCATGTGGCCTGGGCGAGGGCGAAACCAAGTTTGAACAACTCAACACGCACACACAGCTACACGCGCGCACACACGCACACACACGGTGGGCAGAGCTTTCTGCCGGATCAAGGGTCATCGGTCTCTCTTCTGCCCCACCCACACTCAACCTAAGATCTGTCTTGAAATTTGCTTGTTGTCTCAAATTGTGTTGGTCCCACAAAATCCGCTTCGAGAAACCTGAAAAAGAAGCCTCAGTGCCTCACACCTTTTTCATCTCAAGAGTAAACAACATAACTGGGTGCACGATGAAGAAAGCAGTTCAGCGCCTGGCCTCCACACATGCACGCACAGCACACTGCGGCCATTTGTCAAGTTGCTTCAGGACTTTTTCAAAGGCAGATGGATAAGACGGGCATTTGGCCGGAAGGCACATCAGAGAAAAGTCAACACAAGTCCTGCTTTGATGTCGGCACTCAGTGAGCACGTGAAATCAACGAAACAAGACACCAAGAATGAGTCCAAGCAAGAGCTTTGTTTTTGCATTTGAATGTTTTGGCAAGAAATGCCGTATTGACGAGAGAACATCTTTTGAACGATAAAAGAGCTTCTAACCTGCAGCTTGGAGAATTCCCAGAGCACTGGCCAGGCAGAATAAACATGATAACTTCCACAACATGGCATCGGAAGCTTAAATCCGCGTCACAACGATAATCCTACAGACTCCTGCATTTAATCCACAGCAAGGCAGCGCCAAATCCGACACAGAACTGGATAAAACATGGTTGGCAGGAAAAGAAATCCTACAGAACTGTCTCTGCAACTGTATCCACTGACACTGTGCGGGAGCGAATGAATGGAGATTCCCACGGTGCCGACCAATCGCCGCGCCGCTCTCCGCCTTCGCGACCGGCGACATCTGTTGTCAAATTGCATTTCCCGCGGCACCGTGTAACCTTCATAAACTTCATTTTCCTGTGGGTCAACAAATTCTCATGCCCAGATATCATACATTGGCACAGAAATGTTTTCCTGTGATCGAATGTTGACATGCAAAACACATTTAATGAGTATGGGTGTCAGAGACTGCAATGGTTATCTTTGATTTGGAACCGCTCATCGGCACAATCCGGAAACATGGATTCACGGATTCAGTTCATGTTTTTCAGTTTTGAAGTGAAAAGAGGGTGTGGTGCCAAGAAACTGCCCGGAGATATCGCACCAAAAGTGTACTTTTGCAAACAAATGAAATATTTTCCAAAAGTATGAATATGAACCAGAAGGGTATTTTGACAAACAAAAATGAAAGAGGAAAGAAACGAATTGAGAAAGGAAGGAGAGAAGGCAGAAAGGCAGGAGTGACGTTCGGATGGAAAAAAGAAAGGACAGAAGGAAGGCAGGAGAGTACGACAAAAAGAAGAGAGAGACCTACCAAGACACGTCTTGAGTCTGGTGCACCAAGTCAGCATCCAGTGTTGTACCAAAGATAAAACTTGTTGAGCCATTGAGTGGCTCCAGACTCAAATACAAAAGTCAAAATGAGAGATTCATTGGGGTATGTTGGACTCAAGTACGGGTGTCTCAGACTGAAGTGGGTGTCTTGGACAGAAGGTAGTACATTGGGGTCAGTCGAGAAGCTGACAAGTTTTTTGGACGAATCGTGATATCATGGGTTGATCATGTGTTGCAGAGGTATCTCTGACTCATGGGACTCTTTCAGACTCTACACCGCAGGCACAACAAGTCATTTCCTTGGCCTCTTGTTTGCAAAATGACAGGGACCCTGCTCTGTTCCTCATTGTGTCCAAACTAGAACAGACGCACTCATGGGTTTGATGCTCCCCAACCTTTGAGTTGACAAATTGCAAATTTTTGACTCAATTCATGCTTTTAAAATTTCATCTATTTTTGTACAAAATTCCTTGACTTCACTTCAGACAGAACAATCATTTTTGCCTTCTTCCCTCTCTCCGTGAGTCAGTCTTTCATCTGCATCCCAGTTCAGGGTTTCAGGTAGACCTTCATCATCTTTTTCTCACGCGCAGATGTGCTGTCCACCTTCTCAGAAAGTCCCAGTCTTCAATGACAACCATTTCAGCTGGAGATAATCAATAATTCTTTCACGTGGGTTTCAACAGGAGATAGGCTTGGTCTCTTTCTTTCTGCCACCTTTGACAAACTCTTACAGGCTTGAGGCCATCCAGGCCGTCCACTCTGTTCTCATTCTGTCATTGAAGCCTTGTCCAAGTCTACATCAAGATTCTGGATGATTGATGTCAAGCCACTGGGTGCCCATCAATGCCTGTGTGATGTGGAGTGACCTGCACACGTCCTGTCTTTCTCTGAATTGGCCTTGAACCACTGGTGGGAGGGAGAAGAGGTACTGGTGTCTCTAATTTCAGACTTTGCGCTTTGTTCAGCCAGAGAACAACCGATTCTTCATTCAGCCAAGCAGCCTTTTGGTTTTGTATCTTCAAATTCCCACGCGTACTCACGTGTAAGGCACACCCCCTTTTTGATGTTCATTTTTGGGGGCAAAATAGCTATCCGTATACATGACAGGTTGTGTATCCCCGGACCTCTTGGTGAACTGAATAATTGGGCCACTCACTGGGGTTTCCCATTTTGGTTTGCCCATTTAGCTTGAATGTTCAGCTTGCTGTTTTTGGTGATTTGAACTGGTAAGGCTCAATAAAGATCTTTTTGGATTTATTTGAGTCAAGGAAACATGCAAGGACTTGGTTTGTCAAGTCAAAATCTTTGGGCTTGTGAGGGCAAAAACGTTTTGGGCCAGGAATTTCAGACTTCGTCGCACAAACTCAGGAAATATTGCTGAAGTAATGAAATGCAGTTGGTTGGGTGTTTTGTTGTGATATCACAAACGATCTGTTTGGTGTCTTGGATGAGACTGTCACTCGAAGCGGGAATCTCTTTCTTTATTGATACATTACATGCCATCTAGTGGTTGTTGTGACAAGTTATGGCAGGTAACATTGCAACACACTCCTCCCCCACCAGGGGGTGCTGGCCTCAGTGGCTATTTCAATATTTCCAAAAGTTTTTACAAAGTACATATGATTTACATACAAAGGTTGGCTAATTTCTACTGTTTTGGCTGGCTTTTTGGCTGGCCTCCCTCCCCCTATGGGGTGGGAACCATGAAAAGGTCACATGATCAGTTGGTGATTAAAAGAGATGCTCAGAGCCATGATCTTTTGAGTTTTCTGAAACAAAATGTGATAAGAAAATTGCTTGTGGACAGTCATCACTGGGGGTTACTGCCTTCTCACCCTGAGGTGGTTGCCATTGTGATCAAAGACTTCAATTTGGGGCTGCAACCCCACAATAGATTTGCAAATTTGGTAGAACTGGTGCAGACTTGTCAGGCAAGTGTTCGTGGGTTTCCTCTGTCTGGCCCCTGGTCGCACCACATTCAACTGGTGAATTGTCATAGCAACTGGGATGAAATGCACTGCAGGTGAGCGGAATGCACAAATGAGAAATGACCGTGAGCTCCATGGAGCCATTTTTTGAAAAAAAAATTAAGGGGTGTTAGTCTGGCTGTTCGTTGTGTTGTTCGTTGTTTGGTTTATTGTTATTCTATATTTTTTCTTCTTGTGATATTCTGCCCCTCCCAGAAAATTTTGTGAGTGCTACAACGCAACGCATGCGCAGTGGCATTTCCTTTTCTGGCAAGGTAAGATGGCGGCCAACACGTTTTTCGCTTCATTTTTGTCCGTTTTCTGTCAATTTCCTCCTTTGTGTGAGCCACATCAGCTCGAATTTAAAGTAGATTGTAACGCGACTACGTTATGTTCTTGTTGTTCGACTAATTGACACAAAATATCCAAAATGAGAAGTTTTTCGGCTCGTTAAAAGTTTTGATTTTGGGGTTGCGAAACAGTGTGATTCGAGATTTCTTATTTTCTGGGTTTCGAAAAAAAAAATTGATCGCGCATGGAGAGAGTATATTGCCTGCATGGAAGCAGAAGATCCCGAAATAACCCGACGGTGAACCTGGACAATTTTCATTGCAGCTGCCAACATGCAGATCTTCGTGAAAACACTCACGGGGAAGACCATCACCCTTGAGGTGGAGGCTTCCGACACCATCGAAAATGTCAAGGCAAAAATCCAGGACAAGGAAGGTACGTACGTGAGCGGCTATTTTACGTGTTTCTTTGTGGAGTCAACTGAGTCGAGCTGAGAACAGACACGCGCGTCTGGTCGAAAGGATGTCTGCAATAATTGGCAAGCCAAAGACTTGAAGAACAATTGCCAAACACTTCAAAAACTGGAAATTTTCGTGAACTTTCTGTTTTCTGCCTGCCACTTGATACATAAAAGATGCCATCTTTACTCAGGGATACCCCCAGATCAGCAGCGTCTGATCTTCGCCGGGAAGCAGCTGGAAGACGGGCGCACGCTGAGCGACTACAACATCCAGAAAGGTCGGTGTCCGGAACCAGAATCGGAGCAATGTACCCACGGTGCAGTGGAAGCCAATGAGGACAGATTTATCAAAGCTGATTCAACATGATTTCTTATTATACGCTATTCTGAGGCTTCTGGTTTGTCACATCCCAAGTCGTGCAAACTGGCACTTGGTTCAAGTTGTCCAACTCGCCCGTGTCATGACTTGATTGTTTTTGTACAGAGTCGACTCTGCACCTGGTGCTTCGTCTGCGCGGAGGGATCATCGAGCCGTCGCTGCGTATGTTAGCGCAGAAGTACAACTGCGACAAGATGATCTGCAGAAAGTAGGTACCAGTGGGATGAAATGAGGAGACCCAGCATTTTCAAGACCCAGTTCTGGTCATTTCAGGGTCTGGGTTGAAATGGCCAGACCCCAGGTGATATCTCCAAACACAACCAGTCAGGGTCCCAGTAACAGGTGCTGAATGATGGAAATGTGTGAAGAAGAATGAGGTGCCAGTTGAGGGGCCTGGAGCCCATGGCCAGACCTCCATCACCCTGGGTAGAGCAACACTGACTGGACACTGGGGTCTCCTGGTTTCTGGGGTCTGGCCATTTCATAACACCGGTGGGAGCCGCTTGACCTGTTCTCACGAGCTGAGCATTTTGGAATGAAGTGAGCAGCTTTCTTGTTGGGTGGAAGCGAGAACTGGTGCGCGAATTCTGAGTGTTGAACACATACTGCGTATCATTGTTAGCCGCAAGCGCTGATATTGTTTTACCCGCGTTTCCGACTTTGTCCCCAATCGCATGTGTACACCACCGTATATATGCACGGCCGACCGGGGTGGGGGTGGCGGGTCAGGGGGATTTTTGGCATGCGGCTGATTCGCTACTTGCAAGTCTGGTTCAACAACTGAACCGGCTTTGGAAGAACACATCCTCTTTGGCGGAAACTGGACACAATGAGGGCCAAATGAAGTCGGGGATCATGTTCGGTTCCTTTCGGGTGAACGAAGACAAAAAAGGAAAAACAAAAGAACACCCCGTCACATCATTGTGGACAACCAAAAGACATTTTGTCGTTCACAACACGTCTGCATGTTGCCCGTCGTGGCATTGAAATTTGACGAATCATTTTGAAACTTCGCGATTGAAAGGCGTTCTCGTTGTTCCACGTGTGTTGTGTTTGTCAGAGTTGAACCAGACACTTTCATTTGCAGGTGCTACGCGCGTCTGCACCCGAGAGCGACGAACTGCCGAAAACGCAAGTGCGGCCGGACGTCCAACATCCGCCCCAAGAAGAAGCTGAAGTAGTGCGGACCATGTCGGACGTGCTCCTCCGAACCGCATCGCACGTTAAAAATGAAACGGAAATCTGTACCAGCGGAAACAAATAAAGATCAGTTCGAAGTGAAAAAGAGGCGTGTTTGATTGCCGTTATAAATTTGCGTGTCCAGTCAAACCGGTAAATTTTGCGATCTTGCAGAGAAAAGACGAAATTCGTTTCAACGAAGATTTGTTCGACATTGGTAAATTGAAAGGCGTTGGTGCTGCTCTTCCGCTCAGTTTATTCTTGTGGCAAACCAAAATTTTTGTTTCAAATTACCAATCTACAACCGTGTCAACTTGGAACTTGGCACGTTTCTACATTCTTTAGAAACTAAACTTCAAATGCACAGCTTCAATCGCCATATTGAAATAGTTCCATTGCTGTATCCTTCCGCGCACCACTTACTGAAGGAGGGGCTCTGAGTGAGGGATTTACACATCCCGATGGACACAAAAACAGGCTTTTAATTTCATGATTAAGCCTTATGTGGAAGACAAATGTTCACCAGACAAACCTGGGGCACGCTCACCTGTTCGAAATAGTTCGCGGAGGTGTCATCTACTGGACCGTGAAAAGGTCAAGTTTGAGAACTTGAAGAATTTGAGTTGCAGTTTTAGTGAATTTTAGCTTCCGTGTTCCTGAAAGTGTGAGTAAAGTTGTGGAACTATTTAATAAAATAACAGTACTTCAACGAAAACGCAATTTTATGGCCGATTCTGATGTGTGAGTGACGTGCAGTCAGTGTTTAGCTCGTCTGTTTTCATTCCTGTTCAAACACCCCTTGCAATTTTATGGATTTCCGGAGGCATTTTCTGGAGCGTTTGAGCTTTCTCTTGCAGTTGCCAAGCCCATGTGAACTGAAATTCTGAAGAAAGGTGTTGGGACAGCAAAAACCTCCAGCCATGTCGTCAGTTTTGAACGCAAAGTGAGTAAGATTCTGCTTTTTCCTTGGCTCCTGCACTCTCGTTCTTGCTTGGGACACCTGTCGACCACCTGACACCTTTCAGACTTTTTGCACATTCTGAGGACCGTTGGTCCACTTATTGAACGTACGCTTCCCGGTGGCTTAGTGTCCTGCATCCGTGTGGATAAATGATCAAGTTATTGTCTGCGATGACAGTTGGCGAAAGTGACGGACGTTTCAAGCCCACGCTGTCCTAATTTTGAATCATCAGCTTGTGTGGTCGTGACAAACCTCGTTTTGTGGACGCATCTGGAAACTGATGAGCTTTATGTGCAAACCAGGTTGTAGTGAGTGTCCGACATCGTTGTCAATGTCGTTGTCAGGCACTGCACAGTGTTCCGTCTGTCCACTGAAAATGAACGAAATTTTTCGTGGAACGACGTGAAAAAGTACGCCATGTTTCAAGTCCCAATTGAAGCTGAGGCACGTCCACAAGAGTTTAGACAGAACACACACACACACACACACACACACACACACGCACACACCACATGCGTTCCTCTCTTCTTCTCCGTACGGCGAATCGGAAATGAAGCTACACTGCACGACGAAAAAAAAAAAAAAATGTTGTGAAAGGTTGGTCTGTGGGTTGTAAATGTTCAAGAATTGGAAGGCGTTGTCAGAGTGCGTTGGACATCTGTGAAAGCACAATTTAAATGAGCTCTAACGTTTGAGCACATGTCTTCCTTTCAATGATTTCTTGGACGGAGCAGTTCTTGAAAGGTTTGATCGAATCAGGTTGAATCGAGTCTGTTCCCGAAAGAAATTACCACCTTTTGATTTTGCCGAAGAATTGGGAGTGGTGTTGAGCAATGAATCCGGACACCAGTGACACAAATGGTGGGGTAGTTTGCAACGCGACTGTGAGTATTTCGCCAAAACACCTTTTCCGCATTTTCAGTGTTTTGTGTGCAACTCTCAGAAGTGTCCAGGGATGTATTTGCACAGGGTCAATTGAAGCGTGTGACAAGAGGCACAGTGGTAAAAACGGTACGATTCAGGCAACGAATCTCGGACAAGTTTGAAAGCATTGCACATTTGAGGAGCTACAGAGAATCTGCTGTTCGTGCGCAAGTTGCAAAGCGGTTCTTTTGTTTCGCGTGTTGACTCTGCTGCTACGGAGAGTGTTTGATCACCTTAGTCTGAGAAAATAAACACGTCGCTCTTGCAGACACGTTGCGTGTAAGCCATGCTTTCCAGGTTGCATGGTAAACAATACACAGTCATTTCGTTTCCCCACATTTGGTGTTTCTGTGTGTATTTTCCAGTTGAAAGATATTCTGTCTTTGTCACCTGCTGAATTCACCCGTGTGCAAGACGCACCTTTTGTTCCGAAATTGAGCGTCCAGAGAAAGGGTGCATCTTGCATGTTTGTCAGTTCACTGTTATTTCGATTGGACCTCAGTACCAAAAAAAGGTGAATGTTGGGGTGCGTCTCAGCTTGGGTGGCACTCACACACAGGTGAAGACTGCGATCAGTCCTGGCTTACCATTGACAGTCGATGGTGAAGGCCTCCTTGTGTTCTTTTGTGACGTTTTCACACCTGCAGGAGAAAATCGGGTCAAGTCTTCCTTCAATCTTTAGTGGCCAGAGACCGACGTTTTTCGTCCATTGTCGTCACATCAAGCGTAGTGACAGATGAAGTTTGTCGTGGAGGCGAAGTTTGTCGCGGAGAGCTTGTGTGTCAGAAAACATTTGGACGCAGTGATGTGGGTCCGAATTGACTGAGTTTAATGTTGAGTTGTATTCAGCCTTCACGGTGGTACTGCAAAATCTGCAAAGCTCCTTTCACGAGGACAAGGCTCAGAACATCTGTCAGGAGATACAAAGCACAAAAAGTCGTACTTTTGATCCCCACGACGTCCACGTCCAACGACGCGAGAGAATCGTTGTCACGTGTTCTGTGTGTGATGAGACGACAATACCCAGACGTGCGTGTTGGCGCACCGGAGGCGTGTGATTGTAGTGGGTTTGTGAGTAAACATGGTTGGTACATGACCTTGTCGGCAACCCGAGTAGCGTGATGTGTTCTGTGAGTTGGTACGTCTGCAAGGTGGCGCCATCTGTGCATTGTATGTGTGTGACTCGCACGAGGTGTGGTGGACTGAGCCGGTCTGAAAGAGACGCGACATCTGGATTCATGTGAAGGCCCTGCATCTTTCTGTGGGCTGGGCAGGGTGTCTCGGTCGGAGGACTTCCCTCTCCCTTGTTGGCGAAATGCACAATTGGCATTTCATCCTCGCTTTAACAGTTGTGCCTCGTGCTCAAGAAAACCGCGCGCGCATCTTGGACACAGTGATGCCTCTTGTTGTGTCACTCACTGGTGGGTTACCTGTTTGTGGAGAGGGCAAAGAGATATTTTGGTTGAACACTTGGCTCCTTGAAAAATTTTCAGTTGTGATGTATTTGCTGTTGTTGCGTTTTCTTCAGAAGAAAACCGAAATTGCTTTCTTGGCAGGCAAAGTTCATGTTCTTATCTCATTTGTCTCTTGCGACACACCGTCAGAAGTGGTTGGTCTTGGTCCTCCGCAAGGTGATTTTTGCAGTCCCTTTTGATATTCTTGACTGATGAGGTCCTTGCAACTTTTTCCGCACGGAGCGAGGTCAGGGGGCGGCGGCGGGTGAGCCATGGGTACAAGAAGGAAAACTTGTGATGGCCTCACTTCCTGAAAGACTCAAAGTGAAATTCCCCTGGGTGGTGAAATAGACCCCTCCCCTGTTGGGTTCGTAGATCCCTGATTGGCAAACAACCTTCCCCTAATGTCAGACAAAACACACCCACGAGGAAGAATTCCGAATGCAAGAAACGCACCTGCGACAGCCCTGTTTTGATCGATCGACCCATGATTTGTGTTTCTACCTAGGTGCCCTTATCTGATATTATGTAGAGCACTGAAGCTCTGAAGATATATGACTTTAATGAAGCAGTTGGAATGCTGTAAATTGATGGGAAAACATTGAGTTGTGATTTGCAGTGCCATTCGGAATATTACCAGCGATTTTGACTCTTGGAATTGATCTTGGTTGATCTTGATCTTGGCTCTTGGTGTTTCAGATGAAGTACGGATAAAATCTGATGGATATGCAAGAGTGGTTTTTTTTTCAGGACAGAGGCTGGATGTAGGAAGGTGGAACAAAACTGCAAGTCATGCAATGCAGGTCTTGCTCACCGCACAATGAGTGTTGCGTGGTCTCGTGTTCAGTGCTCTGGAGGAGTAGGTTCGCTGAGGGCGTATGACAGACAGATGATTACGCACTTTACTGACACGTTACTTTCCTGCAGTGCATTGCCGTTGTTTCTGGCTGAAGAGTTTCGGTGTCAAGCACAAATTTGTGCAAAAGTTCCTTGATTGGCGAAGTTGGTGTTGCCAACGGGGCCCCATGCAGGTGATCAATTTTACCTCCCGAAGTGTGCATCATGTGACGGACCAGTTTTCGTAGAACCCCAGTTACCTGATACCGGTATCTGCTCAAATTATTAGCAGTTTTCCTTGTCTGCATTCACTACCTGGTTTGGTGTTTGGAATGTCCGCGAAAAAAGCGACGTTTTGAATGGGGTTTAGCATGGAGTCTTCGGTGACCCAGCCGCCTCATGTGTTTCTCTTTTTTAAGCGTGTGGTCGCCCGGAGGGCCGTGTACCACACGCTTAATGTAATCACCATCAGTCTGTATGTGTGTCCGTCCGTATGTGTAAAGCGGGTCTGGGGGGGGGTTGGACCCGATTTTGAAA
>JAAUXT010145437.1_pt1 | contig 50037 bp, 40 predicted proteins | sample 7278171 | NCBI WGS metagenome assembly JAAUXT01 (sample SAMN14350112, study PRJNA611818) | marine sediment metagenome | isolation source: surface marine sediment (1.8m) | place: French Polynesia: Moorea | collected 2018-08
AATAAACCGACACGTCTGAAAACAATATTGTCCAAAAATTGGCCAATAATAAATAAATAAACCGACACATCTGAAAACAATATTGTCCGAAAATTGGCCAATAATAAATAAACCGACACGTCTGAAAACAATATTGTCCAAAAATCGGCCAATAATAAACCGACACATCTGAAAACAATATTGTCCAAAAATCGGCCAATAAATACCGACACGTCTGAAAACAATATTGTCCGAAAATCGGCCAATAATAAACCGACACGTCTGAAAACAATATTGTCCGAAAATCGGCCAATAAAAACAATGTGGAGTGCCAACATGTGCTTTGTAGGCCTTGGTACGTGTGAGAGATTCTTAAGCACAGAGCGCCAGGCAATTGCCAACCGACCAGTGATTAAATCTGTGGAAGTGTTTCGAATCAGCCAGTTGACCAATCTCTCTTCGGTGACTTTAGTGCTCATGAATTCAATCTGGAACAAACAGTGCCTTGTGCTCCCAGCATGATTTTTTGAAATATGCATGTTGTTTGCTACTCTTTGCAATAGACCATTTTTCTCCAAGATTCATCTTGTCAGTTTGCTCCGGAAAAGAATGTGGAATGTTCACTGCGTCACGTCATGGGTCCCGTCTCCGCAGACCACACAAGATGGGAGCTTTTGGCGACACAGCTCTTCATCACAATTTTAGCAGGTCTGAGACCAAACAAAAAGACCAGATGCTTTCCTTGTTGACACTGAAATTGACGGCATTCACGTCTGGATCTGTCCTCTTCGTGCCTTGTTTCCTGCGCACCGATTGTTTTGGTTGCTCAGTCGAACGAGCAAACGGGCAGAATCTGGTGGTCCCTTCTGCTGAACCACCAACATTTTGACGACAGTTCAAATCAACGTTTTGTCACCACTTTAATCGACAAATTGAAAGAATTTCCATCCTCTGGTCCAGTTCAAAATGGTCACAAGAACAAACAAGCACGAGAATACCGTCGGCAATCAGTCGGATCTACACAGGGCCAAGGAGGCAAACTCCGGAAAATGCTGGAGAAAGTGAGTGCTGCTGGACTGGAGCCCATCATGCCAATGCGAACGGACTTCCAGTGCTCACAGGCACCAGCTTCTTCGAAGTTTGCCGACCTCAACTTGTGATGATGTCTCCCAACGACTGAGGCCACACAAAAGTTATCCCACGACTTTTGCCAAAGCATTAAGAAAAAAGGTGAAAACCCATGAACAAGCAACAAGTGAATTCGCGACGTTGAGAATCAAAAACACCGGAAGAAAGAACCTCTTTGGAAGGGTTGTCATGGAGAGATACCGGAGGGTGAATTTTGAGTAACGTTTGATTTACTGAAACTGAGCGCGAAACCAAAAACAATTGTCATAGTTTAGCTTCAGATTCAGTGAAACCAATCTGGGATTTCGGTTTCGCGCTCAGTTTCAGCAAATCGAACGCAACCTCATTCAGCTCCAGGGATGAACTCGTCTCAGTGTTGTGTTCTGGCCAGTCGTAAGAGACCCAGTTGTGGAAAAAATAATTGTTGTAACTTTTAATATTGTAACGTTTATTCCAGTTTGTCAGGTGCAGTAGTGGTGTCGGGTGTCGGCAAAAGACTTTGCTGAGGAAGCGGAAATGGCGCAGTTTTGTTGTGAGTGACCTCTAGAACTGTTGTCTGAGACCACAGCACCGCCCGAGTTCCACTGTTAGAGGCCCTCTCGTGCACATGTGTGGAGCTGGTGAAATGTAACACTGTCGCTGGCTGATGAAAAGAATGGATCGCCAATGCACCGTTCAGTGTGACTATCTGTTGAACATACGTTTGTACTCGTATTGTGAACTTAGACTTTAGCGTAAAGTCGGACGCTGGCGTCACGAAACTGACACCTGCGCACTTGGATTAGATTCAACACCTGCTGAACATTTGCACAGTTGTCAACGCACGTCACTACTGGAGTCCTCTCCGACACATGTTTTGAAAATAATCTTGGGAGTAGACACTCTGCCATTTCTCTCCTGCTAATCTGGCTTCTTGCGACACTGAAGGCCATTTGGCCCATCTCCTGTCGGCAGAAAATGTTCTGTCAAGTACCTTGCAAGAGCTGGTGGCAAGTAATAGGTAAATTGGAGGGCAGAATGCACACAAAGGAAATACTTGCGTTGTTTTGATCGATTAGAAGGTGCAACCTGGTCAAATTTTACATTTTCCGGTATGTTTATTCATAGTGGAGGGGGCCAAACGGAAGGCCCTGAGCTGAGTTTGGCCAGGGCTGCGTCTCTCAGAGAAGCGGTGAAGAAGCAGGATTCTGCAGCTGCAGCCGCTGCCAGTGCAGCCACAGCTGCGGCCACCGTCGGCATACCCGTGACTGCCTGGGATACGAGAGAAATAGAGATGCCGGGTAAAAAGGGCAGAGAAGTAAAAATAGCCGCCAATCCTCTTCGCGGCAGCAGCGTAAAGGATGCAGGGTCGGCCAAGGGCTCTGTCAGTACTGGCATGAGCTCGAATGTGACGGATGGAGTAAAGGGCAAGGGTCTCGAGGGTGGCCGCATCGAGACCCACTACAGCCACCTGTCCCTCGATGGCCAGGGCCCGCCCGACCCTTACACCATCATGCGGTGCAAGGAGAACGCCAAGCGAGTCACGCTCAACGTCGGGGGAGTGAAACACGAGTCCTTGTGGCGAACACTGGACCGCATGCCACACACCCGCCTCGGAAAACTCAAACACTGCAACACGCACGAGGCCATCATGGAACTGTGCGACGACTACAACCTCATGGAGATGGAGTTCTTCTTCGACCGCCATCCCAGGTCTTTTGCGACCATCATCAACTTCTATCGAACAGGCAAGCTGCACTTGGTCGAGGAGATGTGTGTTCTGTCATTTTCGGACGACATGGAATACTGGGGCATCGACGAGATCTACCTCGAGTCCTGCTGTCAGCACAAGTACCACCAGAAAAAGGAGCACGTCTTCGAGGAGATCCGCAAAGAGGCCGAGTCGCTCAAGGCGTCTGTCGACGTCGAGGATTTTGGCGACGGCTTCTTCGCCAAGTGGCGCAAGAAGACGTGGGACCTGCTTGAGAAGCCGACCACATCCATGGCGGCACGGGTACGTACACACTGCGTGGCTGCTCCCAAAGTTTGGGTCTCAAGATTGAAGACATTGTCTTCAGTTTGGGGGAAAACTCTCGGAGCAGTCATGAATTTTTCAAAACAAGCATTTATTCTCCTCAAACACTCCATGGTTTTTCGACAGTTTGCATTTCTGAGCACACGAGTTGGGCGTCCCCATTCATGTTTCCCTCCTCTCCCGTTGCAATGTTCGGCCAGATTGGGTGTTCTACGTGTCACACGTCCGCGGCATTGGTCAGGAGACACGAGATGCTGGTGTTGTTTTGACTCTGATGGATGTGTGATTTCGTCAGACGAAGGACCAGGCTTCATCACGCGAACCTTGTCTGATTGTGCAGTGATTCAAAAGGCCAGGTGTTCCTCAAATGTTTCGACAACCTGTGTGAATCAACAGGGAACCCGACTTCATCCTGTTTTGAATGTGGATATGAAATTAGTCGTGCGTGTAGAGAGGGTTAGCGCCAGTATCATGGTCGGGAATCTCACGTTGTTCCTTTCCACGAACCTGCACTGCAGGTGAAACCTGGACGCTTCGGGCCGCACTCACTCACAGTTCACCTTTGTTGTGTTTACTTCCGGTACAGCAATCTTTGGCTGAGCTGATTATTCAATTGCTCACGAAGCAGAAAACATTTTCTCAAGCACAGAATTAATTGAGGCTCAATGTTTTGCTTGACATGAAGCCCATGCTTAATTTTGTTGTGTGGCGGAGAAAAGAATCTGTTTCGTTTCGTGACTTCCGGGTTCTTCGTTTCCGGGAGCTTGGTTGACCTTTTGTGACTTCATTTGGCACAACATATTGTTTTTGAAACACATTTTAATTTTCAAATTCCGGGACACAGTGAATCCTCAGTCATTCGCCATGCAGTGGAAGTGCTCAAAAAGCTGACGCGTAGCCTGTCGAAGAAACATCTTCTGTGTTGACAGGTACGCTGCCAAGCAACAAAACCAAAACAGATTTTTCCTCTGGAAAAAGATTGGGTCGCATCAACACTGGCTGGGAACATTGGGTTCAGATCTTATTCAGCAATAATCACGTCCAGATACACTGAATGGAGGGTATCTTCCGTGCCCTGTATCAGCCTGTGGCTTACTAATTACCCCGCTGGCACGGGGGCACCACGAGTGTGATACATCGCTGTGGTGCAGTCAGCAGCTTCTCTTGGAACCTGTGGACTGAAGGCAGCTCAAATCTAAAGAGAAAGCTGCCAAAGCGGAGTCGGTATATATTATGAATACAGCAGCGCTCGAGGAAGCAGAGAACATACAAACGGCCTTCACCTGATTAGACGAGATGATCAACCTGTGATGGAGCTTCTCTCGCCTCTGATGAGGTTGTTTACACTGCGGCAGCGCCACTGCCGAATCACTCTTTCCGACCCAGAGCACCCAACACTTCCGCATCTCGCATCGCCTGGTGGCAATACGTCAACACCGCCTTCTACCTGTTCTTCCTGCTTCACGTAATCAAGATGTGAGGCGTTCCGTTCTGCTCAAACACCGAAAGCAAAAGTACCTTGGAACTCGATTGAGACCAGCTGCCTGTTACCAACGACTGGCAGGCCGTGCAACTCTTGCATTCAGGTGGCATTTTTGTTTGTGTGTTGTGTCGCGGCTGTGACAGTGAATCCCAGGGCAACATGTGTTCAACTGTTCTAACTGGATCAGAGCGGGCCGCCCTTCTCAGTCCTCCCTGATCTCCGCTCAATGGTCTCGTGACCCACACGTCGCTGGAACTGATCCCCGGTAAGCTGCGCCTGTGTTCGATGTGATACAAAACGACCAACTCGTGTGCTCCGAAATGCCTCTGTCGGCCTTCGCAATTTATCTTCGCTGTCCGAAGTTCTGTGAGGATGTCAGACGTGTTGAAATTTAGGGAGAACAAAATTATTGTCACATTTTGCGGCCAGATGACTTGCTTCATGCAGGCAGAACAAAGTGTTTTTGAATGTTTTGGGAAACGCAACATCAAAAATGGCAATTTTGTTCGGGGATTCATGCAAGAGAATCCGAACGATCAGCTTTCAGCCACGGCAAAAGACTTCGGCTCACCTTCCCGACGAATGTGACTCATACTACTGACATTGGGAAAAATAAATCACTGGGTAATGCGAATTGATTTCAGGCGCTTTTCGGACAGCGATAGTTGACCAACTGGTCATTCAGATAATTGTCCATTAACGTGGCATGCTACAGCAGTAAGAAATGACAGATGGGTTAAAGCTGCTGGTACACGGCGGTTCATATTGGCTAATATGGAAGCAAGTTATTCTGACCAAATTTATCTGGAGTTCGCTGGCATGAAATCTTTCAATTTGTGTCAGATTTGTTCAGTCACAGAAGGGCAACTTTTGGAATGATACGAGTCTCAGCAAGTCTCGATTGATTTGAAGTTCACCGCACTATTTTCGGAAAACATCCAGCAGAACTCATGGCAATACTAATTAATTGATGATGTATCACTTTTTTCCTTTCTACACTTTAGCATGCCTTCGATTCTTTGATTCTCTATCCAGTTAGACCCACATCTTCTGTGAGCACTTGTGTCTGGCTTCTACGAGTGTGTCCAACTTTCTGCGGCATTATTCGCAGCAGGATATTCAGATTATCAAGACAACAATGAGCTCAGTCCACGAGTCGCAACACACACACACACAGGTACACACACACACACACGCACACACACATACACACAAGAGACAGACAGACAGACGGACGGACAGTGAGTGAGTGAGTGAGTGAGTGAGTGAGTGAGTGAGTGAGTGAGTGAGATTCATTGCCCCTCCGCCGCGTGTCGGGGACATTCAGGCAACAAGACAACTTGTTCCTGTTGTGCCTGTGATGTAGAGCTCTACTGTTCTGGTTGGGCTTCAGCGAGTGGTGGGGCGGATCAGTCGGCGATTCTGACGCCCACGGATTAATAACGCCGGGTGACACTAGTAATCCTTCATACGGGACGTAATTACGCTTCAATCAAGTCTTCGTCAAGCCACAAGGCTAAACTGATCAATAGGGAGTTATCTGGTGTAATCGTATCGATTCCCTGTGGAAGTTCAATGGGGAAAACACAGAACAGAGGTCTAACGGATAATAATAAAACTTAACTCGGTTATCTGTATTGGCAGGGAAATAACTTTTCTATCTGTCATCATCAGGGCTTTTGTCTGTTGTGCATTCGGTGTTTTCTGACGAAACCAGAAAAGATTGAGCAAACAGTTCGAGGAAATTGCAAAAGGAATTGCAACTCACAACGGTTAACACACGATGATAATCAAGATAATGAGAAAACCAAAGAAGAGACTGAAAAAGAAGCCAGAATTGCCACGGCTCTCGAACCCAGAAGCTGTCATTCAGTTCCACACATCCCCTTTTCAAGACTTCGTTCATCTACATGCCAGGAGACACTTCAAACACGCGAGATGCAGCTATGCAGGAAGGCTGTCGAAAGCAATTCACTGCAAAATACAAAGGGGAAGAATTGAAGGTCCGGTGCAAATGTCACAACGGCCAATGCATAATTCAGGGCGCATCGTCACCGACTCAGTGGCGCAATTTTCGTGCTACGTGTGCTGCTACTAATGTGATAATGGAACCCATTGAAAGTTGTTTAATCATTTATTGCACACGTACGTCAATGAAGTTGACTTGCTGTGAACATGTTGCAAGTACATATACCCTGTGTGTGAAGGTGCATTGCTTTGTTCGTGCACTGAGAAAGGACATTGATGTCTCCTCCAAATCGGACGAGGAACGATTCTGACGAAACGAACGTGAAAATGGCCAGAAGCCATTTTGTTAAGTTTCTGTGTGAACAGCGGAGATCCGCTCAGAATTGCGCTGGGATTGATGTGTTGTGAATTGATGTGCGAATCGTTCACTTTTTGCAGCTGTGAACCTGCATGGAACTGACTCATTGTGCTGAAACCGATCCGTCCGCTGCCAGCTTTTCCTCTCAAGAGAAGCGAGAGGTTATCTCCCGTTTCGCGTCGGGACTCGAGTTCTGCTCACAGAGGGTCGTGGTCGCTTTGTCTCGCGCAGGTCATCGCAGATGCCCCGCCTCGATACTGTCCCGTCATCTGCCACCATCAGGCATCGCCGTCCGCAGCGGCCAGGGGACCCGTCCACAGATGGTAATCCCGAGCCTGCCGTTGCTGCGCTCAGCTCTGCTCAGGTTGTTGCCAACAGATGGTGATATACAGTTGCACGAACAATTTATCTGCTCTGGATGTGGATGCTGTCAGCGGCCTCTACATGTGGAAGTGTGTCCGTGGTGGTGATTTTCCTCAAGTGAAATTCTGCGTCACAGAATGGAAGCTGCTCGATTTTGCAAACATCTGTTTGTGGAAATTCCCCGATGATTTTTGGAAGCAATGTCGGTGACTCCTGAAGTGTTTTTGCTCGCTCACACAAGACCTGTGCACGCGCTCAAAACAATACGGAAGTTTAGCAAATACGTCCGGTCCTCTTCCCACGTGCCCCAATTGCCAGATTGATGACACAGACACCATTTGGTCACTGGCCATTGGTTCTCAGTGCACAATTGAGTTTTCTGGACCACCAATCTGGCAATTGGGGCACCGCATGTGTGGAAATTAGTCGCTTGCTAAACCTCCCCAATGACTCGCCCTCGGGGCTTTGTACATCTGGCTGCTAGAGGATGGAACTGCAAGATTTGGTCGGGAAATGCTTGTTTATCCAGGAAATTTTGTTCTCTCATGCAGTCAGACTTCTCTGATAATCTTGGCTTCGTTGAAACTGAAGAACAGACCACTCGCTCCCTACTCGTATTTGCGTTGTCCGATGTGACATTCTGTATTTTTGCCTTGCACCTGGCGTTGGGAATTCAAACTCGTACTCAGACATCTGTTGGGCAAGGACAGGGTAGAACCTGTCCTTTCGTTCGTGTGGGAATATCAGCCTGGTGGGCGATCCAAGTCAGCTGATGTGGAATCTTCGCCCGACATTGGACACTTTCAATCTGAGATGCCAGACCCACCCACACACCCCAGCCTCAACCTGAACCGCAGTTTATTACCTTTACTTGTGATTTTCTTTTCTCTCAGATAACCTGCTTTGGGTTCTTGATCCTCGTGCAGGAGATTTGCTTGTGGCTTTGTCTCTGCGTGTGCGCGTTTGAATAAAAATCCACACCCAGGGTTCGTTGAGAAGAACATGTGCAAACAAATCCACACAGCTTCAGAGTGACACGTGAACATTTTTGGCACGGAAGAGAAAAACCAAAACTTTTGCCAGAAGCTACAACGCCCATTGCAACGGGGTCGCACACCGACTCGTGGCGCTGCAGACGAGAAAAAAGAAACTATTTCATTTGAGAGAGTAGCTTCAGGTGACATGGGAACATTGGCGTCAGGCATGAAGCTGACGACACTTGAGCAGGCTTCACTCAGCTCTGTAGCTCGCTGTTTGCTTTTCAGGCCTCTTGAGACCTTTCGGGGTCTTGTATTTCCTCCGTATCAATCTGTGCTCTTTCAGAGAAGGGTTTGACGCAAACGCAGATTGAATTTAGTGGCAGACGAAAGGAAAACAGCCGTGTTGAGGTTGAGACAGTCTGGGTTTGATTGTCTCTGTAAGGATGCGTAGATTACGACTGTGCAGGAGCTGATTTTACGAACAGTCTGTGTAAGAAACCTTGAGAGACACTCTGATTCCAACGAACTGAAGTGATGTAGGCAGGTCGAAAAGGTCCTTTCATGGATCCTGGTGTGTGTTCTTCTGAGATGTCTTGCATTGAGAAGAGTGTCAGTTTGAATGAACCCAGGGTCCCATTTCATCGCAGAAACAGAAACAATAGTCACGTTTTCTTGGTTGAACTGTGTCTCTCAGAATGTTAGACACATCTACACACAAATGCAGAACATTGATTCCCCAACCACGAATGTATATGACTCGACTTTTGCATCCACCGCTGACATTGCGAAACCTGATCTGTTGGGGCCGAAACAAAAGCCAACCTTCCCACTCGAATTGTCCCCTGAGCTCATTTCTGTGGTTGTGACAACGACCGCGGACACACTGGCTTCATGCAATTCGTGCATTTGCTAATCAAACCGCTCTGTGTGACAAATGTTGTCAGGTTTGGCGTTGTGGGTTGTCCAGACATTCTGGAGGTGGCCCACGCCGTCTGAATGGGCGAGTAAGTTCCTTTTCCGAGAATTAAGACTGCAATTTGTGTTTTGTTGCTTGTGAAACACAAGGTGAGGCGTCATGTGCTTCGTTGCCCAAGGTTGTCAAACACCGACATGAGCGACATGAGTGGTGCAATCTCCGCGCAGTCAGTATGCTGAAAGAGAAAAGAAGAAAGGCCGATTTGCTTCGTTTACTTCCACGTGGGAGAAAAAATGATGTGCAGCAAAAGTATTATTGCTCGCTGCCTGCTGATGGCATTACCTTGCGAGATTGCTTCTTGTTATAAACAGAGTTAGGACACGGAAAAATCCCGGGCATTTGTGCCGAGATGGGTGGAGATTGCTCACTGCTAAGCAGGTTATGTCACTCTAAATCACCGAGTTCCAGTCAGGACATTACCTCAACCCGTACACGGTGGCTCGCTTGCAGGCTTTGTGCAGAGTGACTGGAATAGAACAGAACTAAATTGCATAAAGCACTTGGTCGACATGCCGACGGTTCTTTTCGTGGGTTCAACGAGAAGTGAAGGAAGCAGGACAAACGCGACATCTTTCCACTTGCGAGGACGAATGTCTTGTGAGACTTTTCAACATGGACTGTTGGCGTGAAAGTTGATCAAATTTTCACCCGTTGAACCGCGGCTGGCAAGGAAACCTGACGTAATGGCTTCAGATTTTGGATAATACCTCTTGATGAAGCTACGATTTCATGAACACGACACATCTCAGCCGCGAACTGCAGTTTGATGACTTGTACTCATTTATTGGCACAGGAAATTTGATATCATATGTGAATGATCGTTGCCTTGTGCTGTGCCAGGGTGAGTCAGGCCAGTGAAAGTCCATCTCGGTGAAGAGTAACATTTTTGAGTCAAATCGCAAGCCACATCCAGAGCGGCTGGTTTGGAAAAATTTAGAGAATAAACTCAACACAATGAACACCAAACGTCGGAACTTTACCCCGAAAAACACAAATGAAAACAGCAGAATGAATTGAAGAAGAAACAAGAGAAAACAACGAAATTATGGGCATCCCTCGTGTATGCCAGCGCCCGTCCTCCTAGTGCGGAAAAAAAGCTTCAACCTACCTTTCTTTTGGTCAACTCGTCGCCTCCAGTTGGTCAGAGGTGGACCGTCATTTTGAAGGTGGGCGTGGGAGGCAGGGAGAGTTTTGTGCGAGAAGCAGCCGACGTGTTTTCCATTTCCCAGCAGACCTCGTCGCATTAGGAGGCAATTTCTGGTGAAAATGATGTGCCAACGACCCAATGTATACATCTTGATGTCAGAATTCAAATTACCTGGCATCATTTCATCGTCCAAACCGACGGAGTCATCTTGCTGAGGTTTGGTGAAAAATGAACCAGTGAAGGCTTTGTGATGAGCACTGCTCGTTTGGAATTTCGAGACATCGGACTTCAAGCGTCAAGAAGCTCAAAAATAGAATCTTATTTCAAAGATGTCATTTTCTCGCAGATCCATCTCCAGGACTTTGAGAGTCACTTTTCCAAAGCTATCTGCCAGGCACATGGAAATTCCTTTCCTTTTCTTTGGAATTGGAGCAGTTCTTTTGTCTTTCAGTTTCTTGAGGCGGCATCAAAGCAGCTTTGCCTTGAAAGAAGGCTTTTCATCTTTTGTTCTTGCTGCAAGTTTTCTCCGTGTGAGGCGTGGTGTACTCTGTGACACCTGTTTGCTCATTGCAGTCCAGCAGATGAATTCTTGTTCTTTGCTGTCTGCTATCGAATCAGCAAAAATCTTCCCGGATACATGTGGTCGTCAAGGAGGCTCATGCCAAGGCATCTGAACAGAAAGAAACCCCAAAGCACGGAGCCCAGACTGTTTTCAAACGTTCACCGCTGTCTGTGGGACCCCCTCTGCCACACCGTGAAAACAACCCAGAAATAACGTTGCTGGTAGGTGCATCATTATTGCCCATCCGAGCAATCCGGCAGATCTCACAGTCAAGGTTAGCGATTCAGTTCACAGGCCAAATGTTAGGCGACTGTCTGACCGCATCTGGCAAGTTCGCCAAGAAGTAGAAACCCCGGAATGATAAGAAAACGTGGCAACATTTGTTTGCGTCCACTGTGCAGATGTGGTACTTGGCCTCGATTGTTTTCACAACCACTGCGCGTTCCACGCGACTCTGTAAATGTTCATGCCGAATGCAACTCGAGTATCAATTCCATTTAATGCGACTAATGTCTTGCTCGCTGTTGTGCTGTGATTAAGAAAGCAAAATGTGATGAATTGCCATCGCAGCACATGCTGTTTCCCGAGGTTGCTTGCGTCAGTGACCTTGTTACGTCAATGCTGCACATGCAGCCTGTGACAATCGTTTTCCTGCAGCAGTGACACTGGGAATGCATCATACACACTGCTTTGTGGTCTATGCATGTGTCGAATATCAGGCGAAAGGCACGGCAGACTGCAGAAAAGCGCTTGTTGAGGGGTCTGCGTTCGCACGATTGTAGCTGCCAGGGGGAGGAGAAGCAGATCCGCCCGTTGCTCTGTCGACACACGACGTTCCCCAGTTGCACACCTTGTTCGGAAGTCGGTGGTCTCTGATGCGACTTGTGTTCAGGTGTGTCAAGTGAAAGAGATGCTGTTCGTTTGTCGTGTGGCCTCATAAAAAGCTCAGTGTCTTTCCATGATTTCTTCCAAGGCTTCAAAAACTTACTCTTTTCAGTCTTCACAGTGGTGTAGGATCAAGGATGTCGTCTCGCAGTCAGTTGTTCCAAGCTTTGAGACCCACTCACAGGTTTCTAATGATTCAGCACGATAAAGACAGCGAACTAAGAGCAGATCTTTTGTGTTGGCTTGCATCAGGAGAGAATTGTGACAGGACGAATGGTAGAAGAAAAGAATACAAATTGTTTTGTGCTCAGTACGCAACGATTCCTGCATGGTACAGGTCCCTTTCGCAAGTCAATCAAAGCGCCTCACACCGAGCAACTGCAAGAGCAGATTGGGCATAAAGGGACCCAAGCTGACAAAGCAAGTAAAGTAAGTGTGAGTACTTTTCTTCTCTCAATGTCAAAATTGCTTGGGGAAGCAAACTGAGCATTGATACTACCACGTTTACAAATATTCTTTGCTGGCTCGGTATGCAAAAAATGACCCTTTTTGAAATATAAATACCCTTTGCTCATTTGAATTGAAATCACTGAAACAAGGAAACAAGATATACAGATAACATGGTCTTTCTTCTCAACAAGACACAAAAAGGACTTCCTTCAAGAGATCTGCCAAGAAATACTTTTTTGGCTCACACACCAAAAGTCAAAGCCGAGAACACACGGTTTTCTTCTTTTGATAAGCTCCAGCTTAGTTCTTTTTTGTCTGGAGAAGATTCAATCTGGAAGATAAGTTTTTAGTTGCTTCAGTTCTTGATTGGACAAAGGACATGTTGGGCTGTAATAAGAACTTTGCCAGGCAACCAAGCAAGTGAAGAAAACTTGCAAATGCTCTTTTGTCGTTTCTGCACCAGGTTTGCTCGGCAGTGCTGCTTGCTTTGTGCTTGGCATCAGATCCAACTCCCAAAATTACACCAGATACGAGGAATGATTTGTTTAAGTGTGTAGGATGTAGTGATTTTTCCCTGCACCTACACTGGCAAAAATTACCCCTGAAATGACATCGGACAAAGTGAGAATCGGACAAAGCGATGTTGGACAAAGCGAAACGGACCGTCACACTGCTGTTTGTACGTGGAATCATGACGAATCGAATGAGGATGAGAGCGATGGAAAAGCCTTGAAACTAAGTTACGCAACAGTTATGAGTGATATTCGATGGAGACTATTTTCCTGATTGTGTCAAACGATAGTGACGCAATTCTTTCAGCTTCACCAACAAGCCGAAAAACGTGGTGATCACAAATCCAATAAATTGCAGCCAGGGTACACGCGAGACCATCAGTCGAAAAACAGAGCCAGGAATTCGGAACTTGTGTGCGTGGATTTGTTCGAAAATGAGGCTGCGCACCTGTTCGTCTTCAGGATTCCTATTGATTTCGGATCAACGTTGATCTGTTCACAGAAGAAACTTTCGAAACAGTTGGATGAAAGAAAATTGATTCATCCTACAACATCTGGCTTCTTTGCTCTCAAGTTTGATGTGCATGTGCTTTGAAAGAGAATTTCACTTGAGAAAACCAGAAAACTGCATGGAGCCAAAAAGCCGACGGGTCGATCACAACTTGTTGCTCTTGACCTGCAGTGGGTTTTGTGTGAAAACCGCTCACAAGTGGAAGCAACTCCTGGGTGCCTCTGGAGTGCTGCCTTTCAGAACAAATGGAACTGATCGAAAACAGAACTTGTGAGGAAACTCTTTCATCTCCAGCGAACAAAAGATTCTCCCTGCTCGAGGTTTCCTTGACTCTTGACTTGGTGTTCACTTTCTTCGTGCATGATGTGGGTTTCAAGCGGAGGCCAAAGCGTCTCTTCTTGCAAAGACTTCTGTTTACTATTTTGTGCAAACCTTGGATTCGCTTGGTCACAATGTGTATCCCATACTCGCACAGGGACCAGGCTCTGCACGACTGGACGGAGACAGTGAAACAGAAGGGTCTGCACATTATAGCCAAATGCGAGGTCGATGCTTCTCTCGTGTTATGTGCCAGGAACCACATGTGTGGCGAGGAAATCTATGAATTCAATTAAGTTGAGCTGAGCAAGGTAATTGGTTGAGTGAGGCACGAGTTCGAATACACCACTGTTTTCATTGCCCTTTGGAGAGACAAGCTGCTGCTTGTGTGGCCTACAAATGGATGTGTGATTTGCAAATACAGGATGTCTCCGGCAAAACTGAGGCAAAGTTGGAATTAAATACAACAATCGATAGGCCACGCAAGGACTGTGTGTCTACTTGCAGTGATCAGTTCTTGGCTCCTGTGCGGAAGCTCCTGACATAGCCTCGCATTGATTGAAGCCATACAAACGTTTTTCTCTCCACGCAGAAGCTGCTTCACATGTTGCATCCAGCGCAGCAGCGCAATTAGTTTTCTTCATTGTGCAAAAGTCTGGGCTTTGGGGGGAGTTCTTGCACTGATTGTTCTCAGCAACAGATGGTTCAGTCGGGACAGATTTGCACGAAACCGAGACCGTCCACATCCTGCATTCCTGATATAGCCTTCGGTTCTGATTTTGGAAACGAACTTCTCACCACCTGCTGCAGGCTTCGCTCTTCTGGAAGTGGCGTTGGGTGGACCATCCTTCACACGGATCCTCCTGAAGTAGCGAACTGACTCACACTCACAGGAGTGCCCAAAAGATACAAGAAGCCACATAATTGAAAAGGCACTTGACTCGAAAGGTGCAAGTGGTGAAGTGAAGATAGATGAGTGAAGACCCGACCAGCCATACGGAGCGATCAGAGGAACGCGATAGGCTTCCCCGAAAGCTTAATTTATCTGTAAACGAGAGAAAATCAATCCGTTGGAAGCTTATGATTTATCGAAGGCAAATTTGTCCGGCCAGTACGTGTGAATCAAATCATGACATTTGTTCTGTGATTGCGAGTGTAGGTGGTTGACCTTTGAGCATGGAAAGCCGTTGTCCAATTACTCCCAAATTCTGGTCATTTCTTGGTGGGTTACAGGCTGGGAATTGGCGTGCTTTGCATAAAGCTGCGTGGATGTTGGTGCAGTGTGCTCCACACAGCCGCTTGCCTGCGAGGAAATTGCGCGGAAAGATAACAGTTTACAGCCAACTACACACGTTATTACATTTTGTAGATGCCCTTGATGAAAGTCTTCATCAAACACTGAGGCGAATACATTGTTGTGCTCGTTGAGCGGCTCGGCAATGACATTGAAGGGTCCAACACAACCCAGAATTTTGTTCAGCAAACCATGCATGCATGCTTCTCTGAGAAAGAGATTCCGGCAGCAACAGTGCGACATTCTGCCAACATCAGCGTCGCTCGTCAGCACTTCCGTCGGATTGCAACGGGTCTTGAGTGGTAACGTGGTGTCCACAACGCAACACGCATGAGATCCTGTCGGCAGACCCTCCCACACACTGCAGGACAACCAAAACAGGCGACTGTTTTGCTCTGTTGAGGACAGGCGAGTTCTGATGGAACTGCGTTTCGCCCGTACTTGTCTCCTTTGTGTGATCCTTTATCTCCATTGGACCTTTCACCACCTTGGCTCGGCCTGATGGTTAGGGGAAATGAAGGACAAATTTAGCATTCAGAGTTGTTTCTGCTGATTTCGGCGCCGAATTGATGACAACAATTCCCTGCAGCTTCTTGCACAGACGTCGACAGAGGAGCTTCGCACGTGGCATCGGAAATGATAGCAAAGGTAGAATATTGCAACTGCGCAGGAAAGTACATCGCCTCTCATACCTGCTGCACGCAGCTTGAACTCAATGGCAGCATTGGTTCTGAGAAGCATGCAAAGAACGGCGTGTGTATCACCACGTCCAACATAGCTCAGAAGCAGACACCGAAAATTTCATGTTTCGCAACTTTGGCTTCTTCCGGTTTGTTCTCCCTTCTGGTACGAGCGTCCAATGGGTGTCGAAACACTCGTATCTAAACGTTCACCTCTTTGGGGAAAGGAGAAAACGTTGTTCTTCTCAAATCATGTCGCAAATTGTTCAATCGCTGTCGTTTGGTGAATGCCTGCGATCGAATATGGTGATCAAGAGATAGAGGTTCTTCTGTTTGTTTTCGTATTGTGCCAAACAAGTGTCCGTACGAAGTTGCGACAACACGATGCGAGTGAGAGAGTGACGCTCCTGATTGACTCGGGTTGCGTTCAGCAATCACCGTCTGAAAGGAATGTCTTCTTGCTGAGAGTATCCTCAAATTTTCGTTTTTGGCCAAATCCGGGCATCAATCAGCATCGAAGCTGGCTTGTTTTGCAAATGTTTTCCCATCAGGGTAATGTCGGCACAGGAACAGACAACGTTGTGCAGAGAAGAACTGGGTTCAATCTGTCGTCCACCTGCTGTTCGCATCGGGGTTTACTCTGAAGCTGTCGATCGATAGATGGATGTTCCCCCTCTTCTTGTTCTTGCACAGTGCCGATGTTAAGATGAGCACAGAACTACAGTCAACGCCTGTGTAAGCGAGTCCGACTCAGTCGTGCTTTGTTTTGTGTCAGATTCAATGAAGATTGGGATCTTGATTCTGTTTCGCCTGCCACAGTGCCCGGAAATCTCAGTGGGTGCACGAAAGTGCTCATACACAACATGTGAAAATAATTTTGATGTTTCAGTCACACGAATGGCACCAATGTGGTGCGAAAAAATATTTTCGTCCCCCTTTTGTGCCGTCCAAAATTTTTGAGAGCATATTTCCGCCCCTCTCGACAAAATCTCAGACGAACTCGGTCAAACAGGATAATCAGGCATTCCTAGTTATGGTGGCCTGGATCAACAGGTGACATGGAGCAAAGGAGCATTCAAGGTTTGGTGCTGATGTTTGCTCAAATCCTCGATGAAGTCTAAGTTGGCGCCAAGCTTTTCACACATTCCAGGTCAAACGTTCCTTGTCTTTGCCTGAGAAACATCCAGATTATTCCTTTCTTTGGAAGCGGAGTTTCCGTGTGTGGATACACACAGATGTTTACACACAGGAGAACACGCAAAGGTTATCGCCAAATGAATGAAAGAAATGCTGTAGAAAAAGTAAATCACCCAACGGAAGAAACTCGTCCGAGCCAATCTTGCGGAATCAGTCAGGAGGATTCTCCGAAGCAATTCACCTCCAAATGGAACATGATTTAGCAGTTATGATGCATTATGGTAACTTGGCGCTCCTCGTATATCTCCATGTTCTCCTTCTCTGACTCGAATTAAATGCTATTTGGCCCATGCTATGCAGGTTCGCAGATAATGTCTCTCACCGAAGCTTTGCTGAGTAAAAACACGACTCAAGTTTCGCTGAAAAAAAAAACAACTATCGTCTGAATTGATTTTGATGCCTATTTCTCAACACAACGTTGAGTTTACATCACACACAACACAACAGTCTGTCAGGGTCGGATTCTCCTGGAAACATTTAGTTCTTCTTTTGCACCTGCGGGGCAAATTCTTTTGATTTTTTTTTCGTAAATCGAAATCGAAGTTGGCCCTCAAGAGGGTTGGGTCCCCTTCATCCAGATCCTGGATCCGCCCTGTTTGTCATCCATATTTTTGAGAAGAGCAAGGCGTTTGCTTGGCGCAAATTTGATTTGCCTCGGACGATACCACACTGAGTGGATGATTGACCGAGTGTGTGTGTGTGTGTGTGTGTGTGTGTGTGTGTGTGTGTGTGTGTGTGTGTGTGTGTGTGTGTGTTTGTAAGACAGAGACAGAAATTGAAGCCAGACATGTGTGCGAACAGTTTTTTATTCTGCATCACAGAAATTTCAAGTTCCCATAATACCAGCTCTTTTCATCCAGCATGGTGTCTCGAATCACTGCAGCTGTACCTCGACGCGACAGCTTCCAGATTCCTTCAAAATATCAATGTTCCCTATTTTTTTCACTGTTTGTCTTTGTATTTCAGCGTGAATACCAGGCCGCATGAATGTTTGTGTCTTATTCCACAGGGCATGCATTTTGTTTGCATGTTTTTTGGTTTTCCGTTTTTCTTCTGGTTTCCCCGCGTGGACTACAGCCTTGTATGTATTCTCACTTGTTCTCAGAATGGCCTTTTTGAAGTAATTTGTGCTTGTCCGCATGTTATCAACAATTACTGCGGCATGATTCCAAGTCCGAGTAGATAATTGCCCATTTTCCGCTCCAAATTTCGCTTCTCGCACTTTTTGAATCATCTTTCATCCTACAGTATTTCTCGATCATGTCATCCGAAACGTATGTTTTGTGAAACTGAATGACAAATTATAGATTTACGAAGTTTCGTGATTTCAGACGATAATTATCTTTGGCTCTCTTGAGGAAACACACTCATTTTGCTTGGCTGATTTCAAGTTAGTTTACCTTCATGGGATAAAACGTACGATGCAACAGCGAAGCAATCCCGACATATGCAACACACAAACGACATGCAATGCCCCCAATCTCCATGGTAATTGTGCGACATCGCAGCCACGGATCAGTCCTGTGACAAGTCGGTGTGGTAATCTTCTGCAGTCTGCAAGTGACTCCAAGTGGTGGATGTTGTATTTCTGCTATCTTCTGTGTAAACCCTGCTCTCAAAACTGTTAACCACACCCGGCTGGCTGGCTCCACGGCTGTACGATGATGTGATGGGAGTCTTCAATCCACTGTTCACAATTAGTGGTGCTCATGTGGTGGTTCCTGGTGCTTATTGTTTGACTGCCTGACGCTACAGACGCCTCTACTTGATTGTGTTTGATTTGCTGCTGATTAAAGTGAGAACGTTTCAAGCGAAGAGACTCATCATATAGTGAAACTATTCTGCTGCTGAGGCTGCTGCATGCATAGAACTATAAAAATTGTCGCAGGCAACGAAAACATAGACATCAGTGTGTGAACGTAACAGAAACGTGCATGTCAACGTTACTTGATAAGAAAAAAACCAACGGTGGAGGAAGTTTCCTGGATTCTCACTGGAACAGTGGATAACGCTGTTTTCAGAATTGCAAACAAATAAATTTGTTTGGCCTGGCTTGGTTTCAAAAGTTGAGGAATTTGTCCAAAACAAGCGCGAATTTATCCAGGTTGCAATTCTGAAACAACAGCATCAAGGATCAGGATCACGTGCCAAATGTTTCCCCCCAGTTTGCTTCAGGGGTGTTTGTTCACCGGTGTTTAGTTTTGAAAAAAGGAGGCAGTGCATTATATTTGGCCCCTCTCTATAATTTCAGGTCATTGCCATAGTGTCAGTGCTGTTCATAGTCTTGTCCACGTTTGCATTGACCTTAAACACGATTCCGGGGATACAGGATCACATTCCTGTGAAGGACGAACATGGCAATGTTACGATGAAGGCCGTCGACAACCACCACTTGTCGCTCGTCGAGGGAGTCTGCATAGGCTGGTTTACTATGGAGTACGTGCTCAGATTCTGGGCCTCACCAAATAAGTGGCAATTTTTCAAAGGCGCTATGAACCTCATAGATCTTCTAGCAATCCTACCTTACTACGTGTCTTTAGGCCTGTCTGAAAGCAACACCAGCACGGCAAAGTTTCACAGTGTTCGGAGGATAGTCCAGATTTTTCGTATCATGAGGATTTTACGTATTTTGAAACTTGCTCGCCATTCCACTGGACTTCAATCACTAGGCTATACACTGCAACGGAGCTATAAGGAACTGGGTCTACTCATGATGTTTCTCGCCATTGGCATATTGCTATTCTCAAGCTTGGCGTACTTCGCTGAGAAGGACGTGGACGGAACTCGTTTTCTCTCCATACCAGAGACGTTCTGGTGGGCAGCCATCACAATGACAACTGTCGGCTACGGCGATATTTACCCAACAACTGCGTTGGGCAAGATCGTTGGGAGTGTGTGTTGTATATGTGGGGTGCTCGTTATTGCACTGCCGATTCCCATTATCGTAAACAACTTTGCCGAGTTTTACAAGGATCAGATGCGTCGGGAGAAGGCGCTCAAGCGAAAGGAGGCGTTGGAGCGCGCCAAGCGCAGCGGCTCCATCGTGTCCTTCCAGTCCAACGTGAACCTGCGCGACGCCTACGCCCGCTCCATGGACCTGCTCGACCGCCTGTCGCAGCGCGATGGCCACCATGGCCACGGTGGCGGCGGCGACGCCGACGGCAAAAGCGCGCTGTCGACGCCCGCACCGTGCGCCATCCACGTGACGGACAGCATGAAGGACTCGCAGAGCCTGCCTGACACCAACCCGAGCACGACCAACCTGCTCGCCGTCGACCCCGACTCCAGGCAGCGGATGACGACCTCGCAACCCGAACTCAACGTCCGCCCCAAGGTAAGCGCTGCTCAGGTGCGTGTAATTCTGTGTCGTTAAACCTGTGTGAACCTTTGCTTGTGCTCCAGCTCAATGACGAAGACGTCAGAATGTGTGCAGGTACATTTTCTCCTTTTTGTTTGAGGTCCGGATTTCGTTCAACTGGGAAGTGCAAGTCATGTCCGATGTGGTCACTGAGATTCAGTGCAAGTGTAACCCATTGCAATGGTCAAGAATAAACTTTTGTTCAAACGGCGTTCGCCGTACGTTGTTTATTTGAATGAGCAGTAGTTTGGATTTCGTTTGGCCTAACGGAAGGCATCTGTTGGCTGTCCGAGCTGCAGAATGCAAATGATGTGAAACCAGATTGATCACAGTCGCGTGTCTTGTTGTAGATACATTAAAGTCAGATAATTCTCTGTGAAGAGACGGATGAGGAAGGAAAAGACATGATTCTGAACTCCTGACTGTTTAATTCAAAAGGACTTCCTTGCGAAAAGTCTGAAGCCTATCAACTGGTTGCCGTGTGTGCGTATGTAAAGCTGAAGCAACTCGTATACGAGTATGCGCCTGCGCCAAAAAAGCAGTGAAGGGAACCAACGCGAGGGAGTTGATGGCATATTGGAATTCTTCGTGGCTAGGCCAGCGCTTGTTTGTCGATTGCAGCGCCAAGGAGCTGCGAGACTTGCTCCGGTGCCTGGAGCACATGAGATCTAATACCGCTGCAGAGCATCACAATGCACGCAAAAGTGACTTGATTTGCAGCGTCGTTCCGAGCTTTGGCACTGTCCAGCCAGCTGCGCTTTAAACGAGCTCCTGGTGCATGCCTCACCTGCAAAATGTTCTTTTTAGTGTGCAGCTAAAAACAATGTTGCAGAGCTGGAGGAACCAGGGTTCCGTCTCTTCAAGGGCATCGCGTCTTCGTCAGTGCTCGCAGGATCGGTCTGAGGTTGTCTTGTTTTGAACTGCCAGAAAGCGGTGTTGTTATGGAATAAGGTTCGCAAGCTCATTTGGGTGAAAATTGTGACTTGCTGGGCAACAAACAAGATGTATTGTGGAACAGAGAATCAAATTAAATGAAATACTCATTGCCGGAGGCATCTCAGGTGGACGACCGCTTCCCCAGAAACTGAATTTGTATTTTTATGACAGCACAACAAATGAATGCACAAATGAGATTCGTTCAAATCCTGACAGTTTCATTCCAGAAATCCCGTCAAATTACAATTGCTGCCTCTTTCCGCGCAACAGCTGAAGTCCAAGGACTTTGTGGCGTGAAATTTTAGTGTTCACATTTTTGTAGATTGCTTGACAGATCATTCAAAATTTGAAAGCCAGTCGGACCTCTAGTCGATCCAACTGCATTGATGCGTTGAGACACGAGGCATTGGAGTTTCTTGTGCACTTCTGAGTCAGTCAGACTGTGGTCCCGTGTGGACAACACCACGCTCTGCATCCCAGAACTACGTACCTGCGAGGGCAGGAGAGAAACAACGATCAATGTTCCGCTGAAGATTCCACCCGACTGATCGAAGTAGCTTTGAGTCCGAAAGTCCCGGATTGATTGAAGTGACTAAAACCGAATTCCATTGTTCACTTGTTGCGCGGGATGTTGCACTGACAAAACTGACACGAGGCAAAAATCCGCCAAAAGAGAACATGATTCACAAGTCGCACAGCGCACACAGAGATAGTTTTTGCATGCGTTTGGCCCAACTTGTGTGCGCTTCAGCCGCAAGAATTCCAACTGTTGTCGTGTTTTGGACGTATTTTAAAATCGTTTCCAAAAGTAGTTTGTTTCGTGCGATGACAGGGATCGCAGCCGTCGTGCCCACCTGTGGATGCGCATGTGCGCCGTTCCCAGAGGTTCATAGGGCCCACCCATTCACCGAAGACAGCTCTGCAATGTTTTTGTGCACATCCACACCATTCCAATGGTTGAAGACAAACTAATTGCAGACTCTGTTTCTCTTTCGTCGCTTCCAGAAGTCCTGCTTGTGACATCAGTTTGGTTTCCTTTACTGTTCGGCTGTTCATTTTCTCTCTGTCTTTCTCTCTGTGTCTCTCTCAGCTCAGTCAAGACAGGAGCAAGTTCATCACTGACAGTTGGCACATTGTCTTCAATTGGCCCACGCTCAGGATGGGATCCACTATTTTTAACTTGGAGAAAATGTTTTGGACTCAGGAAGAGCGCAACTACATCACAAAATTTTTGTGCAACCACCTCAAATTTGGAGGTGGTGGCACCCCTTCCTCCATGAGCGAAAGTCTGGACTTGGAACGTTTCACACCATTGTCTCAGTGCTGGCGGGCGTTCTTGCGCAACTTGCTTCCAGTGCAGAGTCGTTCCAAACAAGGCGGCAGTATGCGTCAAATCGTGCTTTCAGGGAAATCTACCAAATGCTGCTCGCAACATGTTTGCTGCCGCATCACCCACTTGCTCCATATATTCGCTGGCGCCGTGACAGGAATATGCGCGGGAGACGGCTCCCTGCTCCGCGTTGTTTTGAAGCTGCCGGAATATCTTTGTCACTGCGACGCTGCAGTGTTCAGATGATCAGGAGCAAAGTGCTGAGTGGCCCACGCGACAACTCAAGTCTGGATTTGTACACTTGGGGAGTGTGCGCGGGCACGAGCTGCACGTTTTCAATTTTTCTGGCGGTTTCAGTTCATGTGCAGAAACAGGGCCAAAGCTCCACACCACGGTGTGACGGTCAGACACATGTGGGCACCAGTGCGGGGCCCGCACCTCAGTGGCAGGCTGGAGGTTCAAATGAAATGACATTTCAGTCCAACCTTTCCAAAAGGAGAACAGGCATGTTTTCAGTTCTGTTTGAATGAAAGCAAATATGTACTGTGCGCCACCCTGTGCTGTGGGGCTTGTCTCGCGATCACGACATGTAATGGCCATTCACGAACACAACGAGCACCAAGAGCCTCACACTTTCGAAAGTCTTTTGCTCGTTCTCTGTGGATTCAGGTGCGATTCGTGTGCTACGCACATTTTTTCAATATTCATTGTCTGTTGTGCTTTGAGATTCCACGTGCTGATAATGCGCTCGAAACCACATTTCAACTGACGGTGAAAAATTGCAAACAAGACGAGATCCAATTTATTGTGTTATTGGCCCAATAATGTCAGCGGTGATCATATCGAAACGTGTCTGCGTACAGTGGAAAGGAGAAATTGAATCCATAATCGGAAGACGGTCTTTGGAAAGATGAAAACTGGAATCAGCTCTGTAATATGGACGAGTTAAAGAAGCTGATAATATTGAAACTATTGATCTCAGACGCATTAGTCAAGTGCATGATGGAACGGAATGTGTCACTCTGAATTATGCCTGTGTGAAGCAAGAGAAGGCTTTTTGTACGGGCTTCCGCCGAATCAATCATGGAAGAATATAATCTGCGAGAAAGGAGCTTCCTCTTGCTGTGCAAGAATCCATTTGAGACGTGCTGGTGTAGAACTCCGAATAAACTTTCAAACTGGCTGCATTCGGGGGCAAATGGTCCACTTGTGTCGTGTTCAGTACCAATGACACTCCAGAAAACAAACCAAGCTCTGATATGTGAATCTTGATATTGATTTGCAAACGAAGAAAGGAAATGGATGCCGTGTGTGAGATGAGTGTTTTCTGACCAGCATTCCGCGCAGGTCGACTGTCTTCCATGTTTTTGCACCACGCGGCTGCTTGACACTGGCTTTCAGCAGTGCCACAGTTGTTTACTTTCCGTCTGTCCAGAAACGAAGAGCAACTCATCGACACCAGGAGGGTTGGGATGCAGGCTTGCTCGCAATTGAGGTGTGTGATCGACATGATTAATTCAGACCCTGGAGTTGACCGGGCAGCGCTGCAGATGTAAAGCATCGCGCAGCTCCCTCAGGTTCCCACCTTCACCGACCACCTTGTCTCAAAAGATCAACCTGTTGGGCGGATGTTCCCTGATTTCGACCTGGAACTGGTTGTCTGATGTTTCTGTGAAAAAGATTTGGCTGTTTTTTCCCCTTCTCATCGTACGAGTACTGGCATCAACTGTTGTGTCAACTTGCTTTCCTTCTGCACACACAAAGTGAAATCTCTGACATGTATCATCATCCAGGGAACGAACCGTGGAGGAATGCTCTTGCTGGAATATATCAATCCGGCAGCCTTGGAATTCTCCTTGAAACTTCAACCTTGATCTGATGTGGACAACCAACAGAATGTCTTTCCTTTTGTTCTGCGGAAAATTCGCAGATGCATCCCATTTCCCTTCCTGCTGTCTTGAGTCAGTTTCCCAATGAATAATTTTGTGGACGAGTGCATGGAGATCGCCTGAATGAGCCGTGTTTTGTTTTGTGCTCATCGCACAAGACAGCTGAACTCGATTCAGAACGCATCTTGCGCTCGGCTCCAAACATGCAACTCAAGTTCCTGAAAATTGGTCCCGTACAAAGGCGGGCTGACCAAAGTCTGAAGATTCAGGAGAATCGTTCATTGACAGAAACTTTGAGGCGAAAGTAAGGAACGTCTTATTGTGTGGAGTACACTCCCCTGGTGATAGGAACTCGGGTGACAACAAGCTCACATTGGAATGATTGCTTTGGCAAGTGCACTGAAGGATTCCGAGACCGCCACTGCGTGTCCAGATGATGACAAGAACTGGTGCTTCTCCGACGTTGTCAGACTCTTTTTGGTCTGTTTGTGTGTTCAGGGATGAAATTGAAATAGAAGACAATGAGTGGTATCTTGCCTGGTTCTCTGTTCAACGAGTGCACTGTCTGTTGTGCAATGTTTACGGGTTTTCTTTCAGTTATTTTGTGACATTTGCAAAAGCACAGGAGATCTTCAAAAACTATCTTTATCTCTGAACCAGAAACGGAAAGCGAAACAGGAATAGATCTACTCTGCTGCGTGGTGTGCCCTTGAAAAAGTCGAGCCTCGCGACTGCAGTCATTCATCTCGTTGCCAAACCAGAAGATGGACGTTGTCTTCGCGACAGCCGAGTCACACACAGGCAGCCAGATTCATTGGAGTCCTGTGACCTTTCAGTTTTGTCTCTGTGTGTTGTTTATGCAATTTCCAAATGTACGGTTGTGGCACAGGTCTGCTGCAACCGATAACAAGCCTCATGAGAACTAAGGTTCTCAGACAAGCTGGACAGCAAAACTCCAGAGTAAATGTCACACTGGAAAGGTGGCTGGCCTGGTGAGAAAGAGGTTTTCGTATTCTGGTGTGAGTTCTTGTCTTGTAGTGACTCGGAAAGTTGGTTGGGGTTACGGAAACATGAGCTTTTTGTGCAAATGCAGTGCACGATCGATGTTGAATTTTGCAGTGGATGTGCGCTTTAAAAAACAAGTGACCTGGTGAGTGACCCTTCCTGGAATCAAATTGGTTCTCGTGTCGAAAAGGAGGACCCGGCAGTGCAGAATTTCCTGACGTGCCTGTTCTGAATTTGTTCCTAGATTTGCTTCTCAAGAGCCGGTCACCCGTTTAGAGTAGGGTAATTGAGGCTCTTGCCTTTTGTGCTGTGGGGTTTGTCCTGCTTTTTCCTGTCTCGGAGAAATTCCTGTCTCACAGTTTTCTCAAGAAGACAAAAATGCAAGTTTGATGGAAATCAATCACCCGCCGGTGCTTCAAAAATCCAAGGTAAGTTTAGAAGACAACGAAGAATCGTTTCGCTTTCAGAGCAATATCGCACGTCTGAAAGATCAAAAGCGTGTCTTTTTTATGTTTAACAAGGACCGACTTCGGTTTGTCTGTGAAACCTTCGTAAAGGAAAAAGTACTCGTACATTTTGTCTGTGTCTCGTGTCCCGTCTGTGTCCGTAGTGTGCGATATCATGCGATGCAGTCCTACTGTGATCCACAGCTGTCTTGAACATAATTGGGAATGTATTCCGTGAGGCCTCCTAAGCCTGAGACCTTGCGGACCGGATCAAACTGGGTTGGCTTTGTTACTGCCATCGGCTTTGCCTTCAGGGCAGAAGAGACAGTTTCAAAAACAGGCTGAATCACGTGCACGGAAACTTGGACAACACGATGTTCAGGCAGTTTGGTGACTTTTTCCAACGTTTCAAATGATTTTGCTGGAATGTCAACAAATTTGGCATGTTGGACAGAGGCAGAATGCATCTCGCTTTGGATGAGAGTTTGCGATGGGCCCCTGAATAAATTTCATCGGACGAAACTTTTTGAATTTTGACCACTTTTACCTTTGTCTTTTGTGTGTACTCGTATTCTACTTTGATGCATTGATGTTTTAGATTTGGGTGACAATGGCGAAATTTGGAAATGTAAGATTTTCGGGAAATGTTGCACTGTGGATATGATATGGCCACTTTGCGTAGATTAAAATCACAACACACGAATTTGAATATCTATTTGGAGTGTTATCGACCAAGATAGATGTGCAAGCGTAACGCTGCACTGTAAACTCATTGCAGCAGTTGCTCAGCTGAGATTCATCAATCTCTGTCTTCTGTGCCTCTTGATTGATAAGCCGTTCAGATTGATTTTCCCTGTGTACTTGTGCTCTTGTACCTTTCAGTGACATTTGTTGTAATTTGAAACCATTGTGTCCGTGTGTGTGTGTGTGTGTGTGTGTGTGTGTGTGTGTATGTGTGTGGTGCTCTCTGAGATAGTGCAGTGCGTGTTTGTGTATCTGTCACTGCTTGGACTTTACTGCTGCCTTTTCTGCTGAACTTCACTCAGTGTTGGGGGAAAACAAGCAAGAACCCTGCACTCCTTTCATTTGTTGTGTAGTTCGTGGTTGATATAGAGTACATCAACATTTCCATCAATCTGAGCATTACCAGCTTCTTCGTGGTTCTGTCCGTTATTTTTGAGGGCTTTTGAAAAGAACAGCAGACTGACCAGACGACTTGCGTTTCGCAGTGCAAGTCGTCTTCGTGAATTGGTATTGATTGTCGTGAAGTCTAACTGACAGTTTAGTTAAACATCGCATTGGAAAAACAAACGAAATCATTCTTTTGGGTAACATGATGTCCTGTGTCCTTGCAGGATGTGAAAGAATTATTCGTGGGAAGTGGCGAAAAGCAGGGTGAGCCCAAAGGGATGGAATTACAAGCAATAGAGGTGCACCCCGTGGGGTGCCCGCGACAAGGTAGCAGTGCAAGCAGTGACACGTACGCAAGCTGTTTCACGCACCCCCAGTCGAGCCCGTCTCAGGGTGACATGATGACTCCAGACTCCTTTCGCAATGTGTATGTGAATCCCCTGGACCCAGACAATGAAGGAGGAGCACCTCCCGCGGCCACGTCGCCTCCGGTCTACGAGGAGATCTTCGGCGGGGACATTGTGCCGTCGGACGGGAGTGCGCACTCGACTCAAGCCTTCTTCCCACCGCCGGGATCCCCCGCGCGTGGCGCTTCAGCCAAAGGTCCCAATCAGATCGTGCAGATTTTGGATGACGGAATCACGGCCACGTGGAAGCGCCAACCGTCGCCCAAGACGGCCGTGCAGCAGCAGCGCACAAACAGTCGGGACGGCAGCAGCACAACGGCCAGTACCCTCCGCAAATTGTTCAAAAACAAAAAGCAAAAGACTCCACCATTTCCCCTGTCCAGACCCCGACCTCGGTTCCACACGGACACGGCGAGTACAGACAGCACGCGCTGCAGTCAGTCGTCTAGTGAATCTGTTAATTCCCAGGGTTCTTCGGTTGGCAAGCCTGGCACCACCACTGGCAGGTTCCGCAAGAAGCCGTTCGCTCGTCCAAGCTCAAGTCCCAACACCGGCAAGAAACTCGCCAACTATCACCTCATTGCAAACTCTCAGTCAGGTAAGGTACCATTCTTCTTCTGTGACAAGTTTCAGCGTTGTTTCTGGAACACGCGAGTTCTACTGCCATCTCCAGAACTTTGATTCTTGACGGGTTGTCAAGAACCTTTGCGCGTTCGTGTGCTAGATTAACGGTTAAATATGTGATTTATGAAAAGATGATGACGATGACACCATCGGTATGTACAGAAAGTTTAATTCACAAATTCTGCTCCATCAAATTTTTCCATCAAGTATCTGTGTATGAGTTGGATAGTGTTATAGAGTCTGACAGTCGCTCTTCAATACACCGCACCTTGTTGGTTTTCCAGTTTTGTTTCATCTTGAAAATGTTGGACAATTTTGAAAGCCTGGACTTTTTGGATCAGATCTAGACACTGTGTTTGTGTGTCAAACGTCTAGTTGAATCACAAGTCTTGAAGCTGTTTAAAAATACCTACTCAATTTTTCAGTTTGAAGTTATCTTCTCGAGAGAGAGACAATGTGTTTAGCACAGTGAAACTTGTGTTATTTTGTAGTTGCGAACACGACAGGCTTGGAAGACTCTTGTGTACTTTCATGCCAAACGGAAAACGCTATTTTTTGCGCACCGTGCACAACGAGCCTTTCTTTCCTTGTTGACTTCCAACTTTGAGTTTCCTGAATGCATGACAGCAGACACTTGTGCGTGATGTGACGCAACTTCATGCAAGCGCATGTCTCCTCCAAAAAGGGTCGGGCAATTTTATCCCCACAAAGGGAATTGGTGCAGTTCAGCGATGGTTTTTCTCCAAAACAAATGAGACAAAGCATCACCTGCAACTGCTTCTGAGAAACAACAGCTCCAGTCTTTCTGTGTGACCTCACAAGAACCAAGTCTTTTCACAGTGTTGTAAACTTGTCATTCTTTCATTTTTGTGTGTGCAGATTGGCTTGTTTTTCCAGGCACAGCTGTTGTAGAGAACGAGTTGATACCACATGAAAGGGCATCTACAGTGAAGTTTCCACATGCAAACTGTTGTCCCATAAGCTGCACTAAAATTAGAGAAAAATTAGTGGCGATACCTGTTAATTCTCTGACTTTTTGTTCTTGAAAGCTTTTCTAGACCAAGTAGAAGGCCAGCAAATTGATGCATCTTAGCAAACTAAACGCCAAAGCCACAAAAGTATTGAAGGTACGGTACACACGATTTCCTGAAATGTACCTTGTTGTGTCCATGCTTTGTAGCTGATCACACATTGGCTTTCAGTATGGCTGCTGTCAAACGACTGTCACACTATTTCATGATCGAAAACTTGTAACTGTGGACTTGTCAGATGACGTTCTGTTATTTGCTCCTGCAGAAAATTTTCACCTCGGCTTTGAGTACAGACATCTTGTGATGCCCTTTCATGAAAGTATACGCACAGACTGCTGTATGTAGTCTTCTGCTTTCTGCAGCCTAGTGCGACTGTAGGCATGTGTGTTTTCTCAGCCTTGCATGAACCTCAAATGTCACTTCGCAAAAGCAGAGATCCGTCCCATGCAAGCCTGAAATTGCAATGTGGATGCATCGCGTAATTGTTGGTGACGCACAAACGCATCTCACTGGCAACCAGCAGCTTCTCAGTGTCTCAGATGAAAATGCATTCGCTTTTGCTTCAATCGCTTTGCGAGATCTGTCTACACATTTGCACATCAAAGCGCGCAGATCACATGTTTCCCAGTGATATTCTACTGCAACATGTTTTAGTCCACGCCAATTTGGTCTCAGTTTCATTGTGGTTGATTGCTTTCACCATTCTCTGCAACACACAGACTGACTGAAATACAAACCTCGGGAGAACGGGCCATTATCACGATTATTGCAGGTCTACGTTGGGCACCATGTCAGAACAACAACCTGCTCATTTCGTTTGTTTTAACACACTGTGACCAAGTGAAGGTGTAGCCATGTGAAGATATAGTACGTGAACTTTACGAGCAAAGTCATGTGTGCTCAAACAGTTTGACTTCGTGTCGTTGCTTGTGTTGTTTTCCTGTAAACTTGAAAAATAAACCAGAAACAAACGCAGGGTCACACAAAAATAATAAGAAGTGCGAGCAACACGCCTTGTGCATGGCCGAGGGGACATGGCCGAGGCAGAGACGGGCGCTTTGCTGCCTTCTACTCTTCTTGCGTCTTTGTATGAACACTTTCAGCCAGCGAAAAGCTTGTGAACATTTGTAAACACACGTATTTCATGATAGGTCTCGTATTTGTGCTCAGTGTCGATGATTTTGCAACAAGTCAAACTCCGAGCGCACGCAGCTTGTCGTTGTCAACAAAGCGGTGGCGCATCCTGCAGAGACGACAAAACCTTGTTGCAGCCTCGCTGCAGTTGCAACGTGCACCGCGGTGTTCACGCGTTGCATCGCAAACTCCACCCCAACGACTCCCCGGATGGATTATATGCAATCATATCATTGTGTCATTGTTGTTTCAATCTCCCTGTCTGGCGCCAAGTTTGGCTCGCTCATGTCGAACTCAAAAAGGACCGGAATAACCATACCAACGTCGCTTGTAAACAAAATTTCAGTCTGTAGCTACATTGTGAAATTATAATTTATTGTCGCTCCACGTGTAGGGACCCGCAACGGAGAGGATGTAAATTCCAACAGCCTTGACGACGCTGTCGACGGTGACGGCAATGAGCAGACGCGCATTGACATTGACGATAATGAAGACGCAGTGCCCAGTGATAGCGACAGTGGCAGTGATGATGCTCACGAAGATTGTGATAACACGTGCGTCGGAGACACGCGAGCTGACAGCAAAAGTGCAAAGTGCCCCCTGGTGTCACGCAAGTCCGACGGTGGCAGCTCGGGCACCCTGACCAATGAAGGCGCTTCCGCTGGCACCGCGGGCTCAAGCTCAACCGTGGCGACCATTGGCGCAGCCAGTAGTAACTCAGGGCAACATTCCTAGTCTTTCACAAACTCAAAGGGTTAGCGTCTGTATTTCTCCCAGAAATTATTAAGGCGTTCGTGTTGATTACTAAAATGTTTGTACCTGTCTCCTTTCCCGTTGGTTGTGTTCTCGATCGTGACATCGGTTGATGTGGTGCACAGTTGGAAACGATTCCGCAACTCTCTCTGGGCTTTGACACGGTTCATCCCGCTGCATGTTTCTCTTTTCACCTTCTTTGTGGTTGAGGAATGGCATTGCCAATACTTAAGAGTTGGAGTTTGAACAACGGTGAATGGTAAATTTAAGGAAAGGAATGACACTTTCTGTCGACGACATGTTTTGTGCATTTGCTTGGTGACCGGCTGCAAAGACTAGACATTTATTGTCTGTACAATCCTGTGCGACTGTTCCTTCCAGTGCGGAGTGACTGATGGCTTTAGATCTATTTGGCCTCATGCACTTCCAATGGACCTGCAGCACGATGCAAAATCGTCAGTGAACCAAACCGGAAATGCCATGTCGGGACGTTTTCTCTGCATGTGTCAGTGGGTCCCTTGGGGTTGCAGTGCGCTGACGTTGGACTGGAACTCCTCGCTGAGAATTGCTTTGCGATGAAATTGGGGGTTGGGTTGTATGTTCCCGAAGACGTCAATGAACTTGTTTGAAACAACATCATTCTCCTGCAAAACACCTGAGAACAGCATTTGACGTGGATGTTATCTGTGAATTTGCCTTTATGACACAAAGATCTGTCGTTCTTCCAGATCTCAGTTCCATTCCGAAGGAATTTCCTTTGGTGACAAAAGAGGAAATACGAGTTCATTGACTTCTGCTGCGGCAAACGACAGCAATTCTACGTTGTGGTGTCGCGGGTGGAAACAACGTTGAAGTTTCGCTTTCTGTCGTTTGCTGTCGGCATGATTTGAAGCTGAACTATTTTTAGCATTGAAATTCGTTGAGACATTTGTTCGTTAGGATTAAGATTGTAAAGTCACTTTTGCTTTCTTGATTCAAAAGAGAATCCATCTTGTCACAGAAAGTTGAAACGGTAGATTCAGCAATGAAAAGTGTTTGTTTCAATTGTTTTCACTTGACAAATAGTCAAACGCTCGTGTTGTTTGTGCCAAATGATGTCAGATGAAAACATTTCGGCGCCGGCGTCACAGTCTGTTTTGGGTCCTTTCTTCGCCAGATCGTATGAACCGACGTTGCTTTTCCCTCCCAGCCAACAACGGGTACATCGCTGCTGTTTTTCGCGTTGCAGGTCGTGGCAGTCGCACGTCGCTGTCCGGGGGAGAGTCTGGAGACAGCCACAGTGACCCGCTGCTCGGGCAGCCCGTCCGAAACAAGAAGTCTGGCAACAAACGGGACGCGCTGAGCCGCGAGGAGACCGAGACACTGCTCGAGGACTCCGGCATCCATGACAACGCTCAGGAAATCTCCGACGACGTGGACATGTTTACAGACTCTGCCGCCGCGCACCAGGGGGCCCCAGCCGTCATCCAGCCGTCTCGTGAGGTGGACGTTCTGCTTCCATCGCCAACTTCAATCACAACCACACATCATGCCAAACCTCAGCTGACATCACCACAAGCACCAACGACTCAGACATTCCCTCCGCCACGACTGGCTCCACCGCCCAAGTCAATTGGTCCCAAGGTGGGCACCAAACCTCTCGCTCAACCCATCAAGTTCATCGGCCTCGACGGGGAACATTTGTCACCGAATGACCACGACGGACACTTATCTCCCTCGTCTAGCCCGGGCATGATAAAGAGCCTCAAGGAGCTGGACAACCAGGACCAGCAGCTGATGAAGGCGCTGGGCGGCGGCGGGGGAGGAGGCGGTGGTGCTATGAAAACCTCTCCAAACCAGGCGGGCGAGGTCCCGATCTTCAAGTCTCATTCCATGCACTCTCACCTGCAGAACCCTCGCGACAGTAACTTGACTGCTGAAAAAGAGCGCACACGCGCTCTCGAGAAGTCGCACAGCGAAGGCGACAAGGAGAAGGAGAGTGTCCACAACTCCCTGATAGACGACCCCAAAATCGCATTTATTGACGAAACAAACTCACTGGATGAGAGCCAGTAGCTGCATTCAGCACCCCAGGTACGTAAAATTCTACATTGATCTTTCTTTGTAAACGAGAAGATCATGGACTCAGGTTTTGAAATCTGCTACAGAAAGCACATGCCGAGACGTAATCACACAAGATCTACAACATCCTTCTGAATAAGTTTCTCCCTTTTGACACTGCTGCTGACAACAACAAAATGTCAGACATTTCCGGGTGTGATGTGCATCATTTTGATGTATTTTCTTGAAATTTTTGTGGCAATGGTCCACCAAATGATTGAGAAACTTTCCGCACTTCCTTTTGTGTTGTGCACGAGCAACAGGTTGAGGTGGTGATCACTACCAATCGTGCATGGATGATACGCAAGTGGAGATTTTCAGTCGGTTGTTCTTGTTCACCACCCACTGGATAGCCGTTTTCGGGTGAGCACTACTCGGCAGTGGTCAGAGGTTCAGCAAACAATCTTGCACGGGGGATCACCACTGGTGCTGCCATGCATGGCGACCCAAACGCCAGTACATTTCAACAACTTTGTTGGGCCGTTGATTGTTGCGCATTGTTTTCACACAAGTGGTCAAAAATCCTCACTGGTGCTTTGTGTGTACGTGCGGGCTTTTTATTCTTTGAATCTTGATCACCAACACAAGACCCAATTGAAAAGAACAAAACAAAAACAAAATCAAAAAGACGGATTGAAGTTTTTTCTTCTTTTCTTTTTTTGGGTGTTTCAGGAAGAAAACGACTCGTGGCCACGGCCTTGGTGCTGGTGCAAGTGAAACGTGAACCATCCTACTCTGCACAGCAATATTCGGATATATCCATCAATATCGCCAGTACACAGCACAATGAATACTCTCCGGAATTCACAGTGTTTTCCTGTCGTCAAGTCACCTGCAGAGGAACTCTTCGCAATTGCTCATTCACGTGTGTTGTGCTTTGAAAACAGGTCAAACAGTCAGTCCTTTGTGTGCAGAGCCTTGACGCCATACAGTTGTTCCTATCATGTCGAAAGAGAAAATCTTGACGCACCTGAGGAACTGAGCCAGTTGCTGTGAAAACTTAATTCAAGAGTCTTTTCCGTGCGTGGATGGGTTGTTGAGTGCAAGACTGAAGTTCTCACAGTCAGATTCTTTGTGTCCACCACACTGAAACTCTTATTCCCAGAAGCAAACGTGATACTAATTCTTTCCATGCAGTGTATCCATACAGATCTTTGCGTCGAACAGATTTTGTTTCTGAACAATTGATCACTTGGTCGATCGACAAGCACTTTGACAATGTGTGTGTGTGTGTGTGTGTGTGTGTGTGTGTGTGCACATTGCACCTGAAACAAAACGAACACGCAGAGTGAAACCTGCCAGAGAATCTCGTTTCTCGACGTTGGAAGGATGTTGTCAGACAGGGCAGCGTGGAAAGACTCAAGTTTCATTCCTTTGCCTTCTGACTGTCGATCTTCTTTTTAACCAACTGCTTCAATTCCGATCGTTCTGTGAATCTTGGTACTGCACAAGACTCAAGATCGCGCGGGCCACACGGAAGAACTTTCCGTGAAGGTCTTTTCTCAAGACAAGTGCCCGCGAAAGAAAACAGATGAATATGAAACCTCGTTGTCCTTGAATGTTATGTCCCTTATTTACATTTAGATATTCTACATTGCCCTTCGTTTCAATCTGGTCAATCGTGTAGATTTGTACACGACGTAAACTTGCATATGACTATTGTTATTGTGATATATTGCTCAATTATTCTTTACAAGTGAAAGGAATATACATATTTTTGTTTATAGTACTGTATTATTATCGTGCTATGATTTGCGAATGGAGTCAGAATATATTTTCCTGTGAGGAGTCTGTGCTTAATTGTTGCAAACAAATTTGTACACGGTGGGGTTCATAGGCAAACGGTCAGCGAAATGTTGAAAGACTTCAACTATAGTTTTCTACGTTTGAGAGTGCTTTTCGTACGGTAATGTAAATATTTCTTGTTAAATTTTCGTCGTTTCGAAACCGTTCACAAACCAACTTTGGCTCAGACAAATGCCAAGATCACTACAAAAGCCTTACGACAGTTTGTAAGCTGTTTCATTTCAAAGTATCTGGTGTCTAGCAATAGAAATGCTTTGATCAGAACAGCTATTCATGTACTTCCCCTCTGCATGCTTGACTGAAGGTGAAGTCGGTGTCTTTTTGCGTCCCTCATGTACAAGGCTCAGAATTTGATTTCCATTCTTTTCGTGCAAGTGTGCATGAGTGCTCGTGCATCACGCAAGCAGTGATTGACGTTCGAGTCTCCGAGGAAGGACAAAATCTGGACTTTAGGTTCCTTTTCTTTGTCAGCCCGCCTTGCCACCAAACACCTGATGAGAAGTCCGTTCTTTCTTTGGATGAAGAGTAGACTGAGCACGCTTCGGGCGAATCCTGCCTCGTTGTAAACGTCTGATCCTTCGTGGAGACTCAACCTGTGATCTTGCGATGTTCTGAACGTTTTGAATGCATCCATGCCTTTTGATAGTGAAAAGGGTTTATACCTGAACGTGTTTTCTGTTTGCCTGGACAAAAGTGAAAAATATAACAACATTGTGTCCTGCCTGTCCCCTGATCTCTTGCCGAAGTTCTCACGGTACAGGTCCATTTCGGATAATTCGACATGCCCTTTTTGCCAATGAAAAAGTCGAATTATGTGAAAGTCGAATTATGACATCTATTAACACACACACAAGTCCAAACCTGTTCTGAAAAAAAGTCGAACTACGTAAAAGTCGAATTACGGACATTCGAATTATCCGAAATGGACCTGTAGCACCTGATATCAATTTGACACAACTGCACGAAATCTACAGAAATGGGCTTGTGCTAAGTCAAAGTGGTATTCGCTGTGTGCGCGAAGAACTCACCGGTGAGCACTTGGTTCCTCTCAGTACAAGCCTGACTGTTGAGTATGATACAGGGGCAGCTTGAAAGCAAAGACCATGAATTTTTTATGTATTTTGCAAGAAATGGTTTCTTACATGTCACGATGGCAAGCTGTAGGTTTCTAAGCGGCTGCTTGAATGTGAAACACCGACTCTTTATTTCTTCCAAACAATTTCCTTCATTTGGGTCGTGTCGCTCGTGTTGATCCTTGGTCATTCACGCAGTGAAAATGCATCAGACCTGAGTCCACCGCGGCTCCTTGTTTCCTTGATCCTTTCACACCTGCTTTTGAAAGTCATATTCCTGAACTTTCCACAACCGTGGCCCATGTTCAGTGAAGAAATCAACTTGAGCCCCATTCTTCTTTCCATGCAGAATGGGCCTCAGATTGAGCACACAGAGGACCAAGGAACAAGCGCGCGTGCGTGACAAATGCCTCCCAAGTTTCACTCTTTTACTGTTGACAGTCGTTGTTCAGAGACTTATGCCGCATTAAATGCAAATCATCTAGTGCCTACATTTGCAAAAATTGCTACATGTCTGCAAGTGCAGCATTTGCTGTTGCTGAACGACAGAAGTGCGCCCAGTACAGTCTTTGGACATTGCATACGTCTCATAATCGTACGTACCATGCATGTGATAGGCGTCAAGCACAGACTGAATTCCTCATCAACATGATGCATGTTTTGTCAGATCCATGCACTTTGTGTTACCAGTGCAGTATTTTAGACAAAGGAAGGAAATGGGAATCAACAGGACCTTTCCAGAAAATTCAAATTGCCCGCTTGGAGTTTGTCCCGGCAGCGGGATCTGACTCCAAACATACGATCTGTCAATCTCATCCATGCAGCAAACTTCTTGTCAGTTAATTGTCAGCAGTATAAGGACTAGAAAATATCGTCTTTGCCACTAGAAGTAAATGTACCATAGCTTCAAAAAACTCGAATCACAACTAAAAAAAATATTTGTACTTGATAGTATTGAAGTCAGCATGTCATGAAAGCTGTAGGCTTGTTTTATGTTCCACGTCCATGATTAGGGGGAAATATCCACAATGCAAGAAGACATGTACTGTTCGAAAAAAGGTTCGACCTTGTGTTTTGTATAATTTTCATAGATTATGACGTTACGTTTGATATAGAGAAATATTTGTTACTGTTTTTTGTAATAAATATGAAACACTACGCTTTTATTCTAAGGGTCAAAAGTCTACATCACGCAAACGTGATTCCAGGAATAAAATCTACGAACAAAAGAACGCTATTTTTTCTTCCTCACGCGCACTCGTCAACAGCTTTGCCACTCGCAGAAGTGCCATCCCACGACATCAGCTGCTGGTCTATGGACAAAACAATCACAAGATGAGGCTGTTCTGAGCTTGTATGAAGATCGAAACATGGTTTGGTTGTTTGCGCTTATTTGCGACCTGCTTGGTAAAAATATCAATGAAATTAATCGTTACTTTGACCAAGTCGGGAAAAGCAGAATCGGAATCACCCTCGCACAATCAAGCGGACAGAACGAAACAATTCCGGTTCAACGGAAATGATGCCAAGAGCATTGCAAGTGCGAGAAGCAAAATCACCAGCTGAAAATTCGGAAGAAGTTGGAAAGTCTGAAGAAGTGAATCATCTGCAAGCAATGCAAATGATCGACAAATCCGACGATGAAGAGAAGGTGAAAAAATATTTGAAAATTTGTAAAAAAAACAAACAAAAAAAAACACGGCATCACAGATGGAAGTCTTGTTTGTGGTGAGAACTTTTTGCACTTGGTGTTGTGCAACATTGAGTGTTTTTGATTGTCAAAATCCCCAAGTCACCCAAATCCCCCCCAATCCAAGATGGCCGCCACCTGGAAAAATTTGCATAAGGGGGTGGGCAAAATTGTTCTTTTTCAACTGCCCCAAGTGCAAATCAGGAGAGAAAATACATGGGTGCCGCAGGGAACCACATTGGGGGGTGTGGCATGTGATTCACTACAGTTCCCTGTGGTTCCCATGTATTTTCAAGGCCTGTTCCTGGCCTACCCTACCTAACAGTGCCTCAATCTGGTCATTGGGGTGGACCAACATGAGCTACCCCTGCTCAGGTGAGTCCCCTCAAGTGAGGCTGGACTCACCCCCTGGCTGTCCCACTTTGATATGTTGCTCAACCATTCACAACCAGTGAGCTCACCAGGCCCCCAGGTACTGAAACACAACATTTCACACACATGACATCCATGACCATCACACATCATCCCTCATCACTTGTGACCAAAGGAAAAATTTTGGGGTGAAAATAGTTGTACTTGCATGAAAATACATGGGCACTGCAGGGAACCACAGGGCACCACATTGGGGGGGGGGGCATGCAGTTCCTGCGGCTCCCTGTGGTGCCCATATATTTTTATGCATGTACAAATTATTTCACCCAAATTTTTTTTTGGGTCACAGGTGATGATGGGGGAGTGATGTGTGAGGGTTTTGGGGGGTTTGGGGTGGGTTTCAATGCCATGTGCTTCTCCTCCCCTTTCATCACCCAGGCAAATTTTTGTTTTGGCACCTGAAAGCCCCCAAAACCCCAAATCCAGTGTTTCAGCATCACTTTCATTTATCCATTGTGTCCAAATCTAAAAAATATCAAAAATATCCAAGCTTCTCTCCACATTTGACCTTGATTTTACAACAGCTTCGATCACGTGACTGACCACACCCACCTGGTGGGAGATCACGTGATACTCCCCTGGGGGGAGGACCCTCTTGTTTGTGGGGGTTGGGGCGACGTTTGCAAGGCACCAGAAATAAATGTTCGGACCAAGGAGTATGGGATCTGAAGGCACTGAGGATTTTTCGAGCAGACTGGGGTCAAAGTCCGGACAACCACAACCGATTGCAAAGAAGTCTCAAGTCCAAAACGTTCACTTGCTGACAGCGTCACCAGTTTGTGGGGAGTTTCGGAAGCAAGCAAATCTTTCCACCAGAGCACAACGCAAACAAACAGAACAAGCGCTGAACGTTCAACATATATTTCGTTCAGTTGTCACACACTGCGATACATACACGAACGCCTTCAACGGCTTCGCGACTCAATAAAATGCGAAACAAGTACGAAAGTTTAGAAACTGGAACACAGTCGCTACACATCAACAGTGAGAACCGTACGTAAATGAGCAGGAAAGATACTCAGGGCTGGAAAATCCTGTTCATATACCAAAACAAAATAGAAACCGATACAAATAAAATCAACTGAAGATCGTGATGCCAAGCAGCGCTCGGAGATTCTCATTCCGGATTCTGCACCGAGAAACGAGGGCTCAACTCTGTTGTTCGATGGGGTTTGTCCGTCAACAATACAGCCAGTGCACAGAAACACGGTCTGGAAAACCATACCTCTTCGTGGAATGAAAACCCGACGCACGGAATATGTAGTTACGCAGAGTTCAGTGGCATACAGCCAGTGCTGCACAAAACTCGGAACATCAACGTACCCAGCGAAAGTTCCTCAGCGCAAACTCAACACTACCAGAGATGCACGAGCAAATATCACAAACAGTTGTAGCTAGTGTCGCAGCGAGTAAACACAATGCCGCAGCAAACGCTTCCCGTTGGGTTCGTCGAGGAAAGAGGCCGTCACATTCTCATCTCTTAAATAAACTGCAAGCGCAAAACGAAAACGACAGGCTTGAGCTTGAATATCCAATGGCACTTTCCCAGAACGGTACAACAGAGAAAGAACACATGGTCGAGCGGCTTGGAACTAATCCAATTGGTTTCTCGACTGCTACTCGCCACGGATCCATACAAACCCCAGAGAATCGTCGAACAAACATTTGTCAGTGTTGACCAGCGATCTGGGAACACTCGGGAGTTTCTGCACAATGGCCCAACCTGATGATTCTTGACCAGCCCTCAAACAAGTTCCAGGTGAAGGGGCAGGGGTCGCCTCGAAAGGTTCATGTAAAAGTCAAATGGGCGGGCAAGAGTGTTTTGAAAATCAGCCTTTGAGACAGAGAAAGTTTGAACACCAAATCGCTTTGCCCAATTCCCTTTGACCAAAATTGTTTTCGAGGAACCTTGTCGCAGGGCATTTTCTGGACAGTTCCTATTTGTTTGAAACCCACCTCTGACATGTTCCATTTCCTGAGGAGCAGCCTGTCGAAGAGGCTCCTTCCTCGAACACAACCCGAGGGTTCACATCTAACAGACGCCAGTTTAATTTGGCGGGCACCGGAGCGTTTGAAGTTTGCAGCTTCCACCGAACGCACACGCACAAATCAGAGAAAAGTACCGGTACACCAAAACCATTTTGATATGCACGGTCCATTGCGATAACAACGGCTTGCAACACATACCCTTCAAAGAGTGGTTTTTCGATGATGTTTTTGTACAAATGTAATGGTTGAGACAATTGGTTGTGCTGAAACAAACCCGCCGCAGACCTGTGAATCATGTCCCATTTGTTTTTGTCTTCTGACGACAGGCCACGCGGACAACTGAACTATATTTCTATAAAACACTTTCCACCGTGGATTTTGACGTATTGAAACAGTTCGTACGTGTATTTGGATCAGTACTGCCGTACTCCACTCGTCTGATACATACACAGCATCTGTGCACGTCGTGTACAAAGAAAAAGACCCGCCTTCCCTTCGTGCACAGTTGATCAGCTCGTGCCACCATCTCGACACAATGCAAAACTCTCCAGTCAAAACATCACGTAAATTACCAATCGTAAATGTCCGTTCCTGGGTTTTCAACTGAATCACTCATCAAACTGCACTGGAAAGTTGAAAGTGTGGAACACTAGGATCTCACTCGGTCATACACTGTCGTCTGAAACAGGTAATAAAACAGGGTTAGAGAACAGTCAGTGTGTTGAAGACCTGCGATTCCCTTTTCATTCCAGAGAGCAAGGGAAAGGGGCAGGATATTACCCGTTTTCAACAAACATGAGATCAAAGATCAAGGAGCCCGTGGCCAACAACAGGCTGCGAGATTTGAAACGAAATGGGAAGTTGATCATTTTCTTTCTTTCATTGGTTTGCCCCAAAACCAACTTGAATTAGTTTTCAAGGGGGTGGGGGGACCAACCAACCAACCAAGCTGGTTTGCTCCTGATATTTCTGGTCAGGAGTGAACCAACCTGGTGTCACAAAAGTTGCTTCACCCCTGCCTCCAAACCAACTCAAGTTGCTTTTGCTCCTTTTCTGGTCAAGGGTAAACCAACTTGGTTTCAAAATAAAATGTTTTGCCCCACCCCACCAACTAAATTGGTTTCAATCAACACCGACACACATTCATGGGGTATCGGTCGGCAAACAGCGTGTCCACAAAAGTGAAGGAAAACCTACCATGATACCACCATTTTGTTTTCTTGGGATTTTTACTGCAGGTCTTCACGTAAATTGCATTGTCCGGAGGTCGTTTCTGAAAGGAGATACGCGCTATAGTTTGCCGCTTGTTATATTTCGTTGACACGTGCAACTGATACAAAACCAAAAAAAGTTGTCAAGTTTCTCGTAAGAAAGCCATAAGAAATATCAAAACTTTAGATCTACGCGAGTCTACATTGAGTCCTCAATGGCTGCTGGAACCCACCACAGAGATTGCAAAAATCGTGGACAACCACATTAACAGACGCGCAGGAAGGGGGAGGACCAGCACAATTGACCCCAGAGAAATCATTGGTATCCTTCCCCTCTCAACTTGTGTGTGCCACAGACACTCGAAAGCAAGATCTTCGAACAAACGACCGACCGTGACAGATTTTCCCGCCAGTGAAAAAACATATCCACAAACTTGCTCACCTTTTCTTTGCAGCTACTTAGCATAGACACAATACTAAGGCAGACGGATTGCACAGAAAGAGCAGGTGACCAGTCTTCTGTCAGTATGGAGAGGCAGATGTGACCATTGCTGTACACATGTGGATGAACTGGAATATTCGGTCCCATGAACACAACCTGAAAGAACAAACCAAACGTTCAGCGACGAATGAATGCAGGCCCAACACATTGCAGGAAAACATACACACGCTGTCGCGAAACACCAAATTGCTAAATTTTTGGTGAAAAAAACAGCGAACAAATAGAATAACAAACGTTTGGCCATTGGTCTAAATCCATAAATTCTTGGGCAAACGCACGCAGATCTTTGAGGCCAATTTTGAGGAGGAAGGGGTGGTTTCAGAGTATTCTACATGCACCAATCGTGATTTTGTCCATTCCAAAATATTTGAGGCCGCTTGGTTGTCATGAAGAACATCCAAGATGCAGTTCTGTCCTGTCCCTGGCAGCTACGACCATCTTGGATTTGCAAGGCATGGCAGACCCCCCCCCCCTCCCTCAAAGGACGTCCTTGTCACACTTCCAGCTGCACTCTCTCACGCAGTCACTAAGCATGCCACTGCTCTTGATAGTGTCCCCGTGTGGCAGGCAGTATCACCCGTTGATGTTGTTTGTAGTTGAGTTTTATCTGCCACATTGCCACTCAACGCTGAGGCCGGTTCATGAAAGATACGACAGGACAGGTCACGACTCCAGGATGACACGTAGAAACACAACATTCAGATGAACTCTTCTGAACTCATGGCAGTGACGCAGAAAGCAAACCACACGAAGAGGCAAGGAATGCGAAACTATCCAGTTTTTAGTTCTTTCCCCAAATCCCGATTACTGTTACCTGTGGAGAATCAAATGGATACCGATTCCCAAATTTGAACTGCAGTTGATACTTCTGTCCTTCGTACAGTGTCCCTGGAGCACCTTCCAAATCAACCATCCATCTGCAAGACGAAATGACGACTGATGATTCCACGATAAATGCGTCGAACAAAACGATTTCCTCTGCCAAAGGAGGCAACAACTCAAAAAACTGTTTGCAGAAAGTCAACGCTCAGTCAACCACAACTGGAAAGGAAGATCTTGTTCTTTCTTGAGGCTCCACCCTGCATACATTTGAAACTTCTCAAAGCAGACTCGCTGACAAAATTTCGGTTCTTTGAAGTTTGTCCACAACCATTTATCTCAGCGTCCAAAGCTTCATTTGAAGAAACACATTGAGTTGCCAAGTTTACCGCAAGACACGAGGGGACAACAAATTCTGCTTTCCCATGTTCCAGCCAACAAGACGAACATTTGCGAGGTCTTTCACACATTTTGATCGTGCAGCGACGGAATTCAACCTGAAAGCAGAATTGGTTGTCTGGTGTGGCTGCACTCACTCAGACAGGTTCTTGCTTATTTTGTCTGCATCAAGCTTCACGCCCACTGGTGGATCCTTCTGCAAGGCTGCCAGTTCTTTCTGCAACCGTTTCTGAAATTTTGAAATGAAAGTTGTTCGCTACTTGCCTGAAGGCGCAACACAAACAAGCACACAAGTCAGCACCGAAAGTTTTGTGAGTCAAACTTGAAGACACTCTCCTCGTTGAAACAAGAGAGAAGCAGATGGAAGGAATTGTGCACCGAACACATCCGACATCACTTCAAAGTTTGCAGTGCATTCCCTGTCGAAATTAGCAGCCTTTGAACTCTGGAATTTGGCAATCTGTCTGTGAATTTCTCAGCAAGAACATCGTGGAACCTTCAAAACCAGTGTTCTTGTTGCGCATGATTTGGAACGAACGGTAGATCTAGATCTCTGTTGAATGGTCAAGTTCTCCTGTCAAAAGACACGGAATTTGCTGCCCCATAAATGGGATGAGCAAGGAGGCAACTCTTGTGAAGAACACCAAAACCTATCAAGCTGTAAGTTTTCACATTTAGAAGGAACAAAATATCAGAACCTCCATTGAAGCCATGTTGGCTCGTCTCCTCCCAAGAAGAAGGTCGCAGTGCAAACCAGAGTGATCTGAGCGATATTACAAGCAGGTTGCCAACATGGCACTGCCCTGCGTCCATTTAATTCGGTTTTAGACGTACTTTGAATGCTTTAGTTCCTGCAGTCAGTCTGCTCTGGCTTAATTTAATATTTGTTTTTCAAATCACACTGGAGATCAGTCGATCAGACAGAATGGCGGCTGTAAACATCAAACTAAACCCAGTGGGAATTGCTGTTGTTGGCGTGGTCACCATTGCAATAGTTGTGTACACCACTGGGTTTCCCTTCAACACATTTGGATCAGGGAGTGACTCTGTGGATTTGAGAGAGTTGCTTTCTGTCAGTGTTGATTTGGCACAGGTGAGAAATTCAGCAAAACTGGACCACAAGAGCAGAATGTGTGTGTGTGTGTGTGGTGCGTGTGTCACTTTTGCAGACTACGGATTTAAAATCAGGTGTCCCATGACCTGATTGTTTTGGTGAAGTCACCATTCCAAACGGGAAACCGCTGGAACGAAATGGGGAGACGCCCCAAAATTTTAAGCGCGCGGTCCGGCTCTGCCGATAGGACGTGCACAAGAGTCTTGTGTGTATGTGTGTGGTCACTTTTGGTTGAGTTACGGGGGCAACTGAGCCGTCACAAAATTTCACCAGAAAGATTTTGAGGCCATTTTGGACAATTTTGAAAATTTTGGTTCAGTTACCCCCAACTGAACTAAGGGGCGGGGGGGGGGGGTAACTGAACCATCACAAAAATTCACCAGGATGGTTCTCAGGCCATTTTCAGCAATTTTCACTTTTTGGCACATTTTAGTAACCTTCCCTTCCCCCCTGCAGTTCAGTTTGGGTCACTGAACAAAAATTTTCTAAAATGGCCTGAAAGTCTCTGGTGAATTTTTGTGATGGCCAACTGAACCGTGGTCAGAGCTCGTGGGAGACCGCGCGCTTTGAAGGCGATTGCCTTCTTGTTGACACGGGGTGCTTACTCATTTCAACTCACACATGTTATCAGTTGGCGCCGGCCACTCAGAGCCTTATTGAGTGTCTGGCCATTTCAGTTGAGAATTGAAATGAGGAGGCAAAAAGGGCCGAGGAATCTGCCACCAGACCTGCTTACCCTTCGGCAGAGGCTTGGGAATGTGCCTCGTGATTTTGGCTGTCTGGCCATGTCGTTGACCGGATGCTTGTTTGCAACTGGAACCAAAAACTGAATCCGAGCGTTGTTTATATTTTTCAGAGAGCGGGTGTGAAAGTCAAGGAGATACGGCTGAAGAAAAACGCGATGCACGAGCAAGTGAAAGGGAAGACGATGGAAGGGGCGAAGGAAATGTTGACGGACGGAGACTTGCAATCTCACAGAACCTTAGTGTTCGGCCTTGCAAAAGCTTTTCCCAAGATGAATGTAAGAAAAGGCGCAAGACAGTGATTGGCATGCTGTGTGGTCAGCACCTTTTCGGACGTGTGGTACACAGAATTTTGTTTCGTTCTCCTTCTTTTTCTATCAACATCACTTTTGTCTTTCAGGTTATTTCTGAGGAACATGACACGAAGAAACTTGATGCAGATTACATAGCAGATGCAAACAAAAACCTACCTGATGTGGCTCTCATGCCAAATGAAATCGTTCCAAAAAAGAACTTGACTGTGTGGATTGATCCACTGGATGCAACTCAAGAATACACAGGTAAAATAGTTTTTGTCTCCTGGTCGACCGTAGTTTCGCGGCTTGAGATCACTGTTCCTCACTGTTGCAAAGAAAAGCGACAGAATAACCTGTCCACCTCTTGCAGAGGACCTGCTGGAATACGTGACTGTGATGGTGTGCGTAGCGGTCAATGGCGTGCCAACAATTGGCGTCATTCACAAGCCCTTTTTCGAAGACGCAGGAGCAACATGTCAGTGTTCATTCAGAAAGGTGTAGCCTGCGCTGCGGGCTCCGTTGTTGATGCATGTAGTTTTCGTCAAAGTTGTCCCGTCAATGATGCCTCACCTTTTGCTTGCGGCACTGTTTTCAGATTGGGGATGGGTTGAAAAAGGCCACTCTCCAAACCTTTTCCCTGCTAGAACACCCAAGACTGGTGGAGAATACAACATCATTGTCTCCCGATCACACGCTGGTCCGGTGGAAGAAGTCACGAAGACTGCTCTCGGTCCCAAAACGAAAATTATCCCCGCCGGAGGCGCAGGTACTTGTGACCCACACGCATTTTTCTCTCAACATAGAATGGTTTATCACACGAAAGCTGACGCAGCAAGTTTGCCTTTACTTTCCACCAAGCAGTTGACATGTTTCCTTGAAGGTTACAAGACGTTGGAGGTGATTAGTGGCAAGGCTGATGCGTATGTTCACGTCACAGCGATCAAGAAGTGGGACATCTGTGCGGGAAATGCCATTATCAACTCTGTGAAGGGACGTATGACCAATCTTCACGATGAGAAAATTGAGTATGGCGCAGAGGGCTCTCCACTCAACGACAATGGACTTTTGGCAACACTTTTCAACCACGAAACATTCCTGAAAAGTGTGAAGCCCGCATTTGACAAGGAGAAAGAAAAGAATCATTGATTTTTTGTTCCCCGCACAAAAACTGTGGCGTCGAGTTCATATTTGATGGGAGGAACAGTGTCGCGCGTGTGTGTGTGCGTGTGTTTTCGGACATGTTGGAACAAACTGTGCCTGGCAATCTCATTGAGTATCGGTGGTAGGAAACCAATGTCATGTGATGGTTCTTCTTCTCTGGTGTGGGTTTTGGGGTCACTCAGCTGGGCATTTGTGAGTTTCGATTGGACACCATGTAATGAAGACAGAAAGGGAGACAGACACAGAAGGAAATAGTTTCAATTGGTGCTGTTCCAGTGCTGTCCATGACAATTGTTCAAAACGTGTTTCTCAAGACATCATCACCGAGTGAGAGAGCGTTGTGCTTCGTTTTCGACATTTACACGAGCGCGTCCCGAGGGCGGGTTGCTGTGTCATGGCAATGTCGAGGTGGGGTGGGGGGCTAAACGTTGACCGCAAGGCACCGAGGATGTACTTCCTTGAAGCGGCTTGTGTGTGCACTGCAATCACACTGGATGTCTGTGACGGCACTGATCGCCTCGGGGGAAGGGGGCTGCTCCCTCTTCCCGCGCGTAGTATTGAGAAACCGGAATTGCTCTTTTCACATCCACTCAATTTTATTGTCTGCATTGCCTTATGAAAATTCAAGTTGCAACTGCTTCTGAACAATCTGATCTCCTGAGTCGCGTGTCTACACCGACAGGTGTTTCTTATGTTTGTTTGGGGTAGGGGCCGGTCCCCTGTGGCGCTTGGACGCAAGGGAGTGTGTGTTGAAACACATTTTGCAGCAGATGTTGCACAAGACATCCCCAAAGATTCGCAAAAAACAACCTATTGAAATCATTATTGTTGCAATGGATGTTGTAATTTTGAACATGTGTTGGTAAAGTGGTGGGAGAAAGATGTGCAAGAACTGGTACACCGTGACCGTCTCATTCGAACACCGTTTCGAAAGATTGATGCAATGAAGATCCGAATTTGGCACGTTTCATCTCAGGCAATTTGATGTTTTTTGTGAGCAGGGAAACAAACCTGAGTGTTCGAATAAGGCAAGAGTTGGGCGCTTTCGAATCAGGCGGCACTGGTTCAGTTGGGCAAGACGTGCGTTCTTCTCGTGTTTAGAGTTGTGAACTGCTGATGTTCTTTGGTTTGGAGGAAACTTGTACCGGCAGTGTGGCCGTTGACCAAAAAAAAAAAATCAGACAGCTGAAATTTGTTGAGTGAAATGAAGGGGGATTGTTTCCATGTTACTTTGCTCAGGTTTGTGTTACAAACAGCGTGAACGCTGCAGAGTGTGTTGTTCATGCATTTGTTGGATTCAATTGTGCTTTTTTGCACAGGTACGCATACAACTGAGGCAGGGTCTCAGGAAAATGAACGTACGTCACCCTCGATTTCAATCGCATTTTCACAAAGTGGGGTTGCTATCTTCCGGATCAGTGCCACGAATCTCACCAAAAATGAGTCACGTTTGTCTGCTGATCACGCCATTTGTGCAAAGTTTTCTTTCTTTTTGGGGAAAGGATGATTCCAAAATGCAACTGATATTGATGGGTGATTGGATACCTGTGCGTGCGACGTGCCTGTGTTCAAAGCTGTGCTTTCTTGTTGACTGAATCTGGTGAAAGAAACAAGCCAAGAATCAAACTCCCGATGTCATGTCAGGGGCGCGTTCAGGTCCGTGGCACCCCCGGCCACCGTACAAAACACTGCAAAATTGTTTGCAATTGCACGATCCTGTGCGGTCGCGCGCTTCGTGCGGTGAACATGGTATTTTGTTCCTGATTGTGTGTGCGAACGACCCGAGGCACCTCCAAGCGGTGTGGCCTGGTCCCAGATTTTTGAACAGCTCAGAATTGTTCCTGATCATGTTCCACCTGACCGTGCCCCCTCCCAACAGGACCAGACCCCCCTCGCCCGCCTGTTTGGGGGTCTGGTCCCCAATATCAAAAGCGCTCAGAACTTGTTCCTGACAAATTTTTGGGCTGCGTGCACAAACACCAAACATCGTGCGCTCAGTAATCCTTAATTTCTTGTCTGTACCCCACATTTCCGTGCTACATGGGCACCTCCTTGGAGCCGATCGAAGTACCAGGGGATGAAGCAAATGCCGCTCGTCAAATGTTTGAACCTCTTGTGCATAGCTTGTACTTCACAGAAACCTACCTGCGAGGAACTTCTGTGAATGACCAGTGCCAGGGTGCCCAGTTGGATCCCTCCCCAGACTCAGCACATCCCTGACCAAAGAATTGCGCCTTGGCACATTCTCAAGCTTGCGGTTTTCAGCGATCCGCGGTCTCAGTCAAGTCACGATTGTGTGTGTCTGTACAGGTGGGGAGAATAGTATCAGACCAGGCTGGGGCCTGGCCTTGTGCTATCATCCAACCTGCCCCCCCCCCGATAGGGTGACGGCGTCAAGCCAGGTCCCACCCCCAGGTTGGATGGTCTGGTGTCTGGCCTTGTGCTGTTATCCAACACGCTACCCCGACAGCTATTGACTACACACCATACAACAGCAAGCTTTACTTTCTTGATTTGCCAGCAGCCTGTTGACCTGGCCACGGGTTGAGCACAATCACAATGTGGTGTGTATGTTCCATTCGAGGGGCCTGTTTGACCGACCCGTCCCCCCTCCTCCTGAAAAGTGCTCAGAATGTCGTTATTTTGATAGTTAGGACTTGCAACAACACTGGCCTCGTGTAGCCGCGGGATCATTTGATCTTTGATTTCTTGTTAATTCTTTCAGCAAACCCGTTTGCTGAAGAGGCGGGGGTGCTACGAAAACAGGCGCTTGTGTAACACCAATCTTGCTTCTTTCGACGTTTCGCTGAAATATCGGCTTGATAATTGTTTCAAAGCCTGTGTCTAGTCAATAATTTAAATAACGTGTGGACGAGTAGGTCACAATGCTGCAAGCTTTTTCGCAGAATACGGCTGATGTGTTTCACCTTTCCAGAATCTACAGCTGTTTTTGTGAATCGCGATTGATCAACAATGTGTATTTTCACCATGTTTATGCACGCCATCAAATTTTCTGTGTGCGTACAGGTCTGTAGACCCAATTGAAGAATGAAAGGGTTCAGCCACGGTTTTCATACTTCAAGTGCAAAGCGATCAGGAAAATTTTTTTGATTGGAGGGGGGGAGGGGACTTTTTCAAGCAAGGGCACAGAAATTGTTCTCGATCATTTTGCGCTTGAAATGTAAAAAGACATCAGAGATCACGGTTATCGACTCTTTCTGAACATGTGGAAAAGCAGGACCAGACCTCTGGTCCCAATATTTTGTGACCACAGGGAAGGAGAGAGGGGTTCTGATCCCAAAATTATGGGACAAGTGGAAGATAATTAGTATCAACCCAGGTACTTGTCCGGAATTTTGTGATTGAAACCCCCCGTTCCGATCTCACTGTCTACACACACACACACACACACACACACACAAACACACACACACAGAGAACAAGAAGCAGTGTACTGGGCAACTGCAGCTGCGATGTCCCTGGGCTGTTTTTGGCTGACACAATGACAAATTTTTGAAATCCGAGCTCGAGAATACTTCAGTCTCTTCTATCTCTTCCCTTGGTTGCTGATATATCCAACATAAGCTTTCAAATGTAGTTTGCACAGCAACAGGCAGTTGCCATGGCAACCATTTTCAACATGGTGAAATTCAGCCAGGATCATTTCAGGCCATTTTAAGCATTTTGATTTTTATCAGCCGCGCTGATATTGGTTTGCCCGTGTATCCGCGTCCATCCGTCTTGGGGAGAAAAAATAAAGGCCAGCCATAGCCAAAAGCCAGTGATAAGGAGTGTGAGTGTATGCCAATGCTTGAGGGGCAGATTCAGCCCTGGGGCAGGGTATCTTGGACAT
>JAAUXT010046254.1_pt1 | contig 50015 bp, 30 predicted proteins | sample 7278171 | NCBI WGS metagenome assembly JAAUXT01 (sample SAMN14350112, study PRJNA611818) | marine sediment metagenome | isolation source: surface marine sediment (1.8m) | place: French Polynesia: Moorea | collected 2018-08
AGGATTGTCTGGGTTAGGGGTATCTTGGACACATTGTCTGGGTTACTCCCCCCCACAAAAAAATTTCCAACTGGGACATTTTCTGCGTGGGGGATTGGGAGAGTGGCACAAACGCTGCCCGCGGCTGATTCTCCACTTGAAAGTCTAGTCCTTGTTCCTGTTCCAGTCTCTCTCGATGGGCCATTGTGTCAAACCATGTGGAAGGTTCAAAGATGCAAAATTCTGCTCCTTGAGTGACTCCCACTGTTTCGCTCCTTTCCGCTGGAACCTGCTCTGCATGTTGCTGTGGAACTATTTTTGAACTTTTCAGAAACAGAACTGCCACGTTGTGCGTTGTTAAAACTCCGTTCTCCACTTGTTGATTGATGTTGTTCGTTTGTTTCTCTGAGCATAAAATGTCCGATAGACTACAACGAAAAATTACACCAAAATTTCGTGTTGTCCTTTCGTTGCAATCTTCAGAAAAATGGCATCAACGCAGAAGGGAGTGAATCTCGGCCAAAAGACGCGGGCATGAAAAGATGCCTCGGTGCCGTCTTCCACAACAAGCCAAGAATTCAGCTCCTCAAAACGGTTTGAATATCTGATGTTCGTGTGTTTAGAACATTATCTTTGCAGCCAAGATGGTCGCATGCAAAATGGCTATTAATTTATGTGTTTATGAAGAATTATCCCGGCAAGTGCTGTACTCGGGTTGGACAACGCAGTTCCAGCCGATTAGCTCGTCAACAAAATGCCCATCTCCTCGTTTGTTTTGGCAATTGTTGCATTACAAGTCAGTTATAATTATCCTCTTGTCTGCGCTTTGACCTACGAACACTGGATACTCTGATCGCTGAAAAAATAACTTGTTTTGCTGAGTGAAACTCATTGGATTTGACAGAAAAGTGGTTGGTTTGAGAGCGGTCGAATTCTTTCGTTGGTACGAGGACGTTTGCAATGAAGAGATGAAACTTCCACACTTTCCATTTCAGTCATTTCTTTTGTCTTCGTTTCGCCGTGATTTACCATAAAATTGGACGGATCATTTGTGTTTGTGTGGTTCTCCTCGTTCCGCCTGTGGACGGCCTCTGAACTATTTGTTGAGACACACCCTAAGTGCTGTATATTTTGACGATCGAAGTCAGTTTACAATGCAAAGTCACACGGGAACTTGACTTGGACAGATTGCGGAGATTTGGCGTTGATGAAGAACCTCGACTAGATCTCCGAGGCAGGGTGAGCGCTGTGTATTATTCCTGGTCGACAGGCAGTGCTCGGGGCCTGGGATGATATCAAGGCAGACTGATGATGCTTTAGCTTTTCAGTTTATTTTCTAGGTTATGAAGGTGAGAAAATAGCGGCGAAACCCGAAGCGTCTGTAGTAAACACTCCGACCAAAAACACACCTGCAGAGATAAGTCTTACAATTGTTTCAATTTGCGGGCTGCTGAAATACGAACGAAGTCCGCAAGGGTTGTCGGTGATTTGAGACTACTTGATCAGAAAACTGTTTTCCTTGGTTGCTGCTCCGACGGTGGTGGTTAATTGTCAGAAGCGCGATTGAGTGCAAAGCTTCGTGAAAAAGGCACGAGTTTTGCCCTGTTCGAATTGACATGCTTGCAATTCTAGTACCGTCTGAATGTTGGCGATTGAGGGTTACAGGGTATGAAATACTTGACACGAGGCAAGAGGAAAGAGAAACTCATGCACCTGCCCATTCCTCCGCCGTCAGTTACGTTTCTGTGGTGATGATGCACAGACAAAACGGGGGCACATTTGCGCTGCAGAACGTGTTCCTCCCGCCGTCTCGCAGTTGTTGAAAGCTCAAGAGAACCTGCGCTCGAGTCCCGAAACTAAGTTTCCAGGGATGAGCTTCTTCGGTTTTTAGACTACACGAGCGTCTTTCATGCAGAGGCTTGATTTGACCTTTTGTTGTCAAAAATGAATTGAAAACCAATATTCTTTGTCGAAGCCGAGCTTAGAACATGTTCAAAGACAAATTTCCACGTCTGTGGTGATCGTCTGACATATCGTGGAGACGTGGAACATGTCATGTCCTTGTCAAACGCTCACAAATATTTTCCAGCCCTAAAATTGATAGGAAGGAAGAATAATTGATTGTGTGTGGGACAGCTTGCCAGGAGCGGTCGGGGGCTTTTAACGGCGTTATTAGCTGTCGCCGGTCGGTAGAATCTTGCTCAACTGTCCCCCGGAGCCTCGTGCAAGATAGGTGGTCCATAAATTAGAAAACTGTGTCGTATGAAAATATGAGCGACGATTGAAAAGTTTCCAGCATTTCTCTCATGAGGGCCGGCGGCGGGTTTGTGGTGTTGGTCTTGTTCAGTGCTCCTCTTGTTCGGTTTACCTGGTCGTGAAGTCTCCGAAACGTCAGCAAATCAATCTGAGAGCGAAACTCGTGCAAACTGTTTTTCGTTTGTCCGACTTGCAAGTATGCTGGTTCGTCAGTTAAAACAAGAGTATTTTAGCGGGAAAACCATTTTTTATTGAAAAAGGTATCACAAGAGTATTTTATGACGTCTTGTGATACGGGAGGTGAGAACGTACTGAGAAACAAATATTTGAGCCGATGATTGAGAAATTAGCTTTCGTTGACGTTATTCTTTCGGTAGAATGGTTGAACAGTTGCACGACATGGTACATTTGTGAGACTTTCATTTCACTCTTCACGAGGCTCAAATGTCCACGTCCAGATTCGGACTGTCAAACTACGAGGGAGTACGCCCGTCTCCGAAGTCACTAGAGTGCAAAAGCAAATTGCTTGAGTGGTGGAGGAGGAATCACTCCGCATTGAGCACAAATGGATATTTCAGTGGGGAAAGATTGTGTGGGTAAAATATGGTTATTGTGAGGTGCCGGGGACATCGGTGAATGGGCAGATATGAATGCAGTGAAGGAGCTGGGTTGTGGCTGTGATTAACCTTACCCGCCCGCCGCATAGAAAAGCCTCGCCACATCCAACTGCCACCCAGATTCAATTCACAGATTGAAAACTACATTTCCATGGACACAGAGGCTGCAAAATGATGACTCCTTTTCATCCTTTGTTTGCCGTATCAATAGGGGCTGGCCCGTCATGGAATCTCTGGGCGATTCACAAAAAGAGGCAAAATATCGGGGAGGAAAAAGCTTGCACTCACCGAGCAATAGACAGACAAGTGAGAAGAGGAAGACATCGGTGAAAGAAATACTCTCTACGTTTCTGTGCCTCACATGTGATCAAGGGAAATGAAAAAGTGCAGCTTTGGCCTTGTCCGACGGTACAAAGGCAGTGGCTGGTCCGGTCGGAGACGGGCCCAGGCACCGCGTCTGTCTGCCTTCCAATCCCTCCGCGTCATTTCTCATACCAAACAGCCAAGCAATCTTGTTGAGCCAGGCCACGTTTCGCTGTCTTTTCCCAAGTGAATCTTCCGCAAATTATGAATATTTGTAACGCTTAAGGAGTGTTAGCGTTGGCCTGTGATTGAGGTGGCGGTTGAAGCGGGAAGCAGCTTTTGTGTTCAGTTACAGGGGTGCGAAAGGCGACATTGAAATCGCGCGGCCAAAGCAATAACCATAAACCAGCGCGTTTTCCACTGTTTGAGTGGAGTAGTACGGCCGGGTGTTGCTCTATTACGCAGAGCGAGTAGCAGAGGTAATTGTTTTTGGTTGTTCTCTGGGGAACTGAGGCCGAAGAATCGCCGGGCGGAGCTCACCCGCACGCACAGGACGGGCTGAGGACAGGTGGTTTGAAAACGTCACAGCACACCACTGGGCTTCCAGCCACGAAAAGCTTTCTGTCCAAACATAGATATCAGTTGTCCAATACGTATCTTCGGGTACGGTTGTTGCCTGTCACTGGTGTTGTGCGAGAATATCTGCGAGATTGTGCTTTGAGATGACTGACTGCCTGAGTACCAGGTGCAATTCTTACTCTTTGAGCATTGTGCTCCAAGGAAGGGGAGTCGTTTCACAAAGCTCGCAAATATTTGATTGACAACCCCGTCCAATTTGCAGGCGATTTCTAAACAGTGAATGAGATCAGCTTGAAAGCCGCGATCAAGAGTGGCGCGAGGCGATTAATCATTCATGGATTCACGTGTTGACGTGTGGGCGCGAGGAACGTGTACGCTTCTGTCACGTCGCGTCACGCGGCGGCCGCGGGCGCACTGATGGTATGAGGGACCCCGAGCAGCCCCGCCGCCCCGCCGCACGTAAACCCCGAACCGCGCGCCCGAGAAACACAGCCATAATTTCCTGAGCGTTTCCTGTGCGTCCGTCACCGTCGTCGCTTGTAGTAATCCACATGCAAACTGCAGGAAATTGGGCGGAAGACTGGTCAATACTGTTCCATGTCTATGCGGCGATGACCAGCGAGAAGGAGGGGAAAGCTGGCAACGCTCACTGTGTTCGCAGCAGGTCATTATGGCTTGTTGACCTCATTTCCCTGCTCTTTGCGACGCGAAGCCTGACTGCGCCTGTGTAAAGGCATGTGCCTCGCTTTTTCTAACATCCTCCGGGCCGCCTAATCTGTCCACTGTGACTTCTAGGTCACTTGACCTGGCTAAAGGTCTCTACCATTACTCTTTGGCCATCGGCACCACCCAGGAAACTCTCTCAGTCTCAACACATTGTGAGGGACAGGCTGGCACGAAAAGATTAATTTCACACAGTCGCCAACAACCTATCGAAGAAAATTGCTCCAGTTTCACCTTGTACAAGAAGCGGGGGAGCTTTCAATCAATTGTCGATCCCTTCATAGGCGGACGAGAGGTCGACGCAAATATTTACGCAGATGACCGGCTTTGTCTGGCTCGGATCAAGGTCAGCTGTCTGCGCACCGGTCACTGCCGTGGTCAGCAAATATTCGCTTTGTGAGGCTTCTCAGACCCTTGGTCAACTGGTCAGCAGCGGCGCGCAGGCGTCGTGAGCGTCTTGTAGCAAATTACAGGCAGCGACGCCGTGGGCCTCGCGTGACAACGAGCAGAGAAACGAGTGCTTTTGCTCGACCAGCTCCACAAGCTTTGCACTCCCAAGTTCTTCACCGCACTCAGAAGGCACTCAGTTTTTGTTCTTTTTTAAAATGTCATCTAAGGTCAGGTGTCCTCTTGAAAGAAGTGTTGAAAGTTAAAAACAATGAATCGCCATGGACAAAGACACTATCATTTCCGCTTCGGAAGGTGAAGCGGTTCTTTGTTCTCCACCGCCAACGGCGCACTCGTGTCACATGTGTGTGATACTTGTTTTCAAAAGTTATTTGACCTGCTGTGGAGATTCAAGAATGAAATTTTGTACATTCAATTGTAGTAACACCAAGATCTACAGTAGTAAACTCCGTGACCATTAACTTAATTCATCAGTCCAGACATCGAATAAAAGAGCTCTATGTGACTCAAAGTTTCTCAGTGAATATCCAAACAAGACTCTCTTTGAATGGCTGGTGATTTTAGGTTTTCAATGGGGAGTGGGCTCAGGGATCTGGAGATGTTTTATGGGTTGGAGTAGACGGGGTCTTTAAGGAGGCTCTTTGAATGGCAAAGAAGTGAATCAGGCTGGCGCTCACACACGCTGCTGTTTGTTAATGGTCTGGTGCTGCCATTGACAGGTCCTGAGCCAACATGTGCGGGGCGAAGCGCCGGATTAAATATGGATGTGAGCACCGCGCGACATGTTGTGTAAAGATCGGGGATCATGCCCGAGTGGCCTCTCCAATGGCTCAACCGAACGCCTGTCCACTCCGCTCTCTAATCAGGTCAAGATATGCCGAGTCGCGGTCTTTGATGTCCAGTGGCAGCTTCCTTACTACACTAACGTCCTTTGTACTCGTCTCACATTGCTCAGGGCCTTTGCAGCATTTAAACCACCTCGCCCTTCCTGAAAGAAAAGGACTGGGAAAGCTTAGTGTCTGGTTACCGCGGTCAAGCCTGTGCTTTCATAGATACTGCCGAACCGTTCTTCATTAAGCCTTTTTTGATCTTGGTCAGATAAAAAGACGTAAAGGTAAACGTGGGTTGTTGTGAAGGAAAACCGCCATAAAAAGTGGACCACCTTTATGTGTTCCACAATGGCTGGCTCGCCAAGGTTGCCCGAGCCCTCAGCTGCTGTCACAATTTTGCTCGGTGAAAAGAAAGTCAATAGCTGTCATTATGACCATTACATGGGCAACAAATATTGACTTTCAGCAGGGCTCACTGCTGTTTCTAAAAAGTTCATTTTACCTGAGACCAAAACAAGTGCGAAAAGTCACTTTGTGTGCTGCACGTATGACCCCACATTGTTGTGGGCCGTGAACGCAATCGCGAGCCTATTCTAATCATTTTGGTGCACTGCGGATGCGTGCGGAACTTCCCTGCCCTCTTGACGGAGATTTTCGTTCAGAGATGGACCAAGATTGCTCTCTGAAGTCTTTCTTTCAGCAGAGGCAACACCTCACGGTCCATTTCCTTCAATAAAAAGATTTGTTCAGGTGACACTTTTGTGGGGAGACTGAAATTCCCCTCCTGGGAAAGGAAAAGGTACAAGAACGTCTGAATGGGACGGGACAAATGTCCTCTCTGGGATTGAAGTGATGGTCAAGTCGGTTTCGCGAGACGAGTATTTCAAAGTTACGTGCCGATTCTGGCAGGATGTTTACAGTCTGGAACCACGTTTGTTCGGTGAAAAGGCATTTCTACAATGATGCTCTGCAATGATGAGGGCATACACAACAGGTTTTGTGACAAGAGTCGTGGACTCATGAATGAACTCCTGGCTCGGGTTCAGCAGTCGTGTGTGCTTTGTTTGGCTATCGCAGTGAGTCATACGTGGACAGCTTCGTGTGCGAAGATTGACAAAGTTTGTCGACAATGTGCCGAAAGTGTCCACCGTGCATTTTGCAATCCTTTTGAAAACCAAATCCTTCCTACGTGATGTTGTCTTCAAGCAAGGGGGGCTTCAAAAATTCTGCCTGAGGTGAAATGCATTCCGTGTGTTTGTGGGGAGTGCGCCCATTGTACCTGTCCCTCGACTCGAATTGTTTCTGTGGTGAATGAACCCTGGATCTGTTCCGTGCACTGGTGCAGAAATGGAGGTGTGAATTGTGAAACCAAATGGCCGCAAAATTCTGCTCTGGCGGCCACTATTGACTTGTTCGCAGTTTATGACCACTTGATATCAGTGTTCTTTCCATTTTAGTGCAAAGCCACGCACAGAAACTTTGAAGAAATTTACCAGGGTTTTGTATTGATTTTGGCTTTGAATACTTGACACAGAAAAGTTGGTGTTTGAAACTCAGCCAAACGTCCCACAATTGCAACTCCTTCTACTTGCATGAACTGACCTTCAATTTACTGGTCGTTTGACGATGGAAATTTTATTGAACATTTACCCAGATAATATTAGCGTGAATACACAGTGACCATCCAGTGCACCCGAATTAAAGCAGGTCCGGCAAATAATCGTCAGTACACACGCTGATCAGAACAAGGCCACATTAGACAGAGGCTGGGTCGGGGACCCAGACATTATTGATTAGCATTTGTCCAGCTTTTCTGCGTACATCAGTGCATCTGAATGCGGCTTGGTCATCATCAATTAAAGAGCATTTGTACGAGAAAGGCTGCCTCGCCAGTCCGCGCCATTACTGAACGTCAAAGGACAATGGGTCGAGTCGATGGCAGCTTTGTGAGCGCGATTACAATGGCTACGCGCTGCAGACCCACCGGGCTCCGCCGCAGTCCACGAGAAATCGTTCTTTGCGACTCCCGAGATCCCCTTCTGCTCGATACATCAAGTAGGAAATTAATGATTTTTCAATTGAAATGAGGAATTATTCCCAGCAAACTTCACTTTTGGCTGAATACCAAGCACCGAGCATAGCTTCGGGTCAAGCGACAAGTTGGGCGGATTGGCAGAGGAACCATGATTTGCTTACGACCACCCATGTGGGAGTTTGTGAATAAGTAACCCAGTAACATTGTGCAGCCTTGGTGATTGTGATACAGGAAGCGCCACAGAAACAAATATTCAGCTTTTGTGAGCAAGAGAATTCACGAATGATGAATCAGAGGAGCAGTCTTGTTCTTTCCGAGACATGTGCAGGGTCTACTTTCAATAGATCTGCACTTGGTTATCGGTAGACGACCTAATGACCTTGTTGGGACGATAAATGTGGCTGGTAGAGTTGAAGGCAATGAACATTACGGCAGCAAATGACCATCCAGCGTAACGCAAATGCGTTTTTCTTCAGCCGAAATCTCCATTCGCCTTCCCTATGTTCCATCGTGCATAATTTTTCCATCAACTATTTCTATTGACAAAGTTCGTCCGAAACACCAATCCAGGATGGAGTTAAGATCCAGGACGCAGGAGTCGAATCCCACAAGTGCATTACTGTGTATGATTTGAGAGTTGCTGATGATAGATGAGGGAGCAATTGACCTCATTGCTGTCTCACATATGATACAAACCATACCCACGATTGTGAATTGCACTTGTATCAAGACAATTCGACGTCCACCTGAGGTAATTGCCAGCAACAAGATGTGGGCAAACTTCCTTGGAAGGCTGCAAAGTGCAGGAGAAACAGGCTTCAGCTGACATTCCTGCAGATTGGGAGTAAAAGTGCCGCTGAGTCTGTTTGCCTGACAAGTGGTGCAAGGCCAGGTAGCAGGTCCCCAGGGTCTTTCAGCACGCAGTGCAAGGCCAGTGTAATGTCACGCGTCCCGTGCCTCTTTTATGGTCGTGCGAAGAAGATAGGTCTTCTCACAGCCGCATAAAGCGGGCTAAAGTATCAATGAATTAGACTGTTGCCTTTTTGTCGTCGGGTCGGGCCACAGTGCAGCAGCCCTGCAGCTGAGTGAGCCGCACCAGCTGCACCGCAGCCGCGCGTGCGCCAACACAACGAGTTTCCAAATCCGCCTAATTCGACCTGACAGTCTGTTTATTGCTATCGAGCTGCCTGTCGACTTCACAGCACCTTTCCTGTCAGTGGAGGAGTCTTTAGTGCTGGATGCGCCTCTAAGTGCACGTGAGATTTGATCCCTCCTTCAGCAAAGCGGATACGGTTGCGTGGAACAGGGCAGCTCTGTTGTCTGCTCGCCTCGAACGTTTCCGTTCCCAGCTACTCGAGTTGCTCCACACCTCTTCAAAAGCCGAGGAATTATGTGAAATACGATCGATCACTGAAACACTTATGCTATTTTTATTGACTTCAAAACGACACTGAGACACAAATATGTGCGTATTGTCAGGGTGAGAGAAGATGACTTTGTTTGAAGCGACCGTTTTCAGTCCTGTTGGCAACAACTTTGCCGAAGTTTGTGCGAGGCCTTTGATCTTCAGAGGGAGAAAAAAGTTTTGTGTTTCGCCGTGTTTATGTATCACAAAGGTGACTTTTATTATTCCACACGCAACAGAAGTGAGGCCTATTGAGGTAACTGGCATACAGCTACAAAAACTGAAAGTCGGCAAGACAGTGAATCAGTTCTGGCGTTTTATTACCTTGTATCATCGCGTCGATTGATAGTGTTGTGTGTGTAAGGCGATAGACGTTCCGCTCAAGAAAGGAAGTGTATTTTGATACAGCTTCAAAAAGAGATGGAGAGACATCTTGACATTATTCTCAGGGACCTTGCACTGCGACTCCTTGTGTGGAATGTTACAAAGTTTCCAACTTCTTTGTTTGCATTGATGAGAAGTGTTGTAGGTTATGCTTTTGAAGTGTGCTTGGGCTTTCTGTGCTGCTTTTTCATACGGCAAATGTCAACATTGACATGTGTGTGCTGACTTTAACAGGCGGGAGATCAGGCGTGTGAAAAACAGGTCCTCGGGGCCGGCCGGTCGGTTGTCGCTCTCAAAACTTCTCTTGTTTCCAGCTCGTACAACAGCATCACTTTTGAGCAATGTCGCAGCCAGTGTCTGTTCACGAATCTCCTTTTGTCTTCTGTCTACGTTGGAACTGAAATGGCAATTGTCGGACAGACTGGAGAAGAAACTTATGTGTGAGAAAACCGCGTCTGTTTCGAAAACGCACAGAGGTTCTTGTGTTTTTGTTGCTGAAGCGCTTCTGCACAAAAAGGCGGATTTCAGGGCAGATTTCGCTCTTGTTGAGTAGCCCATTCCGAACTTTACAAATTGCATACCGTTGGAAATTTTACAAAAATGAGGGAAATCAGAACTATTGAAGCCGAGATTTTGTTTGGTTGGAAGAACGAGTGCTGTTTGTTTAACAGCGTGGGATTGTTGTGCGCAATCCGCTTCGAGCCAAGAAGAGCAACCTCTTCCCACTCCACGCGATCAACAACTTTGAGCGGCGCATTATCCGTTCTGTTGCAGTTGTGATCAATTTGGAGTGGTTGTGGGGCAAATTGGTGGGATTCAGTCAAAAATATTTGCTTTTTTCAACACAGAGTACGACACGCTGCAAGCCACAGTGTACGAGTACGTATTGCAACGAAACTTTTGATCCCATTCACAAGAAGCTCGTCTCACCTGTTCGGGTGATTTTGAAGAGAAAATTGAGAAGGCGCTGCCCAGAAGAACTAGGTGTTCTGAAACTGGCAAGCGCTGCGCTGCGAACGATGTTTCATTGACCTGAAAGATGTCCGTTGCTGTGTGAGGTTGTCAGTGTGGGTTGCGACTAATTTGGAATGTGCGGAGTCGTGGTTCACGAGACAAGGTGCACGGTGGTCTCGTGGTTCCGCGGACCACAGCGTTTTCGACAAATGTCACTTCATTACATTTCGTCTGCGCCTTTGTGATGTGTGCTTTCAGTTCCTTGTGGTGGTGTTGTGGCGCTCTGTGCACGATGGACTTGGAAAACATTCTCAACATCGACAACGGTTGTCTGTCCCTTCAAGGAACGCAGATACAAAGACATTGTCTGAGCAGTCTGGAGGATTTGTTACTGTCTGAAATACGAGACATGCCACTGCAAACCGGAGGCCAGATTCGGATTCCTGATCAACTTGGTGGGTGTGGAATTTGGAATTGAATGATCGGTAAAGCGAAGACAGAGAGTCATTCACCGTATCAAATACCAGCCAAATAAAACATGTCGTGTCCAGCCATATTATCTTCAAGAGATAAAAATCAAAATTCGAGAACCACAAAGCAAAACTTCAGAGATAAAAAATGTGGCTTCCCATTGGATAGTTTAGTCTATCCATTGGTGAGATTCCTGTTCAGGTGGAGTTGTCTGGAGTTTGACGATATGTAAGGAACATGAACATGACTTTTCATCAGCTCCCAGCCTTTTCTCTGGGTGCAGTTCAAATGGGTGTTGGAGAAAGAACAGTACAAGCCTACAAATGAGAGGCAGCTGGATCTATCCGACCGCGGCCAGTGTCACAAGGATCCCCAGAGTGGGTCAGCTGTGCCTCATTCTGACTTCGGACAGTGCCAGCATCCAAGTTGCGCAATTGTTTGAGGCGAAGATGTCAAAGACCTGGAAGACGACTTGGTGGTTGCACAGGCAGCTTGTTCGAAACAAAGGCGAGGTCGAGGAAATGTTGACATCTGCGAACTTGTGAAGAGTGCAAACGCACAAGCAAAACATTCCACGTTTCTTCACTTAAATTGGCCCTACGGTCGTGAAAGCCGTGTTTGACAGAACAGCCGATGTGTCCAAAAAAACTCTGGCGATTCTGTCTGCCACATCGCGCTAGAATTTTGGAAACTGTTCACCAGGCTGTAGTAGGGCCACGAACCCTTCTGCCATTCATTTGGTGCAGCCACTACACTTGTAAGCGAAGGTACCTGGGGTTTATCTGGGCGAATCTGTCTGCAGGATCAAAGCCATAACTGCAAAACCATCCTTGGCCTCCGCAGCCCCGTGCAGCAATTCATCAGAATCGCCCACCAGTTTTACATGATCATCACCACACCTATTCCGCAGGTTGTTTCCACTGGTATTTTGAGTGTATGTTGTAGTAGTAATCGTGAAGAACTGCTCAATGTATCATAGCACGAATATTAAGCATTCACTGAGAGAAATAGGGCAGAGTGCTGGCTTCTGGTGACCTAGGTTCTCACAGGTATTGCTCAGGAGCAATGAGGTATTCAGCAGGTGGTCACCAGGCACCACGCCGAGCCCAGAAGATCCAAACCAACCACTGTGACCTCAGCCCTCGAAAACATCCACACGTGGTGTTTGCAATGCCTTTGATGTACACTGATGAGAAATTGTGGAGTTGTCAGCTCGAGATTTGCCGGGCATACCTGGACGGAGGCTGGGAGCTCCAGCCCCTCACGGGGAGCCCCATGCATCAGACCAAAAATAACGTTCAATGGACTAGACAGATTCGACGTGAGACCCCACGTGTAAACATCATTGCAAGAACATCTGTCGAATTTTGCTTCACAAAATTATTATCGGCGGATCAAAGAGATTGTTCGCTGATGTGCTCTGGTAGTTTTCACACGAATGTTGTACTCTCCCTGCCCTGCCGACAGCACTGATGTTTGCTTTTGAAGACTCCGGGACATCTGTTGCTTCTGAAGTGAACAGAGCAAGTGATAATGAAACTCTCCACAAAATATTTTGTGATCACTCACGTCAGATCCGAAGCCTTCAGCTCTTGTGTTTTGTGTGCATGCAGGTCTGACGGTTCAATGGTAAACAGAAACCGTTGCTTGCAAAATTGAAAATATCTCGACTGAGTAGTACCACGCGTACTTTTTGCTTTATGAGCAGTGGCTTGTGTTTGAGGTGTTCCGTGAGCTTCATTTTGTGAAAACGTATCTTCTGTTGGCAAAATTTTGTGCATGTTTGAATTGATGAGGCATAAACGTGGCGCCGGGGCAACGTGTTTGGAATTGTTGCCCAAAAATATTTTGAGGTTTGAACCATCTGCTGTGACATACCAATTTTGGCAAAAAACGAAAAGTGTTGAGTGCCTCGCGACAAATTCAATGTCAAACAAAAACGTGACACCAAGAGACTCAAAGAGTGTACGTGCCTACTAAAAATTTGAAATCCAGTTCCTTGGCTGTTCACGCCATCTTCTCATGACCACTTCTCAGCAGTTGCGGAGGGAACAGCGCGTGGAGTGTCGTGGCGGAGTTGCGCGCAGCCCCGACACATCGTCCCGCCTCGCACCGCGCCGACAAACATCATCTGAACTCGGGCCATCAAATATGTACAGACATTTTACGCTTGCGTGCCGATTGTACTAGCGTCCTCATCTATTAATCTCCCTTTTGTACGTCGTTCGCACCCAAACTCCCCTCGATGCTACGCCTGTCGGATCTTTAACAAGGCTTCTTGATTGATGCTACAAGTATCATTTGTAACCTGGACGTGAGGGTCCTTGTCTTGTTCGGTGCAACAAGATTTTTCACGTCTGTCTACCATGATCCAAACTGGGAGATACGAGTTTTCGTGCGGAGAAGGGCATCAGAGTCCAGCGGAAAGAAAGTGAAAAGTTTCGCTTCACAAAATTGCAAACGTTGGGCCAGACTGAGCGATTATAATGGTCATGTTGCATGACAGCTCTCTACAACTGTAACAGGTAGCTTTCCCCGCGACTCGCCCGCCTTGTGTGGCAGACGGGGGATTACGCACTGGCGACAAACTCTTGCATGAAATGAGGCGTTCACACCGGAGCTGTCGCACCGTTCACACCGACGCGCCGATCGTTATGCGAAGAGTCGTGTTGAAGCAAAGGCACGCAGGTTTCACAGAATGAGTTCGACAGATTAAACTCGTTTCCAGACAGAGGCCTTGCTCTTAGCGAGCTACGAATGACACTTTCTGCTTCTTCACTTGTCCCGATCCGTGTCGTTGGAGAAAGCGTTCCATCGCGAGTGAAAGTGCTCAGCTCAGTGTGAGGGGAAACACTCCGAGGGTAGTTGACATTTCGCAAAGGGTTTGCTCAGTTATTTTAGTTCTATTGCTCCCTGGTCCACGTTGAACAGGAGGCAAGTCGACAATCAAACCGTCTTTCAAGTTTGTCTGTGTTCAATGTAACTTGCACCTTTGGATCCCACCGAGACGGTGGAATGAGATCAATTGGAACACGCAGCCTTCCAGTCAAAAAGAGAGCAGATTATAAAGACAGCAAGTTGGCTGATCAATTTGCACAGTCTGCGCAGTTCCACGAGACCCGAGATCCACTGACACACTTCAAACCAAAGGTATTGTTGTCACGTGTAAACACCTGTGTACTGCATGTGCACATTGCGAAAAAAACACTTTTGTTCTGAACAGCATGAACCCACAGAGCATCGGTCGCACGATCTTTAGCATTGGGCTCACTCCTCCCTGTTTTCCCCTGTGTGGCACAATTCACGCTTACAGTTTGTGACGACGGAAAGGGAAGTGGGGAGTAGCCAAAATTTTTGGTGCTCATTTCATTTCACCTGCACCCACATACCCCATCCTGCACACGAATGGTCAGGGAATAGATGACAACACGTATATTTTTCGCTATATCTGAGTGGACACAAACAGAGACACACACGTGTACCTGGATATTTTGGAGTGGAAAGTTGTGAAGGTAAAGTTTCTGAGAAGTTCAGGCCCAGTAGAGATTGAGATATTTTGATTTCTTTGGACTTGAATACTTTCGGAAAATGGCGCCTCTGCGTTGTTCTCACACGGCACCGACAGGAAAATTACGACAGCCTCCAGTGTTGTGGAAAAGTTGTGTTTCACGTGCTCATTGAGTGGCGGACGACAACAGGTTGCAGAGTCTGAAGGCAACATATGGTGCTGAAGGCATGCCTCGCAGCGCCCGTGCGCTCCGCCTCGTGTTACAGACAACGCATTGTCACGTTCACTCGACACTTGTGAAGCAAGCCCCAGAAGTCGCCTGAAATGCTCAGGTCACCTTTCTTTCAATACGTAAACCGAAAAAAGTGATTTAATTTACCAAATTTAATGCACTGGGTGTTACAAAAAGTGCACTGTACTGTGGGTGACAGATTGTGTTCAGGTACACATGGAACCGTGCCTGTCAAATTGAGTGTGGGTTTGTTGTTCAAGGTATTCGGTGGTGCATTCAGGGATGTTTTCTGAACATTTCTGCGAGTTTTGTTTGGTTTCCGAAAAGATTTGAATATTTGTGGATTTCGTGCGTTGAGACGGTGAGAAATTGGTGCCTTCAGGAAAAGGCGTCAATATTGTGAACCATTCCTTTTGTACCGTTGCTTGAAGCAAATCAGTGAGTCATCCCAGAATCATACTCTGCTCCAGTTCTGACCAAACATGTTGGGGAGCGGTCTGTCGGACAAGGTGACTGACTCCAACCTCCGTAAATGGAACTTCGGAGAAGTGAGAATTTGGTCGTGGAGACTTTTAAGCTTCCAAATTTCTTTCTGGAGGCCACAACAATTCCTTCTGAATAGATTTCGTCCCCTTTCTGTGGCGACAGACTGGCCTTCTTACCCCAGAAATTGATATTTTTCTGCTTTACCCACCCACCTCACCTCTCGCTATTGAGACATTTGTTCCTGAACTGGTTCAGTGCCTCGTGGCCTGGTGACAAACATTCGCACGAACTCCCGACAGCGCCATCCCTGAGGTGCATGTCAACAGGGAGGAGCGTTCTTGTTGCCAACGACGATGGCCATGTGAAGGACACACGCGAGCAACTTTTGAAAAAGTACGAGAAAAGTGTCGATGCGGCACACAACTGGACGTCTATCGCATTCCCAAGCACACACTGTGACTTGCGAAATCGTTGATTTGCAGATGTGGTCGAACCAATGCACGTGCATTCTTGTTCTGCTCATCTCGGAAACGAGAGTCACACGCAAATAGTCTGCCATTTTCATACAAAGTTTGTTTTCTGGCTGCAGGTGACGGTGGAGGCAACGCTCGAGCATCCGTTCTTCGTATTCGGGCAGGGTTGGTCGTCGTGCGAGCCGGAACGCACGCTGGCGCGCTTCGGTCTGCGCGTGCAGCCGCTCATCGTCGGTGACGTCATCATCTCCCTCACGCACAAAGACACCAACTCCCACGCCGCAGAGATTCTCGCTCAGCAGCAGCAACAACAGGGTTCTAGTGGCAGTGGCAGCAGCGCTGCTACGGCTGCGACAGCGACAGACTTGACGACGTCGAGAAAACCCAGCCACAGTCAGATCTCAGAGACAGCGCGTCGGGACGAAGGGAAGCGGAGGCGGCGGGGCTCCGGAGACGACAGCGCGCAGCAGGACCGCGACCGTCCGCCGCGCTCCGCGCCCTCGCCGCACCGCCCCAACTCGCGGCAAGCGAGTCGCAACGAGAACAGTTCTGACACGGCGGCGTCCCCCGTCGCTGACGCTGGCGTCGCCTCCAGCACGAGCCCGACGCCAGCCGACTCAGAGACGGTGGCGTCGCCGTCGTCAGCGGATTCCAAGAAGCGGCGGTGGTCGGCGCCGGACCAGCTGAGTGCGGAGGAAGGGCCGATCGACGTGGTCGGGGGTGGAGACTCACCGCCACCATCGCCCGACGGCTCGCCTGTCGCCGCGGCGGCGCCCGCCCTGCCCGACTCGACACGGACAGAACCGTCCTCGCCCTCGCGCCGCGCAAACCAGAGTCGAGATCAAAGTCAAGTCAAACAGGAGAAAGAGGAGGACAGCAGTAGCAGTAACGATTGACCACAAAGTCATTTTACTTTTAGTGAATTTTGTCATTGACTGTGTGCACCACTTGTCGAAGATTTCATTTACGGTGTCAGAAGAAGAGAACATTTGGAGAGAACGGAACATGTTGGCAATTTGTGAAATGATGTTTTTTGTGTCTGTGTTATTGTTGAGAGGGAATGCTGTTTTGTGAAACAAATCTCATGTCAAATCCTGCAGATTCTACTGAAAGAGTGTGTATCTTAAGTTTGGCTGTTTGATGCACCGGCAATTATTCCGTGAAGGTCGGGAGCTACAGCGGAGAACGGAAGGTCAGGACAGTCATGTGACATCAGGATGTTGGTTTCAGGTTGCCACGTGTTGGAGGGCAGTTTCCCGCAACGTTGGGGTGCAAGCGTGCGACTACGTTTCGCCGAGTTGGTTTTCAAATCTAAATGTGTGTCCATCCAAAACTTTGCAATACATGCCCAATAGTAGCAAACAATTCGGGCATGTAGGGATTAGTGGTGATCTTGTACGCTGTTCCCTGCGATGGTCACTAAATATCCATTTTACCAGGGACCTTGGCACAAACGCGTGGGTATTTCTTAACACTCCAGATTGTTTCAGTAAGTTTGTGTCTGGATTCGTGTGAGTTGTGGCGTAAACCATTTGTAGATTTTCAAATCCTTCACACAAAATTTGCTTGGATTCTCTTTGGTTTTTCGTCTGTCAATGGCTCTGAGAAAGTCACACGCTCAAATGGGTTTGGCAAGGAATAAACTGAGACGGTCTGTGATAAGGCAATGGGTAAAACGTTTTTACACGAGCTTTGACAGATTCATTAATCTTATTTCAGAATTAGCCAGATCACTTGTCTCACTTTTTACAGCATATAATCTATTTTTGTTTGGGGTTTTTGAGTGCTAGAATGCGTTATCCATTTATCATTCAAGATTTTCCAAGTTTCAACGTGTATACCTCTACATGCTGACGTTCCAACAGTTCACAAGCAATGACAGCCAACGTGTACCTCAGAGAAAATGACGCCATTTTCAGACAACTTGCGCTTTGCAGAATCTAGGAAGAAGATTGGTAGATTTTGGGTTCAGCACTTCGACCGCCTGCTGGCAAAAGCGTCCAGAATGAGAAGTTCGTTTTCGTGAGTGCGTTACAAGTGCGTTTGGCAGGTTGGGTCCGCCTTGCCTGAAAAGGTGGGGAATCGACCGGATCGGTAGATAAACGCTTGACCTGCAGTGATTGAGCAACAAAACACCCGACCTCAAAATCAGAACTCAGGAGAACTGCAACACATTCACAACCTGTACGTAGTTGGGATGCTTCGTTAGCTCAAACGCCTTGCTGTATTTGGACGCGATTCAGCAAACTTGAAAAATGCACGAAATCAAGATTCCAGTCATATTCACAGGTCGGAATTCAATTAAGTCGAGGACAAGTTGAACACACGAAGAGTGTTCGCTCTTTTGATTTTCTGATTTTTGTCACCACGCGAGTGTTGCACAAAAAGTGAACCAACAATTGGTTGGTGACCAAAAAGGCCTGGGGAAGATCGACCGCTTGGCTACTCGTGTGGAATACATTATTCTGTTGCTTGTGTCTGCTCTCGCAAGTTTAGTTTCTCAAAGAAAGCAACTGTTATTTCATTCATCCACGGCTTTCCTTGTTGGAATGATTGGCAGATTTTTGGGTGCACTATTTTGTCATATGCAGAACGAGTCGTTGGAAATACAAGAGAATCCAAGCAAACTCTTTTTGACCAGCCTGTGGTAACCTCAAGGATAACGACACTCCAGTTTCGCTGTGCCACTCTGTAGAATAACAGCAAATTTGTGCCTTTCAGAACGCTAGCAAGCAACCAAGAGACAGCTGGGTACAGGGTAAATGTTGTATTTTGTAGGATATTGTGTCCGAGTGTCACCAGTCATGTCTCGTGTTGTTTCCAAGCTGTTGGGGATCGATATTTCAAAATCTTCGCACAGAATCACTCAACTTCCGCACAGGCCTGTTGTTGTGGAATCTTTCTCGTCACTTCGCTTGGAACAGATGCAACTCAAGACGTGGTTTGTGCGGTGGATCGTGGCCGAGAGGTGGAAAACAGTTTCTGGCGAAATTTCAGCTCTAAATTATGACTGGTGTCTTTGTCACGTGCTCTTCTTTGTTCACAAATGAGGAAACCCTATTTTGATCGTGATTGGTGCTTTGTAAGTGATAGCGCAAATTCAAGATACGTGCCGTCTGTTTCATACAAAGCACTCGACTGTAAATGCAGGATTTGTCCTGAAGCCGTGTAGAATAATGTATTATTTAACTTAAACGTATGATGTCTGTGATACAAATAACAGTTGTTTCATGTGTTTTCTTCTGTACAGCTTGTGTTTTGAAGAGGAGTGGGCAAGAGGTAGACATGTTCAGTTTCTTACTCCAGCTTTGATAACACACGATTGCGTACAGTACACTGTAAAGAAGTCTTTTTGGTGCTGTGTCTCATATTTATTGTTTTGAAAGAATATATTTGATTTCAACTTTGCCTTTTGAAGTCAGTTAACGCTGATCTTGTCAGTGAATGCATTTCACTCAAAAATGTTTCAAAGAAATGGAGCACTTTAGGTGTTTTTCTTTGCAAAAGTTATTTGAAGAGAAATCAATGGTCCGATCATTGGGATCAAATGGAGGCCACAACTGGTTTTGCAATTGGGCTTTGAATTAAAACAAAGGATTGAGCAAAATGTAACCGACTGGAAGCAACAAGAAGGAATTGCAAAAGAGCAGAATACGTCGAGTGTTGATAATTTCCTGGATTTGAGTGTCAATCGGTGTTATGGTTCCCAGGGTATTTTGATGTCCACAGATGCTTGTATTTTACTCAAGTGACAATGACAATGTTTCAGAAGCGGAGTCAGAACAGAGCAAGTCAGAAAGGTTCAGAGAAAATGAGTCAAAAAAGGCAGTTGTCCACAACTTGGTGCGACATTTTTGCCGGCCCAATTTGCTGTTTTCACTTTTGCCCTTCCAGTTTCTTCACCCAACCAGCAGAAAGGCCTTTTTCTTCCACGCTCTGGAACGTGCACGTTACACTCGCACTTTCTGTTGCTCGGTTCTAAGAGAGAAATGGTAGCGTTTCGAAGTAGTTCTGGAAAGAAACACATGTTCGAAAGAAGTAGATTGAATTGGTTGGCCGAAAATCCAGCTTTTCATGCTGAATGCATGCTGGAATTGTGCTGGATCGTGTTGATTTGTGTCACGTGTCGTTTTTGTCGTCAAAGTGACTGCTAGAAATCTATCAGGGAAATCCAAAGCAGCAGTATAATTGGCCTGCACTGTGTGTAGCTTAAATTGAAGGATGTGTTTCATGTCCATGTGTGAAGAAAGGGTTTCAAACGTCAATTAGAAAAGTTTTGACTGATCGAGGTTGAAAGTCCCAATGCAATTGTTTATGGTGTTCAATGCGACAGCAAAGAACACACTGTTTCGGAGCGTGATTGAAACGAAGTGTGCCTACATTCAGGGCTGGGACGAATTTATGTAGCATGAACATTACTCTACCTCAGAGCTGGAGAATAACTTTGTATTTGCACAGATAGAGAGTAAATATCATCAAGAAATAACCTTGTATCATAGATGTTTTCTTCGCTCGATTTGCTGAATCCAGGATTTCGTAATTTGGTTCAGTTAAAATTCAGAAGTGGTTGAAAGTTACTTCTACAACTCTGCGATCACACAACCTCTCCTATGTGCTCGCAACGTGGTAGAAATGAGTTCTCACCTTACAAAAATGGTTCCTGTTCAATCACACAATTCTTTTCTTGACCAAAGGTCTCGAAAAGTTATTGTGTGATTTCACAGGAACCATTTTTGTACAGTGTGAGAACACTGTCTGCGGAAATGCAGCTTTTGTGAAAACAGTTTTGCGAGCAAGGTGTTCTGATTTTCTGTTCCATATTTTCCCGACAAAACATTCTGCGTGATGTCATTGACGCGTTCGAATCATCGCGGTTTTTCTCTGATCAAGCTGTGCAGTGTTGAGAAGACGCACAATGATATTTCGAGTCACTTTGACATCGATTCACAGCCGAGACACAGTCAGCGATGAATCGAATGCGCAGGAACCCTGTGTCCTGGAACGAGCAAAACGAGACTCAGGAGTAACTGCGCGCCCATCTGTTCCGTGAAAACCGCTACTCAAGATGAAGATCCACAGTCAACTATTTTTATTCCTCGTCTACGTTCACCCCCAGATACTTCACAGTGAACAACAGAGATGAGGACTTTTCGTTGTTCTGAATGTTGTTTATTGATGCATAATTGGATATTTTCTTTTTACCATTTGTAGTCTGTTGAAAATTTGCTTTGATGCACAAAAGTATACGACCATTTGGCCTCACAAGACTGACATGTACACAACCACATGTGGTTCAAACCAAAGAGTTTCTGTATGATATGCAAATAACAAATAAACAGGTTTCAGATGGGAGTCACACTCTCGCATTTTGTCTCGAGCCGATGCCGATGACACGTACGGGTATAACCATGGCACAACCGAGCTCAGCACCTTGACAGGTGTCAGGACTGTGGCATCCCTCTTGCTGATCACACTCTTCATGTTTGACTGTCTGGTTTTCTTGTCTGCAGATCGTTGGTCAGAAGTTTTCAGCTTTTTATTGCGTCAGTGGGCGTGAGACCTGCGCGACCAGCTGGTGGGACCAAATCACAGTCATCGCAGCAAAATAAGAAAAAACTACACACACGACTTCACCACACCAACTGGTGGCGAAAGAAATGTTCTTTTTCCATGTTTCCATGAAATGTGCCTCACCACACCAACTGGCGGTGTGGCCACCTCAGGCGTTTGAATGCGTGAATTTTCGCTTCAAAATCTGGTGTGGTCAGCCAACTTTTTCTTCCTTTCTGTGCATGTGCAAGAACTCCCTGTTTGTTTTTGCCAAGTGACGGATCAAGGAAAATTCGATTCCGAGCAACTGTAATGCGCTTTTCATTTTTGTCACATGTGATGCATTTGTGACCAGATCGAGTCATCTTTGCATCGATTTCATTGAAAACTCCGATGAAACGAAAAGCACTTTGGCACGGCCCACGACTAAGGAAGAAAAAAATTCAATACAACAGAGTTTTTGACAATTGTGGCCTGAAGCGCTCTATGAATTCCTTGGTGAGGTTAAATCTTTGAGCGCCAGCCATCAATAAGTAAAGGCTTTCCACCACAAAGCTTCACCTTGGTAATCTTTATCCGCAGACGGTGAAAGCAGCAAAACAAAACGGAGTTGCTCTATTGACATTTTACAACTAGAAGTGTACAATCAATGGAGAAACGTGATTGCTTCAATGACAAATATGCATGATCTGCCTGCAGAACACACACAGGAGATCAGAAGGTCCATTGATCTGCATTGAGATGCGCCCAGCATCACAACGCTGTGATGAATCCCACTTCGACAACGGGTCTCGCGTATGTTGCGCAAGGTCGAATCAAAAGAGCTCTCGGTTCTCTGGTGCGAGGCTGCACTGTCTTCAAACACTTTCCAGCCCTTTTCTGCCTCATCCAGCAACGCTGTGCCCAAGGTCACAGTTTGCTGTGAACCCACCTGCTAACTTTCTTGCTTTTTAGTCATTGAGAATTGTTCAGGTCAGATTTGTCGTTCGTGCATTGGCAAGAAAGTTCCTTTCCAAAACCAAACTGCTGGAAGATGCGATCCGAGCGTTTTCGTGGTGTACAGCTGAGGCTCGGTTACAAAATTCCACATGTGGTTTGCAAAAACAACTAATTGAATAAAACATCACAACTTGCAGAATGCATTTGAATGTCTGACAATTCCACTTTGTCACATGATTGACACTGCTTGTACTGACAAACAGAACAAACAGAACCGGTGCACATCAGCTCAATGAACACCGGGGACAATAGCAGATGACAGCTGCAACTGGAAAACAAAGAGGCCCATTGCACCTTGTAGCATCAACAGAAGACATTCAGTGTAGGCTGCGCAGAAGTCCAATGCTCTCCCCCAAAAAATTAATTAATTTGAGGAAACAGTTTTGAGCGTCAATTGATGCACTTCAAACTTTCACGAAGACAAGTCTTTTATGGTCACCTGTGTCCAACGCACGACTCATTTCTCGCACATGAGTGCAATTCTTGCAATTCTTGGACTTCTGAATATCCCGAAAAAAAAGATGTGAAGAGCACCCCAACCCGTTATCAAGACTCGACAAGTCACACCCCGACCCACCACACCAACTGGTGGGGCCAGACCACCACACTTGTGGTGCAAGATCCACGACACTTAAGTTTGTCTGTGATCATTAGAATTTCATTTTCCAAGCACATCTTTGTCAAAACACAACAAGAAGGCTGTCGCCTAAAAAGCGCGCGCGGTCTTACGCCAGTTCAGAAAAAAAAATTCACCTGGAAGATTTTTTGGCCATTTTAGAAAATTTTGAAAATTTCCATATTGAGTTCACCAGCCAGCCCATATTGAGTTACCAGGGTCAAGTGGGGGTGGGGGTGGGGGGTAATTCAACATGGCCAAAAATGAAAAATGCTTGAAATGGCCTGAAAATGATCCTGGCTAATTTTCACCATGTTAAGTTCACCCCCCCCCCTGTTCACTCAACATGGGCTGGCTCAACTCAACATGGCTAAAAAATGAAAAATGCTCAAAATAGCCTTAAAAATGATCCTGGCTAATTTTCACCATGTTGAGTTACCCCCCTGGTAACTCAACATATACACATACATACACACATACAGACTGATGGTGATTACAATAAGCGCGCGTCCTATCGCCAAAAAAGTTTGGAACTGTCTTACACTCAAGAAAGCTCATAAAAATCCAAAACTATTTCAACTTTCAAAAGAAAAATAAATAGATATATAAAAATGACTAACACTGTGAAAAGGAGTCCCAATGGGATATTGTATTGTATTTTTGACAGCGAAAAGACTTGTGGGGCCAGATCGACCACACCAACTGGTGCTTGAGATCATATCCACCACACTAACTGCACGCCAGGGGCAGATCCACAATACCAACACCAAGTGGTGAGGCAAGATCCACCACAGACTTTGCACATTTTTGTATCCAACGGTGAGCATGCATTTACCATTCATTGGACGTCAGATTACCATTTATGCCCATGGTATAAGTTTGGGAAGCGTCTGGAAAGAGTACAATGCCGCACACTTGTCCTGCAGTCCGTGAAGTGGCAGAAAGAATGAGCTGCCGCCTTCCACAAAGCAATCCATACATTCTATGTGTTGGCAGCGCACAAGTACTGTCCAATCGTGCGCTTTGAGCTACATTTGGGCCAGAAAGCTGTCAAGCTTAGCATTGACAGAGAATGTTAGATTCACGCTCATTCCACAAAAAAACCTGAAAATGGGAATTTCTGCTCTGACCAAGCACGTACTGCATGGGTTTTGCGCCTGTGCCACTGTCAACGATGCCGAATTTGCAACTCACAACCGTGCGTGGAGGGTTGCAATGCTTGGCAGGCGCGCACAGGCGACAACCCTCCCATCTCAAAGGAAATGACAGGCCAGTTATTATCTTGCAACGATTTTTCTTTGATTTCTCTGCTCCCAGGTCGATTGTATGTCGTGCTGAAACCCCCACATGGCCACAGTTAACGATTTCTGTTCACTTTGTGTGGAAAATTAGAAACTTTTGGCAACTGTACAAAAGACAAAGTTCACACAAAAACAACAACAGATATTACTGGCCAAACCAAAGTTAATTTTTTTTACTGCTCGGTCTCCGTGCAAAAATGTACCCAAGTCCCAATCGTCTGTGCTGTTTGTGTTCAGGAAGAATAAACAACAATAATTTGTCACTTGAGATAACAGCGTTGTGCTATTTTTTCAGTAGAAATTTTGGGTTTTTGGACCCCACCCTTGTCCTCCCCCTGTTTGATTCAAGCGCCCCGGCTTTGGTATGGCTTCGTTTTGGCATTGTGCTGCTCATTGCTCAATGAAATTGTCTCATGCCATGGCACTGCTTGAAACGGTTTGAATCCACGATCTCTTACAATCTCCGTGAATCATAACACACTCATCGTCCCAAAAAAGTTCTTGTTTGTCAGTAGGCACCACAAAATTCTTTTCAAAATTTTTTTGTTTTGATTCATGCTTGAGGAACTGGTTGTGCAAAACCTCGGAAAATGCCTTGCGAATGTAGATAGAAACTTCGTATTGATGTTTTTGGCCTGCCAGCAAAATCTGGTCATTACCCTTGTAATGATGTCGATCTGAACAAAATCATTATGATGTGAAATCTGAAACCGCAGCGGTACAATATCAGCTGTCACTTCTCAGCAAGAAAAAATGTGATTATGAATCAATCGAGTTATTTTTCCGCGATGCTTGCCAAAGGGTGTGTCTGCCATTACATCATATTAAATCGGCATCTGATGTCCAGTGGCAGTTGCATTTACCTTCTGCAGGCAAAAAGCGGTCCAGAGACAAGTGCAAATACGGAGAATAATGAGACACAGGCCAAGTGTTGGGGGACAAGTTCCTCCAGAGCTCATGACCGCGGCTCGGCTAACTCAATCATTTTCACTTTATTTTCATCAAAAAGAGCACCACGGCATCTCTCTTACTCCATTTTCATTCACTTTGACCGTGTCGACACAGCCTTCAATTTGATTTGGATCTGTCAAAAAATAATGATAAAAGGCAGAAGCCACGGCAAAATACGGGCCGGGGGCCGGGGGAAGTGGAGTTCGGAGCAATTGGGAGTAAATGCAAAGCAGAGATCGTAAGAGGCGCAACCGGGAGTAAGGCGCCGAGCCCCTCACGTCCTAAAGCAACGCTCTTTGATCTTTCTCAATGACTCGCGTGACCACACTGTATCCGTAATGTAATTTTCGTGTTATTCGCCAGTTGCACTTGCACTTTATTTCAATTTTTGCGCTTTTTGGTCTTGGGGTCCCTTTTCGCACGAGCCCAGGCAAACGAGATTGTGTGTTTGCCCGCTATTCCCCTTTCGTGCCCTTTGGCTCGCCTTGGGCCCGAGCACGTCCTGTTTTTTTCTTGATGCTTTAATGAATTTAATGGAAGATTTCGAAGCTGGTTTCGTGGCTTACTCCACTACATTACAACGACCTTTTATCCCCAAGCCAAGGTCTACTTTCTTTGCTCTGTTGTAGATTCCCATATGAGGTAATGGAGATGGGGAAGGAAGTCAACTGTGTCTGCCAGGCAGGATTTGTGATGTGCAGACAAGCTGATACCTTGGAAGAAACTTGATCTTCTGCTCACTGCCCTTCGTACGAGACGACCATCAGGCAAGTTCCGTGTTTGTTGGTGTTTTTGTCAGAGTGTATCTTTTGAATTAGGATCTTTTCACATCGGCTTGCAAATGTGCTGACTGGCCGTATTCAGCTCCAATCACCTTCAGGCGCACCTGTCGTGACGGGACCTTGAAATCCTTTTGTGCGTCGTCTGAACAACGCCTTGTTTGACACAGTCATTGTGCGTTGTGTTTGGTTCAAACTGCAAAATTTGCATGAACATTCCACAAATTTAATTGTGACTTTCACATCCAGGGCTGCAAACATTCCAAACATTTCCAAAATAATCGATCATCAAATGTCAAATGCCAAATGCGTGTTGTGCGAATGGCGACGCGTTGTACTCGTTTGCAAAGCCGACACTGCGTGCGTCTGAGTCACACACAACTTCTACAAGTTTTCCGAAGCCTCTCATTACGCCACGCAGGTTAAGCTTGACATTGTTAGTGCTTTTAGCCGATGGCCTTTTGCAGCAAATTGCCACGACTCTTTGTTCGCATGCAGCGTTTTTGGATGGAGGGAGGGAGTTCCACGGTTCAGTCGACGAGGCCCTGCCTGCTCCGCAGCGCGGCGCTCGAAGCCGAGCTTGACCCGAGGCTCGCACTGCAGCTCTGATGAACACCACACAATAGGAGCTGCTCGCCCATCTTTCTCTCCAACTAAGGTGACGCTTTTCCCCCAAAGGGCCAGTTCCTACACTTGCAGTGTTTTACTTCCGATAGCCATTGCCAACGTAAAACGATCCATCAATTATACAAGCTTGTGCAAACGCCTTCCAGGACTCATTACGGCCGGAAAACGCCTTTGTCCAGCATCCAATCAACTCTGTTTACCCCCGTTTCCTCAAGCCAATCCTTCCACTCGCCACCCAATCCCCCCTTCAGAAATACAAGATTTCCTTGGCAGGGAGTGCTCGCTTTCAATGTCTTTCAAAAGTTCTCTTCAAAAGTGGATGGGCAGCGCATTTAATCATTCATAGACTGCCCCGAGAACGAACGTGAAAACTTCCTGGATTTTCCCCTCCCCGTCCGGTCAGTTGCAACCGCTCACTTGCTTTACTCGTGATCACACGGAATTTCACCTTCCCCTGGCTTCACAACCACTCCATTTCCAAATTGGACTTCCTTGTGGCATTTTCGTGGGAAGATATAACAGTTTTAAAAACTTCTCAAAGGAACCAGCCGGCCATCAGCAAAAACTACTCGCCCCATTTACTCACACAGCAGGATTCGAAAATTTCCTGGACTAATTTTCGGTCTGCAGAAGCTGCAGTGAACCAATTGAGAGAGTGTTGGGAGGCAGCGCAAACATTCACGCACCTCGAAATCTCTGAAGATTGCAACGGAAAAACCAGCACAGCCTTTTTTCACTTGGCATTGACATCGTGGTTCACATTTATTCATGAACAATGCAGAGGTCTCGTTTCAATGGGGCATGTGCATCATCTTCAAGAGAAAAACAACCCAGGTAATGAGGTAATGCGCAAGCTGCGCAGCGCAGTGACTGTTTTGGCGACGCGTACAAACACGACTCCTTTCACAAAAACGTCGAGACACATTTCCGAGTTTTGGCAAGCGATCTTCTGGTGTACATTGGATATTCCACAGAAATCTGCCACGTGATTACACTCGTTGTCCCAAAGTAAAGGCCAGGAAAGACTGTCACCGAGAGGCGGTGCCAAGTGAGTCCGTCACAACAGAATGTGCGGTTCGTTGGGTGTAAAAACTCGGACAGTTCGGCTTGGCTTCTTTCGCGCGAAATGCGCAGAGCGTATGAGCCACTTCCGTATCAACTCGCCTTAAATGGGTTCTTCTTGGCGGAGAGGGTGAAACTCCACCCAGCTGGGGAGATCCAAAGGATAAATCCTCCTTCCTTGGGACAAATCTGAACCATTTAGAGTTCCAAGATGTTCTGCAGATTCTGAATGCACTGAGAGGTTTGCACTCAGTGCAAAAACCCCAAACCGGGTTGGAAAGCAAGAGGGTTAACGCAAATATTGAGAGACAATGCTTTGACATCTTCGAGACCAGGGACCACACAGCGAGACATACAGCGCGCATCTGCCGGTTGGTGACCAAATTATTTCTTTGATTTTTGAAATGGGTTCGGGCCCAGATGCCCCAAATAAGGGTTTGAGCAGCAGTGAATCACAGAAATGCCCAGACATGCATGGTTCTTGGAGGGGGGAATCGCGGTCAGTTTTCAGTGAGCTGTGTTTGGTCACGGACAAAGTTTTTGACAGGACTCATTAGGAAGCTTCAGCTGACCGTTCTCAACTGGGTTAATGGGAACGCTCTTGACTCGAATAGGATGCAGACAATCTGTTGACCCGCGAGGTCAACACAAATGGACGCTGGTCATTCGGTGATGATGCACTGGACAGTTCATGCTGAGACCTCTTGCCCTTGAAGCAAGTGACCACTACTCATGACTGGACAGACAGAGCTGCACCTCGGGCGCTCTGCGCGGACACTTGCCGTGTCCGCCGTCTCTTCGTCGCACAAAGGTCACTCCTAAGCACCGAGCCCGCGGAGCGAGAGGTCGACAACCACTGACCCCCCATAATGGACAACGCCAAATAGGCAACGCCGACAAATTGACCACATGCCCATTTGCTGTTCCCAGCCAAATTGAAATAAGAATTAGGGAGTGATGCATGGAAAATCAAAGACAATTAGAGTGAAATATGCTGCTGTTCTGTCAGAGTCCGATAGATGTTATCAGTACTTCAACAATTGCGTTGTCTTCCGTCCCCGTTCCAACTTTTTCGCAAAAACTTGCCAGTGAAAACAGATCCAACGAAAAATGAAACAAAGGTTTCCTTGGGAGCTACTGGTCCACGGAACAGCCACAAACACCGATACAAACATCGCCACTCCCGCTGAAGAACCCTTTCCAAGTCGCACTACACACCCATATTCTGACTCAGTCCAGCCTCAGCTTGGTGTTCAACGACTTAAATGCATGTTGCAAAGAAAATGTATTTTTTGCTTGATCTGCACGTTTAATTCATTGCCACTGCACATATTCTACACAAGGCACTCTGTGACAGGTGTCTTTTTCCGCAATGAGCCATTTTTGTCCAGTTTTGTCCGCAACTTTCTTCTCGTTGATACTTTTCAACCGTGGATTAAGACGGAGCAAGGCCGCTTTGTTTCCACGTATCCGTCACGCCGCTTTACCTTGCGCACAGCCGATTTTTCGACGCTGAATGGAAGTCTTGCCCGAGGGTTTCCACACCTCAATAGCTCCCTTTGATGATTGACAAAACGAACGAAGACATGATTGGAAATTGGTAACAACAGCCATCAAGATGTTACTATTCCCTTTTCATTTGTAAGCTTCACCATGCCCTGGAGATTTTCCCATGCAAAAAATTTTACACTTGAATAATATACTTGTGATAAAAGACACACCAGATTGGTTCCGTTTTCTCTCATCCAACCCTAAACTTTACCCTGGAGGGGTTATTACATTTGTGATCAATGAAACATAAATATTGCAGAAAAGATAAAAGCTTCTTGCCAACTTTGACTGCTCTTGTTTTGCATTCATCTCCGCAGCGAAAAACGTCAGTGATTATGTTACACAACCTGACGCCCACAACTTGATTGCCACATTTCATATAAATTATTCCTTCTCTTTCTACGCACATGATGTGAGGGATGGAGGATGTCTCGCCTTGAATTGAAGCTCTTTGTTCGGTGATCTCATCACTTTCAAACGCTTATTTGGATGGTCTGATTACACACGAAACTTTCTTCACAAAAACGTCATATCGTTGGGAACTTAGTGTTTAGTGATGCACGAAGCTTTTTGTCTCCTGTGCTGGAAGCGCTCCTGTTGCTGGAAGCAACGACAGGTATTTTGTCTCTGTATCCTGCGCCAACCAGGTCAGGAATTGTTCTTTCACCGTGCACAGATGGACTGGACGGCAACACAGGCCACCACAATAGTTGCGCGGCTTCACGTCCAATCGTCTCAACATTTCCCTCCAACAAAAGGACTTGTCTTGAGACATGCAACTCCTGAAAACTTTTCGGGGTGCCACAATTGTTATGTAGAGTCTACAAGGGAACTCTGAAAACAAACGTCTTTTCAGCAACAACTGCAAACAACTTTCATATCACAGGCGAACAGATTCACACACAGAGAAGCAAAGGTGAAGCATTCCTGAGGTGTGAATAAAAGAAATTGAAATACCCATCGACAGTTTTACAACAGGAAGCTTTTGTTTTCAGATGACCCTTTCTGTCAAGGAGTGTCAAACAAGGTCACAAAGAACCACGATTAAGGCCAGTGGCCCCAACCTTGAGGGTGGGGCAAAGTTCTAACGTAGAAAAATTTGCACCTGCAGTGCCACCAAGGCCTCCTGGATCTACCAGAGCGCATGTTGTGCTGTCAATGGTCGTGCGAAAAGTCTTGCCCGATGATACGTCGTTATCTGTCCTCTCCACCTTCTTCTTCATCTTCATCCAACAGAAATTCTCGGATGTTGCCCTTCATTTTCAATCTGCAAAGCAAATGAAAACTCAGAAAAGCAATAAAACAAAAACAAACAAACCGAAAAGCCAGTTTCTGATGTAATTGTCCCACAAAATGTGTTTCAGAAACAGCGTCAGTCAGAAGCAGTCCTACATTGCGAACTTCATCTGGGCGAACGTTAGACACCTCATTCTCATTTACAGACACCTACATTTTTTTCTGCTCCAAAGCCTTCTGATTAAGGGTGCTACTGATGAGCACGGCTCAGTGCAGAGTGGAATGCTACATGAGGAAAAACGATTTGAGAGGAGAAAACTAGATATGTTTAAACACAGATCATCCCTTTTATGTGAATTAAATTAGGCTCGAGTTGCAGGTTCTGAAAGAGAACACCCTTCAGCAAGAGAGCGCAGAAACATCACTCATCTCCTCGTCTCTGAAAAAGGTTGTGCTCTCTGGGTATCATCAGCAAAGCTTATGCAGCAGACCCCTTTGAAACACTGTGCCCATGAATTTTAAAATGAGCCAGCTTTAAGAGGGTGCTTGTTGCCGAGTGGAAAGGGTCATTGCTTGATGGATGCGCCAAACCCGAGTGGAATATTTCACTGGTTCTGGTAATGACCAGAACTTGTTGTGCTATCTTTTTTTCCATGCCTAACTAAGCACACGGACATCACTCTTCAACGCACGAATCCTAAGCTGCTCATCTGCAAGTTACAAAGGAAAAGCAGCGATCAGACTGCAACTCATTAACCATTGACTAAACAATATAAGCCACACAAAGGTTTTCACTTGAAGCAGCTTCGAGCTCTTTTCCTTTTCTTTGCAAAGAACGCCATATTAACTCAATTTGTGCACGATTCCTTTACCCAGGAGCGCAGTAAGCAGCCTGATTGGTTTTCGCCAAGGTTTGCGCAGGTTTCTCTTGTGATTTACGGTGAGAATAATCGAACACAGAAAACTAACTCCCTTCGTTGAGACTTTACCTTTCCTAAACTGGAGAAATCAATCTTGGATGAACGATCGTTCTCTAATCTCAACCGTATTGCTCGGTCCGATGAGAAGACGGCTCAGATTGTTGAAGGGAAGGGAAAGAACAGAAACGGTTTCGGAGGAACCTGAACATATGATTCCTTTCACAGCTGGAGCCTAACTCGGCAAAAGTGTTCCCAAACTTATTCCAGCTTCACGAAAGAAATCAACTTTCTCTTCATCAGAAACTTCCAAGACTTGTTGGGCAGCAGCAGCTGCGGCAGCAGTGCTGTTCGTTTGCAGTTTGTGGAACGTGCGCGGGGCGGGCAGGGCTGCAGCTGATTACCCGAGGCAGGCGCGGGGGGAAAGGTCTGATGTGAATCTCGTGTGCGCCGTCTGCGGCGTGGCCCGGGGTGAAACTACCTGCCCGGCTCCGCTCACCTGCGCAAGCAACAGGCTGCCGCCGCCAACACTCGCATTTCGCATTACGCTACGTTCACGAGGAAACCTCGAGCTCGACCAGCATCCCGTGGTACACATAAATGAGATACATCGCCCAGGGCCACGCGACCTTTTACTCTTTCGCCGACTAAGTTGTTATACAGGTAGGAATTGGATTGGAAAACCTCTTTTCCTCTCGCGTTCAAAGTACTACAACATTAGCGTACCAGCACGGTGCCGACCGGATACTCATCTGTTGTACTCGAGTAACTCCACAGAAAACTCAACTTCCACACCACGAGGCATTCGCTCACAACCATCCTGTCCACCTGTGAAAGCAGATTCCATGATCAAATCTGAAATCTGAACTGGCCAGGGTCATTGAGGCCGAAATGTTATCGTCGCCGTGTCAGACCCACACAAGTTGCAGGTTGAAAAGTTGAAGCCTTAAATAGACACAACACAGGATACGCGAGCGATGCGCAAAACGTAGTTCTGCGCAGATCGGCGGGACATATGTTGGAGGGCACATCTGCTCGGGTGAACTGAAGATGAAGACGCAGGAAAAAGGAGCAGCACCGAAAAAAAGGCCGAGCGGGCTGTTCGCATTCTGACATGTGCTCCAACTACAGCTTCCGAACTTCCATCGCGACGCTTTCTTTTATCTCCGACAAATATTTGGCAATCAACGTCATATCTTCACAGTCGGTGCCCAGGGCAGGTGCTCTCCCCTGGAAGTGAGACCAGATAAACTCTGCCGTTTCTCAAGCAGTATCTTGCACTGCGAGGTGGTTCCACCGACCCTCGGCTCCACGCTTGTCCGACTCATCAGCCGCGTTGTAGCGAACAATCATACTCAATGTCTACCTGAAAGACATTTACAAGCGCAGAGCCATCGTCATCAGTCAACATTTTCGGGTTCTGCCCAGCTACTGCCGGGGTTTCGAGCAATCAGTGTCTCAGATAACCGTCACAAAGCTCTGTTTTTCACACAGAGAAGCGAACAAAGTTTTTAAATATCTTCTTTCGCCTTTGACATTTGGTTTGGATGGTTTGGCCTTCTCATCCAAAGGCGAGAACCCACCTGATACCAACGTGAAGACATCCATTTCTTCAGATCTCACTGTTTTTCCCCACAATGAAAGCAACGACGACGATGCCCAATTTTCTTCTAAAGTTCAGGCTTTTTAAGTACCAGCTCGTTTTCGACTTTCCACAATATTAGCGCGTTTGTATGGACATTGTTCTCAGTTTCAAAAAGCTGGTGCTGTGGATAACCGCGGAACATTCGTCGCACCCAGGGTGAATCTCTGCTTTTGCCTCATTTTTGCTTTTGCCTCATTTCAGGATCATTTGGTGGCACACCACAGAAAACCCTCTTTTGCCTGGAAAAAACTTTTTCTGTGTTGCATTCAGGAACGACGGCAACCAATGCTCTGCTGCAACATTGCCGCATTCAATATTTTTTTGTCGTTGACATGTCAAGCTTTCCTAAGTGGACATACAATATGGCATGAAACGAGCAAACAGATCAAGCTAATTGCCAAATGCACAGAGACAAGATGCGAACTTTGACCTGCCAACAATTTCAGTCTGATCGAGGGGCCGAGTGATGGAACTGATAGGGTCCAGACCCCAAACCATCATATGCCAAAGCTGCACTGTCCGTCCACAACTCATACTTTCTTCAATCAAGACTTCAACACCAATAACGATCGCTAACTTGCTGCATTTCGACGCACAGGTGGAATTCCTTGCTGGTTCTCCGACAAACACGAAGGGACGAACACCAGCAGTGGTCTCAGCCCAACCAGCGAAAGGGACCAGTCTTGAGCACAATAAAATGCTGTCAGTCTGTTCCCACATGGAATGCACAGCACATTCAAAATCCAGATCCGTTTCTGAAGTGCGTGTGTTTCCTGAAAATCATGTTTGTGGTCCACGACCGTTCGCATGCCCTTTTGCCATGGACTTTTTCTTTCTGTCTCATCGCTTCTGCAGTTGCCCGGAGTTCAGTTGAAAATGATCAGACCTGGTGATCAAACGAACTCGAGTCGCAACCTCGGTTGCTCACCTCAGTAATTGTGTGACGCTCGAGACGACCCGAGAATCCAGATGTCATTTGGCACGAACTCACGAGTCATTATGGGCTCCGTAATTGGATAATACTCCTGAAGGAAAACAATCTTACTTTATGATTGTAGCAAGAAAAAGACGTGCAAGTTTGCCAGCACAAAGCCTTTGCGAACAAAGACAAGACAAGCCTGATGCATATGTCACGGGTTCAAACGCACCATTTGATAGTACAACTGATAGCGTTGCTTTTTTGATAACCAAATTATTAACGGTTCAATAGAGCTTTCATCCTGCAGCATATGTCCCCCTTCCTGCGAGACACAAAAGGTTTTGAAGGCATTTCTTATTATTTGCCAGGAAACTCGTTTCTTTGAGCTTCCAAATGTTTAATTTGTACATTGGGGAAGACACTGCCGTTCTGCACTTAACAGACTTGCGTACACTTGCGTGCAAAAATATTGTGTATTCTGAAAGAAGCCAGCGACTTGTGAACAAAAACACACAAAGAGGAAATATTCTTCAGAGGTGAGCCAGTGCTGTGTTTTAGAACCTAATGGGAGACCTTCAAACACAATCACCTTGAAAGGTGAAGTACTACACTTTCCATTGAACACCACAGGCTAAGTAAGCAATTTGTTTCGTGACACATGCACACAAAATACACCAAAAAACAAGACAAATGATGGATTTTAATACAAAATAAATGAACCAACCTTCAACCCCGAAGGCAGCCCTCCCCTTTCCTTTTACGTGACCTTTTATTGTGGCAAATTAGCAAAACTAAGGAAGTGTAGTAAAAGCATCTTCAAAAAAACGTGAAAACGGTCCGTCGCCTCAGGACCCAATCAAGTGGAAAGCAAAAAGATGTAACAAATTGTTACTCCTTGATCAAAAGACTATCAGCGTTTTTGTGTCGGAGGAAAGTGATATGCTTTGAAGTAACAAAATTCTTTTCATCTCCCGGTGAAGCAGGCTGGAAAAACGGCAGCAGGGACAGCGCGCCTCGTTTCTCACTTTTGTTACTTGCGTCTCGCGCGCCATGTGTGATGGAAACATTGCGCATCACAACTCACTGAGCAATGTGCAAACCATGAAAACTACAATTTCTTCTCATAAATTTCTTCGTTAACAAGATGAGGCTCACAGGAGCACATTCGTCCTCCACGGTTGCGATTCCATGTGGAGAATTCCTTGAGCTTCAACAGCACAAACGCAGCCCCGCAGACAAGAAATAGTTTCAACCGACAAACACAACCTCACAAAACGACCGGGAAAATCACACTCGAACAATCAAAACGGCACCTTGATTGGTTTGGGTGGGTGAATTTTCGTCTCTCTTCTCTTGCTCGTGCTGGTCAAAGCACAAAGGGACAGAGCCGCGCTTCACACTGAAGGCCAATGGGCAATGTCTATCGTCGGATATTCGTCAATGAAGCTTTATCGAGATTTACGGACTTCGCCTTCCGATGCAGCAGACACACTCATCACCGTAACTCCTGCAGCGACTCGCAAGAACGAAAGATTTGCATCGTAAACCCTGTGAGTAAACAGATAACGCAAGAAAACATAAACACAGCTATTGGCGAATGATTACGTGGGCATCTGACGAGTTGCCGACACCATAGTCCGGGGGCTTGAGGCTCCTTCAATACTTTGAGCCTCTTTGCATGGAAAGGAAGCCTGGGGTGAGCAAAGTGAAAAGCAACTACACACGCAATGCCTCCAATCTGGACTCGTAAACATCACGTTGCTCGAGAGTTTTTGGGTTCAGTGCGGCTCTGTGAACATTCCGAGTGCGCGTTTGTGCATCGAGTCCACACGCAGCAAGGGCCAGGTCGGGTTTTCTTTCCCCCAAAATTCGCAGGACTAACTCCGACAAAAGCTGTGTGACCTCGCACGTTCACGTGAGTCAACAACAAAAAAATCCCGAATCCACTCCTATCAGTCATTCATGGCAATTCACTGCAGATTCAACGCCACTGTCAAAAGGGCAAGTATTGAGACAATCTTTCAGCGGGCGAATGAAATCACGTTTGGAAGTGAATCGTATTGTGTGTTGAGTAACGCGCCTGGCTCGCGGAATCTCATCACACTTTCAGCAGACTAATTTCCCGCGGCCTCCACCGCTGATTCCTGCAGCAGACCCTGCAACTTAAGCCGCACCAGGAAAACACGAACCGAGCCCCTTTTCAGCGCTTTGATTTGTGCAAAAAGTGGCTCAATTGCGCGAGATGTCGTAAGGACAAGGCCTTTGTCATTGTGGAGCATCGTTGAATTAGACTGTGGTAATTTCCTTCAATCTTTCTCCTGTTTGATTGAGGTTTGCAGAATTACTTCAGCTCTTCTTAAAGCGACTTAATTCTCTCTGCGTGACCCGCGACGGACAACTTTGCTCGAGCTCGAGAAGCAGCGGCGCAGAGACGCATTCCGCCGCACCGCCGCCGGGTCCAGGAACTCTCCGCTCGCTGCGCCACAAGCCGACACTCGGACTTTGTTGTTCCTGCATGTGCCGCTAATTGCAGTGAATTAAATTCTTTCGCCGGGGATCTGCTGACCATGGCCACAACACAGAGTTCACGCACTGCGACCAGCACAAAGCCTCCGCAACGCGATACTCCCAGTTTTTCTCCACAAAATTCGATCTTGGCAAAGAAGCGACACCGGCAACAATTATGAGGAGTCTCTTCCTCTCAATATTCATACGAAACGAGCAATTTTTGAGCAAACATAATTGACAAGATACGATGCACGCTTTAGGAGGCCAACTTGAAGCAGCTCACTGGTATTCATACAATTCTGTCAGGTCCACATTACATGCAGGAAGAAGGCTCGGTGGTTGGCATTGTTGTCTCACGAAATGCCGAGATGACCAAGCGTTACTGAATGAGGCCAATAATGCCAATCATGGCAGCGCAGATGACCAGCCCGACAAAAGCCGAGCTGCTCCCTGCACATCACCTCACGACCACCGACACGCCAAGAAGTCCAATTAAATTTCGCCATTCTTGTCCATTCGATGACATGAACTTCGCAGGGCATTGATGACTATCTCTCTGCGAGTGTCTGTCTGTCTCCCTTTGCCTGCCGCGTGTGACACAAATGCAGGAGTCGCTCCCCAATGTCTGGTCACTCAAGCTGCTGTAGCCGCAAGCTGATAATGAATGACCACTCTGAAGTCGGTCTGGCCTTTACACAGGCTAATCTACTACCGACCATTATGCCCTGCAACACGCAATGTTTCCTTTCAATCAGCCTTTTGTTCTTAGCGCAGTAATACTGAGCTTTGCACAACAAATGTCACTCCGTCTGGTTTTAACAGGTAGCCGGCACAGGTGAAACAAACATTTCTTGTTTTTTTTTTTATTTCTCCGCGTGAGATCGGCTGTTGGAGAATGCGCAACTCAACACGCCCAATTTGCAACATTCCAAAACTCTCGTTCCATTACTGGTGCGCGAGATCTCAGCCAAAGTTTCTCTTGTGAGCATCTGAACTTCACGGTTTCTTCGTGGTTTGTTCTGACTTCAGGCCACAGTTCGTGTGTGTAAAGTGCACCGAACTTTCGACGAGTGAGCGCGTGTCTCGAGTACAACTCTCGCAACGAGTCACCGACACCGCTGATTTTCTGGACAGATTTCCTCATCTGCCGCTGCAACAAAGTGAAACGGTTTCACAAGGCCACGATGAAGTGACTTCCCAGTTGCCGTCGTCTGCTGACCGAAGACGGGGGCCTCGTCCCTCGCGGTGCGTCTTGCCCCAGTTTGCCCCTTCACCGACCCGCCCAGCGAGGCGACAAATGCGACCCTCCCTCGCCATTATCGAAGCGGCGCGCAGTCCGCGCACTTTGTCTCCACCGCCGTGACTCAACACTCGAACCCGCGACGCAGCGGGGCCAGACTTGTTTGAGCACATTTCCGACGGGCAGGCAAGCTTCAGGTTCACGTTCAAAATGTTTGAGTTGTGAATTTTTCTTCAAACCAGGTGCCCGGAGTCACAACGTGAACGTCTGAACAGAAGGCTGAAGTTCCAATGCTCAGGAAACGCACCCGCCAATTCTAAACTTGGGGACGAAGGATCAGCGCTTTCGTAGCTTCGCCAAAACAGCAACTTCTGCCCGCCTTGTTTGCACTTGTCACCGACGAATCAAGACGGATGTTCTTGCGAAGACGGAGCAGAAAAGAACCTGCGCCCATTTGTGGGTTCAACTTCTCGAAGGAATCATGTCATTTGTAAGAGTTAAAACCTGCAGACTTCCCCTCTCTGGTCATCTGACGTGAATGCCTGCTGCTTTGCAGTGAGGTAATTTGTTTTGTTTAAGTGTCCAACAGAAGAACATACCTTGCATTTCAATGCAAAAGCCAGCTCAATTTGTTTCATTTTGTTCGGACAGTTGTTACGCCCAACAACAATTTGAGAGTCAATCAGCCCGCAAACTCCCTAATGAAATGATGCCAATTTTCTCTCCCATTTACTTTCTGTACAAGTACTTTTCTTCGGAAACTTTCTCGCTTGAAGTTGCTCCTAGCTCCAAGAGCAGCTAAATTACTGTTGAGGTGAAACAAGTGCAGTGGTTGGTGAGTTGAAATTGTGCCACATGTGCACGTTTTGCGTGCGTTTCTTACGATGGTTCCTTCGTTGGTCTGGCCAAGCACAGGAAGGTGAAGTTCTCCCATTTTTCCTCTTGTCACAAAAAATAAACAAGCACTGCGCTCGAAAAGCACACGCCGGGCCTGATAGCAGTTTTCCAAAGACAATGAAGGGAGATTCGCACCGTGAACACGACACGAGGCATTGCGAAATTGAGTGTCACTGCTGCAGCAGGTCTTATCGCGTCGTTGTGGACACGCAGGTGCTCGACGAGGGACGGGCCACAGTTATGGTCAGCTTGCTCTTGACGTCCTCAATTTGAGAGGCCATTTCCTTTGTCGTTGCGCTACAAGTGCACCAGCTATCCGGAGCAATGCTCTGTGTGCGGAAGAGCACTTGAGCAGCGGTCTCGGGGCGTGCTCGGGACCCCGGGCTCGTTTGTTCCACCACAACCAGAACAACTTATCAGCGGTCAAAATTTGGACACGGAACTTTGTATGCTCTTCATGTGAGTGACATCAAATCAAGCCAATACACTCAGACTTCATTCAAACAGGTCTTTGTGGACATGGACAGAGAGGAGAGGAGGGAGAAAAAGATCCTATGAACACAGAAGCGAGTTAACTGCTGTGGCCTGAGAGGTCATCACATTGATAGGTTCTGGTGCTTTGGAAAGTTTGATAAGTTTGAAGTTGTAGAGAGGACCAGTGATTGCGAAGCGGATGAGCTTTACAACCCCAGGGAAATTTATCCCGGATTTGGAGAGGAGAGGAAAACACACTCTCATCATTATGTCCACTCCACAAGGTAAAAAATACCAACTTGTCTCCAACCTACTCGCCCACAAAGTCTACACAGCCTCATTGAATATCGAACTCGCTCAATTTCAATTAAATCAGCCCACCAACGTTAAACAAGTTGGAAGTCCTAAATGGAAAGACAAATTAACTTGCTGTGAAAGTGACTCATCTGTAAAGACTTTGAACAGACTTTTTTGAGACTGAGGACCAGACAAGATTAACTTGGAAGCAGAAGAATTATTTTTCTTGGCCGAGAAGACTCAATTCCCTGCATAATAGAAACATCCTACCTTCTGGCTTGACTCAGAGCTTCATTTGTCACCGTTGTTGGCAAAGTGCTGATGTCAGTCTGAAAAGACACGGTTGAACTGCAAATTAACAGCGAAGAAGCTTACAAAAAGGCACGACGAGTCAACGACATAAATTACCAGAAACACTTCATTCAGGATTTGTACGCCCCCGCCCCCAGAAACAAAACAGAAGCACAACAACAAGAGATCACAGATCATAGAGCGCGCTACCGCCGGTGGTGTCTGTGATTTTCAAAATAATTGAAGAGTGGGACTGGCATCCCAAAATGGGGCTGGGATCGGGTGGGCTCTGCTCACAAAACGGAAGGGCAGAAAATGATCAGTGACCCCTTCTGACATGTCCTGACATGTCTGAACCAGGCCTCTTGTTTCAAATTCAGGACCTGGTCCCAAAATTTCAGACAGGCTACATCATACCAGGTGACAGTGGTACAAAGCACACTCCACCAGCAATGTGGTCCAGCGAAAAAAAAAATGCAGTGAAAACAAAGTTTTTGAGCAAGAAAAAATAGCAAATATCGAATTTTTCATGTGCTTTGATTTGAGAAAAATAGCACATTACCACCAAAACATAGAGAACAACCAGAGATCAGAGACCAGAGTCCCCAGTGTACACACAGCCAAACAAATTCACCACATAATGATCAGGAACTTGTCAAAATCTGGAACCATACTCCCTGCCATCATAACTGAAGGAGGGGGAGTAAAATCAGGAAAAAATGCACAGCACTTTTCAAAATTTGGGACAACACGCCCGTCCCAACTTTGAAACGAAGAGGTTGAGGGGGGTGGGTATTGTCCGAATTTCCATACCAATAAGCAACGATCAGGAAAAATCCTGAGCACTAGAGACAACCCTCTTCCTTAGTATTGTCCTGGAACACACACACACAGACACACAAGACACACACACACACACACACACACACACACACACACACACACACACACAAACAAACAAAACCACGAAAAGGCCGAAGGCTTGAAAAGCACACAGCCAAAGAAAAAATCAAAAAAATACTTCGCACACACCGTGTAAGTTCAGTTGATCAGCACTCACTTGCAAACACACACGCACAAGGATGATTCTCCACACACCACAAAAGATCTGGCTCGTGACCATCAGAAAAACATTAATTTTACAAATTTGTGTGGAATTGCACGAAAGTGACCATTGGATTCAGTTTCCTCCAGCACACAAAAGCAACACTCCCATTGCACGGTGATATTAAAACTTAAAAAGAACAAAATTATTCACTTCGTACTGTAGTACGATTTCAGTCGTGGCATTCTGTTCAAAAGAGAGTCGTGCAAAATGAGCTCTGATCAATATTTGCCACAGTTTCGGTTGCTGTTGGTTCATTCTTTCCCGCAAATCCAACCCAGTGTTCTTTTCCAGAATCGAATGACAAAGTCGAGTCAAAGTTTTCGTAAAATGGCCCAAAGAAATTCTGAACGTAAATTTGAGACGGCAAACATCTGGGAACGATTTTTTTCATTCAATCACAAACTAAAACGTTGGTCAAGTGGGAACTTTTCCCAACCACGAAAAAACAGAAAACACAAAAACAGAAATTCAAGAGATCGGAGGCAACAAAGCCAAACGCGCACGGCTTGACAATGCTCGCAAGTGGAAAAGGCTGACCCTCCCCCACTCCCACAAACTTCTACCAACCTTTATTGAAAACAAAATGCCCAGAAAAGAACAGGGAATCACTTGTAACCAACCACGAAAAAATGTGAGGAGACCTTCCAACAACACCACAATTATTTTTCCTGACAAAAGAACACACCCCGTGTGATGGGATCTGAAAATCTCGACCCACAATCTTGTTCGGTGTCATGCGACGTCACGTAGTCACAGAGAGCAAATTTGCAGCAAAAGCTTTCAAATGAATTGTATCAACAGACTGGTGTCTGCCATATGACTCGTTTACGTTCAGAGTGTAGTTTTTGTGGCCCTGATGTATCAATATAAAGTCGTGGCGTACGTGCATTTGACCCGCAGACCTGACTGGCGGATCCGGGATTCGTTCAGGGCGTGACCAAAAGCAGAAATGTGACAAGATCACTGCCGGTGTAGACACGCGCTGTTCTCCAGGGCCTTGGCAAGGACATTTCCCCTCACATTCTTCACCCTGACCACATTTCAGATCGTTCCCCCCGTCGTTCACAATTGACTAAGTCTGGCGAATCGGTCAAACAGTTGCCTCCCGAAACAAGTTTTTCTTGACTGTTTTCGATTTTGCAAACAGGGGAATACTTCCGCCACCTTCATTTGTGAAATTATTTGTGACGTCAGATTGTTCATTTCTTTGGTTGCTCCGGCCAGGTTGAAATTGTTCCGTCTCACATTGGGGAGTGTCTGACGACTGCAAGCCGCAACAACGTTTGTTCGCCCAAAGGAAAGTGTTCGTGACTCAGGAGAGATATGCGCTTGGGTCTGCTGTCTTTCTTCAGCAGATTGAAGTGTTCAGAAAAATATCCTGACTATGAAAATACAGTATGCAGCGAGTTTTCGAGTTTTTTTCAGCCAACACTGACTGTCACAACCACAAAACAAACTTCGCACATCCAGGAGGACGATGTTTGGGAGCAGCTCGCACGTCCGGACGTTTTGTTCAAATGAACTTCCTTCCTTGACCAATTATGCAGACAGTTTTTTTTTCTTTTGGAACTTCGAACAGCGTCAGTGTTTGTTGCTGCACGGCTGCAGTCTCTTGATCCTGTTGCCGTTTCTCGTCCACCTCCACCTGGTTTTATTTTACATTTGTCCTGAAGTTTGACCACGGGAAGAACACTCCATCCACTTCAGTCCGAGTGCAATGTAGTTGAAAGCCAACCGTGCATATCAAGCGTTTCTTCCCGTGAAAACACAGCGTCGATCTACTCGGCAGGATTGCAGACAGCCAAACACGTCAAGATTTTTCTTCGAAAGGCCCTGCAGTGTCTACACTGATAGAGATTAATAGTGAGAGTGAGCTCGTCAAATTAAAGGTGCATTCATTAGGTGAATGTGATTTGTCTGAGAGGGGCCGAGGCCGGGGTGGGGGCTGGAGGGACGTGGACACAAGTACAATTAGCAGTAAATCCTCGGGCTGAGAGTGGCACCTGGCTAAGTCCACGACGACCCCGCTCTGTCGTCCACTACCACAATCATCATTTGTCTTTCTCAACTCCACTTCCATATACTGTTATTGCGCACGACAACTAAGTGTGATTGCCTTAAATGCTCGAGACAGCTCTGGGCCCTCGCTGCTAAATCCAAAGCTTTGCCCTGCGACGAGCTAAGGTAATCAAGGAGAAAGGTTATCCAAACTTCTTTACTCTCTTTTGTCAGTTGATGAGTTCTCTAAGTGGCCAAGGCCAGAATTGTATCACATCCACATCGCTTGTGGAGCCCCAATCTTTCCAGGTGCCCGACCTTCGGGTCCAAAGAAATGAAAAGCAAAAGTGTGCTCGCGCTCGATTACACACCTCCCGAGAACATAAATTTTGTATCAATCACCTATAATTCACATCTCTTTCTTCATTTTGAACACATGCTCATATTTTACAAATCCACTCCTTTGAAAAAGCAGGAGGCATTGTGCAACCGTCTCAAAGGACATAAACAATAAATCTCCGAGCGACTATCACTTACAAGCGGCGGATGACTATCAATGCAGCTTTCATATTTAATGCTGTTTTCCACATCACTGAACACACTGCGGAGAAAATTACAACTGTTGTCAAGAACTGCTACAAAATGCACCTTTTCACAAACACACAAACGCATAACTCGATTTATGCATTTTTCATCGCTTCATGGTCAATTACACGCATATCAAAATGCAGCACAAAGGCCAAAGCTTTTGGGATGTTACGAATCACACAGTGCGACAAAGACATTTCTCTGATACGACCACCTGTTTTGATTTGAGTCAATTTGAGCAAAAGCGCTTTTTTTGCAACTCTTCACAAAAGCGCAGCTCTTTCAGGAGCTGAATCATTGATGAGTCTCTTCAGAGGCTCGTCCGTTGTGAGCCGCTAAACAACTGGGGAACAATTGTTAATTTGATTTCCCTGTTGTAGTGGCAAATGAATTTATCACGCTTTCAAAAATAATGAATCAGTGCGAGTTTCATTTTCCCCTGTTCTTCGTTGTTTTGGATTTGCTCGTTGGTTTCCACTCAGGCAAACCGCGAGTACACGGAGTCGTGTACACCAGTGTGACACACAGGAGAGGACTCGAGCAAGCATCGATCTGCCGAGGCTCAGCTCAACGGAGGAAAACGGGCTTCAATTGATTCCGACACCTGACTGGCTGTAAGCAACAAAACGATAGAACTCAGCTAATCCTTCACCTCTCACCAACAAAAAGAGGAAAGAAATAAAGCACCCCCCGATAGCTGCCAACACACCTTATGATCATTCGGCAGGCACTCTTTGAAACGAGACATTACATTAAGCGCATTAAAAGCTTTTCCCTCTCAAGATTATTCCAGGCTGGCGAGGTGTTTCATTCCAATGATTCCTTTCTGTGATGATTTTCACCCATGTGTCTTCACAAAAAAGATTTTTTACATTCACAAAGAAAAGTTGTGTGTACAACTTGAGTACACTATTTCTTTCATTTGTTTTTGCCAACAAAGTTTCCAAGCATTTTTACTTGAAGGTGACGGGAAAAGAGAAGAGGCAATCACGCCGCAAGTAATAACTTACTCGCTGCTGCTTTTGTCAGAATTAATGCAAAAAGAGCAACTACATTTCAGCACAAAGGAGCTAGATTAAACTCAGCACGATCACTTTTCCGAGGAAGCGCGGAACAGAATCCTCAAAGAAAAACTGCCTTGGAATTTTACGACTTTCAGAACTTGTGCAATTATTTTCAAAGAATATCGTTTCATGACAAATTATTTCTTTTTGTGCAAAACTGACAAAAGAAACGGCAACGACGAAGACACAAAGATAGCTACAGCCCACGAAAACAACTTCACAACTTTAGAAAGAAGGGGCCGCTGCACGCTGCATCTTCATCGAGGGCAGCAAAACTAAAAACCTTTTCAGCAAAGATTTTGGGAAAGGATAGCATGACCAAAATGCCTGTTTCTCTCGACTTCTTTTTGGTGCTTCTCTGCTGCTCAGATTTTTCTCCGGCTTGCCTCCCTTGCACGTAGGCACACGCACACAAACACATTCCCTCACACACTGCGCAACAGCGCACTCACCACAAAACTTACCATGTCTCTGACGACCAAGCGGCAGCCGTAACACAAGTGCTCCATCAGTTCTCTTCTGTTCAAACTGCAAGTAAAATCGAGATATTTCAACGTTAGAGAATCTGAAAAATTCCAATTGTGCAAGATCGCAGCCTTGCAAAAAGAAACAAAGCTGAAAAGAAACAACTCATTTGGTTCTCAGATTATTGTCATCATTTCGAGTGGACTCTGCAAACCAAACGCTTGAAGAAACAGTTTTGGGAAACGATCTGGATACCTTATTGTTGCAAGTTACCCACCAGCGGCCAGACAAGTTTTGGTCACGAGAAAAATGATTTGGAAGGCAAAAAGTGGCGGCTTGATCCTATTGCTCCAGAAAAATCCCGAGTTCTCGGGACGGACCCTCCTGGTCGCTGGAGATAAATCATCATGAATTCTGACTGCAAAAATGTAATAAAACTCGTGGAGGAAATTATTAGAGCTCAGTGGGTGGAAGATTTGACGAAGGACACTGATCCCTCTATCAGCTGTCAATCAGCCGCGCCGTGGACACGAAGGCCTCGGCCGCTGCAGACCACCCACCGCGGCCGCAGTGGTCAGGCAGCGGACAGCTCACTTACAACCGCAATTTGCTCAATTTGGCGAACAACTCTGAAATGAGTAGCTGGCAAAAGCAACGCGCTGTTAGGTCCATTCAGCTCACGGTGCGGGCCAAATGCATTTCTCTTGTTGTATCTCGGCGCGGTGAAGCGGGCTGCCTCGGTGGGCGAGTCACGGTGCATCGTACCGGAGAATCTCGCCCAAATCACATCTCGCACTCTGCTCAGTTCGGACCGAACCGCGGGTCGGTAAATGACCAAGTCTACTGTGAACAAGTGATAAGCAATATCCCTTCCCTTCCGGCCCCGGCGCCCTCCACTAGAATATGTAATGCGGGCCAAATGCACATAAATGACAATTGCGAGTCGTGCTCTACGCCCATATAGTATGGGTAATGACAGTTTGTGGCGCTATTTTGACTCGAGCCCGCGCCTCGGCATTGGCCTCTGCAGACGGCTTCGCAGCGAAGCGATAAGCGCCCCTCAGCTTTCCGCGCCGTGCACACGCCGCGTTCTCTGGGCAACAACCGAGCAGGGAACGCACCGTTTGGAATCAGGATCACGACTTCTGTTTTTTCAGATTCATCAAACGCAGCGACCTATGTCCCTCGCCAAACCTTCATCAAGGTCACAAATAGCGATTGTCATTTATCATTATACCTGCGGGCCTCCAATGGAGCTGGTGGTCACTTATTTCATTAGTCCAGACACGCCGGCCCCTCGATATCTGCGAGACCAGGGTCAGGATTAGTAGCAAATCAATCACGATTGGTCAGTGCGGCCTGAGGACTGGACAGTCGAGCAAACAAATGGTGCGGAAACGGTAGGAAGTGCCGCAGACGGAGCTGGCGCGATCGGTAGTGACCGGTTGAGATGACCCTCGAGAGATGACCACTGCAGCACCATCGCTCATCTTCTCACGCCGCTCTTGTTATAGATACTGTCATCTTCACTTAACTATCAACTCCGCCAAATGTGTCTCATTCCTAACTGTTTTCCTTGGCAAATTGGACAGTTCTTCGTGCCTAATCACGGCTTTTTATGGACCAACACACAGGAATGACTTGCCCGGGATGGGATTCCCGATACACGAAGCAGAACTTGGTCAGCAAGAGGCGTTGCAGGGAGAGTGCGCACCAAAAAGCCAACAGATTTGCTCTCATTTCGTCCGTAATGCAAAAAAGCCATTTGGCAGAAGGAATTTCTCTGTTTTGCATGCAGTGAATCCAATCTGGACCAGTTTGGAATGAGATGAGGGAAATAGCAGATGTAAACGAGAGCGCAACACTATTATGCGACAGTAAATTAACGGCGCTGAACTCACTACGAGCGTGGACGACGCCACAGGCGGATCCCTGAACCATTCACCCGAACACGCCAGACTCCAGTGTTTCACAGGGACGATCCCGCTGTCCCTTGTGTACGGATGTGAATCGTCTTTGTGCGTCACGTGGCCAGTACACGAGGTCCCCTGGATGAAGCATTCGTCAAAGTAGACACCACAACCCTCTCAATCTGCATAATATTTGGTAGTCCAGACATGCCCACTAACTCCACTTCACTCTTGGAGCGCGCTACGTGCGAATCCAATCGAAGTCCAAACAGGCGCGTTGCCGCGAAAAGGGACTTGCAAAGTCAAAACCAAATTACAACTGGTCGATTATCTGAACCGGTTCGATACAGGTCAAGTGGAAAATTTTGTTTCCGGTTTTGTTACTTCGAGGACATCCTCCTACTTTGTGACCAGTACATCAAGTTCACAAAGGAGAGAGTGCAGACTCCACCAAAACAGACCGCGCGAGTCCACAACTGAGACTCAAGTCCTCTCTTTCTGGAACGCAAGTACCGGTACTGCGCACAAAATCCTGAAAAACAAACGAGGTCGGCGAACTTTTTTTTCAATTATCCACAAAATGGCCTCAGTCAGTTGTGAGCTGGATGAGCGAGGTGGTTGGGAGGTTGCGGCTGCAGGTAATTGACATGCCTGACATGAACCTCGCCTGCAGGAAAGGCGCCCCAACCTGTGACCCGCTCAAAAGTGCAGGTCCACCCCTGTCGAGCTCCCGTGTCAGCGCCTCTCAACCCGCCATGCTCCGGGCCCTAATCTCATCTGTCCCGGACAGCAGCGGCTAATCCGGAGCGCCCCCCGTCTCCCCTCTGATGCCTGATACCTCTGAATACCCGAGCAGCTTTCTTGTAGCCCCTGCCCGCTTGAGTTAATACAGGGGCCACGAGCGAGCCGCACGCTCATACCTTTCAAGCAGTAGTAGGCCCTCTGACCTGCCTCATGCATCAAATACGCAGTGGTCGTTTCAATTTGGAAGCACCGCAGGAATATCTGGTCGCAACACCACTGACCCTGCTGCACCCCTTGTCGCTGCAAGCCCCTCCGGTTCGCCGGCGACCCCTGGACCCCGGTCCCGACGGGGCCGGCGGCCCGAGCAGCACTTGACGGATGTGCAAACAGGTACAAGTGGCAAAGTGTCTCATCTTGTACATGAGCGGATTAAGGTCCAGATTTCTGCTCTGCTCCTGCTCCCCCGAGGCCTGGCCTTTCTCGACGATAAACTCTCCTCTGCACAATCATCACACCCACCATCATCCCCAAATAAGCGCGCTCTCACGCACAACCGCGCTTGCTAAGGAAAATAAAATCTTTGAATCAAACCCTGAACACCTTCAACAGTGGCAGTAAACTTGGAAAATTCTTCGCGACTGTTTCATGAAGTCACCTAGAAAGACGATCAGAAAAGCACAAGTTTACTCTCATCTTTCAGGCATCAGTTTGCGGACGGTTCTGTTTCTCTTGCGTGCATGGTTCGTCATTGAGAGTCAAACTCGAGGTCTTTTTGATGTACCAAACTACGACCGTATGCTTCACTGCAAAAATATTCAGCCACAACAGCATCAACGCAAGGAGGGGGAACGCTCCAGCACAAAGCGGCTAGAGAAGAGAGATGATGGAAAATTATGGAATCAAACCAGCCATCTAGCGTGGAGACCAAGAACAATATGATCTGTCATTCACCTGCCGTGAGCACGATAGTGCACAGTTATGTAACCTTTTAACTTAATTAATTTCATTTGATAAACCCAGCAAAAGAATGGATTTGTCTCTGTACCCTTCAAAGGGTTTGTCACTCGGAAGAACAAACTCGCATTTTGCTGAATTGAATTCAAATGTCTGTTCACAAGAAGTACGCAAAAGTAAGCGGAATCGACTTGCCAAACAAGCGCAGACGTTTTGGACAGCCTCCAGTGGCAAAATCCCTGGTGGGGTTACATTATGAAAGTGAAACACGACACTGCGGTCACTTACGAGGTCCAGACACCGCGGACACAGAAAACCTTGATATGAGTTGAAGTGACAGACCAATTGCTTGGCGGACATTGGCGAGCGTTCATTATCCTTCCCAAATCCAATAGCTTATTGAAAATCATATTCACCACTGGCTTTACATGTACCAAATTGCTCAGGTCCGCTCTGCTGTGTCCAATAGATTCTGTGCTGAATTAGGAATGTCCTACAGCAATGAACACCACATACACCGATGACCACTGGTCAAGTCGGGTCACAAATTGTACCGACGCCACTGGATTGACCCTGAATGTTCAAGAGCCACTTTTGATCCCTCTTTGTGCAGACACGTTCTGCAGACAGTTTTGTGTTGGTGCTTACCCTCTTGCCACTTGGGCACAAACTCCCAGGTGCAAGAGAGAGACACATGAAGGAAAACAAAACAAAGCAAAAAAGAAAAGAAAAAAAATCCAAAAACGAGGCACACCAAACGCTTGGACAAAACGTGTTGCAAAAAGGTGAAAACCTGCCCCTTTTTCACAACTGTGAGACACCTTGGGAATTGCAACACGATACCTTCAGTCGCCCACCCACAGAAAGTGAGACAGACATCGTTGGGTGTGCAAAATACAGCAAAAAACACCTGCCTCCTGTGAACAAAAATGAAACACAAAAAGTGTTGCCAAACAAACTGGACAATATTGTAGAATATCAGCAGCGTGCCATCCAAATCTCCAACAACAATCGTCCGTTTGTTCACTTCAGGGGCAAAGCAAAAGAGTTCAGTTCATTTTGGGGTAAAGCAACTGAGTTGGGTTCACATACTGGGCAAAGAAACTTGGGGGGGGGGGTAAAGCAACTGAGTTGAGTTCATTTGGGGGAAAAGCAACTGAGCCCCCCCCCCCCACAAGCTACTTTACCCAACAAACAAAAACAACTTAGTTGCTTTCATTCACAAAAATATGTGACAAAACCAATACCAATGTCAATCTGGAACCAATATCACTTGATTCCAACCCCAAGTTGGACCATTCCTCAGCTCATTTAAAAATATGTCTCTAGATACCGTGTGGTGATTCGAACTTCAAACTCAGCCTCATTTGCATAATCGCTCTGATAGGCAGGAGTTGATCTCCGAGATACTCCAAACATGAAGATAAAAAATGTCTCAGATAATCTCCAAGACCACATCACAAAGATTGCCCCAGTCATGCCCTCCAAGAATCTGTAATCAAAGTTGAAATCAGTCAAGAAACAAAAAACTTGAAAATTCACTTTTTACATTGTGAAAATTTTTAAACATGATCAATCCACAAATGAACACCACCAAATAAGTGATAAATACTTTGCCAAACTACCATCAAAAGGAATTTGCGATCCATTGAAAAAACTTTCCAACTTTTCACAACCCATC
>JAAUXT010079849.1_pt1 | contig 50008 bp, 66 predicted proteins | sample 7278171 | NCBI WGS metagenome assembly JAAUXT01 (sample SAMN14350112, study PRJNA611818) | marine sediment metagenome | isolation source: surface marine sediment (1.8m) | place: French Polynesia: Moorea | collected 2018-08
GAGAGAGAGAGAGAGAGAGAGAGAGAGAGGAGAGAGAGAGAGAGAGAGAGAGAGAGAGAGAGAGAGAGAGCTCGCGGCAAACAGCTGTGCGCGGTGACGCCGTCTCCGTCAGTCGCTCACTCAGCGTCCCCCTCCACACTACTGCGGGCTCCTCTGTCTCCCGTCTCCACGCCACCAAGCTGCACTGACTGCGACAGAAACAACCCTCCCTGGCTTTTTCTCACACATCGGAGTTTGCGGTCGCGTCTTCTGAAAGGAAGGTTCCCTCGCCTCGGCAAAACCATTGATTTTCATCGGAGAAGATTGAAAGTGAGACATAGAATAGAGTGCATTGCCCACATAAAAGCAGCTTTACAACAGTATTTACTCAAGTTGGTGAGAAGGCATCAATTGCATTTGCCACTGTTTACCCTGGCTTTGTGTTGGAATAAAAAGCCGTGGGCTTTTTCATTGATTTCGGTGTCTTCTGTTGTTTCCCCTGATTTACAGAGCAAGTGCATTTTCTTGTGAACTCTGCGGGGGCAGTTTTGTTCCATTTCCGTAACAAATGGATCGCGTGTGTGTTGGTTGTGTTGCGAACTGTGTGCATGGTCGTTTCTCGTCGAGGTCACACGGGCCCCAGGTGCTGCTGGACACTCCACGTCACGCATGTCCAGCTCGCGTCTCTGTCGGCGCGTTGTCCTCGGAACGGCGGTGGAGTATCTCTCCCGAATCTGGATGCTGCGCACAAGTGGAGTCTTCACACGGAGACGAGAAGCTCCTCGTCTGTAGCAGAGCGCACGGGAGAGCCGCACAGAGCAGCGGCGGAAACGTTTGATGAAAAGGCTTCCGGAGGCTCCTCACATGATGACGGCAGCTCATTTCGCTGCGGCATATGACGCCAGTTGCCACTCGACATGTCCTGCCCCGTTGTCTCTGCGCAGTCGGTCAGCGCTGCGTCACGGCGTCGTACGCGACGGTACGAGACCCCCAGGCCCGTAGCGCAGGACGCTCCCTCCGTGAACCGTCCTGGTAGAAATCCCCTTCTGCACAAAAAGAAAGCAACCGTGCTGAGCACGTTTGGGTGATCAATTAAGCTTCTTGTATTTTGCAGGGAATTCCCTTGTTTGAAGTGTTTAATTAACTTTAAAATTTACAAGGCACATGGAATTGCCTGGCGCGCTGTTCCCTCCAAAGCTTTGTGGCGCCATTCTCGGTTAATTTGTTGCGGCGCGCTTGGGAGATTTCCAGATATTGGGATTGAAAACCACATTGAATTGTCGCTCAGTATCCAATGGAAGAAGCGCCGCCCAGGACCGCGTTTCTGCGTCACCCCGGGTCGCGTCCGCCTCTGTAGTTCAGTGCTGCACTCAGAACCGGACAAAAGTGGGTCAGGCGGGTCGAATCTCCCGCAGCAGTTTCCCTGTACAGAGTCCACAACAGCCGTGAGCTCCACCGAAATCCTCGCGCACGTTCCAAAGCCCAATTCCCCATTGCGTCTTTCAGCAGAGGCGCGGAAAATCTTGGTTCTGGTCTCAGAGCGTTTCGAATCCACCGCAACACCCTGTCCCAAGACATCATCCGAGGTGATTTGGCTGATATCCACTGTGCTTTCAGACAGGATTAAAAAATCTGGAAGAAAGTGCGTCGGAGGTGGCATTATTCCCCTGGCGAGCATAAAGGCGTGCGCCGGATTGGAGCTCTGAAGAAGCCTTCCTTTCCATTATGATTCTCTTGATAGGCTATTGATTTTGCCTTGATCTGGTTTAATGCAGTGTACCATGGACATGGAAAGTAAATGAATGGGCTTCTTTTTCTGCGAGTGTAAATAAGTATTGAGGGCCCTACAGCAGTGCGCCTTTTCAGGGTCGCTGTCTGTTCCTTTGGCAGCAGATCTGTGGCAGCAGCGAATCAGCGGCTCTGCCTTCCTTCTGCAGGAATAGCAACACTCGGCTCGGCGGCATTGTGCAATCTCTTCAACTGCGAGGCATATACTGAACGACTTCACTGCAATTAGGCTTCTTTCCTTGTTAATTTCAAAACTTCAAAGCGCGTGTGATAAAAAGCCTCCACTGCTTTGGCTGCAAATCACAATCTTTCCAATGAAAACACATGTTTCAGATATTTTTTGCTTCTTTTTACAGCGCGACACACAGACAGTGTGCAATGCACTTTGAAATTTTCTTGTTTCTGTTTGATCCTGCATCAAGAAAGACGGCTTTGTCTTTGTTCCTTTGTGGTTGTGGCACTGAAGTCACTTTTATCAGGTGCAGCGAATTATTCAGTCTCTTTTACAGAGAGCCCTCCCGCTCAGATGTTGATCACAGATGCCTTCTTTTCAAGGCTGCGTTCTGCAGGAGGAGCTTCGACTCCTGATCAGGTGTTTGTTTGACGTTCTTGGTGTTGCGCAGCGACAGATGCAGAACCAGATCTGGATGTGCGGCTGCACCAAATGAAGTGGAGACTCAATGTGGGCGTAAATCAGACCAGAAAATGACGTGCAGGTTGGACCTTTGGGTCACAGAAACACGACCAAGACCGAGAGAGGGACCAAGGTTCTGGTCAAAAACAGCGTCTCTGGTACTGGACGCATCAAGTGTTGCGTCACTGTGCAATTGAGTCAACGTGAAACACGCCCAGTGTGAAACAAGACTCGATGCCTCGTCAGGATAACACCAAGATCTTACAGAGAGAGAAACAACAATGTGCTCAGCACACGAGAAATTGCGTTCGGTACAAATTGGCACAAGACGGCGATTCCAATCAGTGCCGATTAATAGATGTTGTGCCTCAAAGCGAGATCCCGATAATTGCTAATTACGCTCGTCTGTTGATTAATAAGCGGGGAAAGCGACCAGATGCCGCGGGAGGAACCGGCGCGATGGGCCCGGAGCTGCCTCGCTCGCCGCGCGGTGCCGCGCCGCCCACCCTGTCCCGCTCCTTTCTTCGGCGGACGCTGCGATCACATCCGAGATCCGCCCCTGCTGCCCCTGGATCTGTTGATGCACAACACGGCTGACCTTTTGTGGCAGAAATCGGTTTGAAAAGGCCGAATCGCTGGACGTTCTCCTTTCAGCTGTTCAGTAGCAGCCAATATGCATGGCCTGAGGTGTGTTCTGCAGTCAAAGCTCACAGACGAGAACTGACAGGCGACAACTCGGATGATCCCGCTTTTGAAGCAGACTGACAGTTCAAAGAGGAAAAGCTCGCGTCAAGTGGACAAAGAACGTTTTTCCGCTTCCAAAACTTGCCAAAAAAAGAGATTCTTTTTGAAAGTTCCGACCTGCTGCTTGCTGGGTTCGGAAAACCGCTTTCGGCTGCAATGTGCGAAGATGTATGCGGGTTTCCCAAGAAACTGCAGGCGCGCCGAAACAGACGGGACCGACTGCGCGGCGTCCAGTGGAAGCAATCACTCAGACCCCAGACCGAGCGGCGAACGTCGAGCTTCTGAAGACCCCCAATCAGCAGCCGCCCACACAAAGGCGCAACACACGCGACTATGACCTCCACGTCGGATGAATAGGACTTCAGTTTCTTTTCCAGGGACTGACGGCCTTTGATTCGGTCCGAGATAAAATGTTGGTAAATGCCGCTTATGATTCCCATTTCCGGGCGTGTTTTATCTGCGGTCGGCTGGAGAGCGGCCGCCGGCGCGGCCTAATGCACCTTTTATCCCCCCGCCCGGCGTTGACGCACTTCAATTCTTGCAGCTTTGATAACATACACAGTATTTGCATGAAGGAGGGCATGCATAACGCGACGGGAAAAGCGGCTCTGTGGGGCAGGCGTGAACACAACGCTTCGTGTCCCTGGGGAGCGTTCGGGCGCACCAATGAACGTTGAAACCACGCAAAACGAGAAGAGTAGAGAACAGAACCGTGACTTGAGAACTTGATGTGACAGGGCGGACCGAGAAGGGGACCCTCAACCTCCGATGGTCGCCCACTCCAACTTTCAAATTGGTATCTGGTCCAATGAAAAAGCGCATAACTGCAAGATCTTGTGCCAGGGGGATGTTTCCTTTTTCTTGGCGGGGATGGGGGGCGTCATTCAGGGACAACCCGCAGTGCTCCAGATCAATCAGAACAACTTTGGCGAACACAAAAGCAAAGTTCCGCAGCGTCCCTTCTGAGGCACGGTACCCGAAGCCAAACCGGCTTCAACATTTCCTGAAAAAACAGTTGTTCGTTCCCGAGCAGACTCCGCTTTGTCGCCGGCAGTTGCAGGTTGAGTCTCGTTGGAAGGCAGAACGAGCGCACTTCGCGGCGCTAATGCTGATAAATGACGCTGATTCGCTTTTTTTCTCTCGGCGTCGCCGCGGACGTTCATAAAGCTGTCATGTCGAGGAGCTCAGAGAAGATCGTCCACTCCGGGCGATAATGCAAGACTCGAATCTCAATGCCCAGTCTCGCCTCAGCCACGATCAATCCCGACCAAAGCCCCTCGGACGGCGAGAAGACATCCATCCCGACTCGAGGTGTGCGTCTCACAGCTCCCTCGGACCGCTGCGCAACGGGACAGATCTGTGCACGAGTTGTGCGCGACAAGATTCCTGGGGACAAAGCTGACGACCTCCCTGTGTTTTTAGGTGTTGTCGTGGTTGTAGTTGGATGGACCACCATGCAAACAACCACCCTCCAAATTTGCGCGTGAATGACGTGAGCAGTGCACGCATCACTAAGTCGCCCACTGCTCTGCACATGCAGTCAAAGGACCAGCTGCAAGACCACGTGTCGGAGCAGGAGACACGTCGGGTGTGACCAACGCGGCTGAAGCGGAGTCCTCAGACCCGTGTACGCGAGGTCGGTGATGCTGCTGTGCATCGCGCAGTGAGAACAATTTCCCACTGATCAATAGCTCCCAGCAAATTAGGAGGAAGTGAAAAGCTCTTCACGTAATCCGAAGCGATTCTGAAATTCATTGGAAGTGACCACACGGCTTAGCCAACCAATCAATATCCCGATGTCGTCTCGCGGAGTCTCGGACCCGGCGCTGAGCGTCGTGCGGCGAACAGAACGGCGTCCGGGCGGCGCCCTGCAGAAGATGGGGCTGCCGTTCGCAATTCTACAGCAACTGCGGCTCCAGAATGCGTCGAGAAAACGGTTGAATTCTCATTTCTCATTTTCCCTCTGAAGACACGGAGCAACAAAGGCTTCTTCTGCGCTTGTTTGCTTGAGACAGAAACCAGAGAGCAAAACCAGTGTCGGGTCGGAGCAGAACCTGCGTCTCCCTCGAGTGACATTTCCGCAACCAGACGTCACTTTGGTTGGGGCTGAGGAGTCGATGACCGGCTCTTTCAGAGGCTGAGACACATTCATGACAACCTGTCAACGTCAGGGGGGAACGGGGCGGGGAACGATTTCGGCGCTGTGACTTTGGTTGGACTTTGGTCGGACACGGGTTTGACTGCAAATGCGTGGACGGCTTGTACGGGTACATGCACTGCGCACCCAACTCAGACTGGCAGCTGCCTGGAACCCTGTACTTCTCAGTGGACGATGTCACAGAGCGACAGACGCGTGTGAGGTGGACGGGGCCCCGGATCGGGTGGAGTTGTGCGTGCTGTGATTCCCGGTCGGGTGTCCCCAGCACGACGCGTGTCTCCCTCCCCTGCGGGATAATCCCATCTGAGCGGAGCGCTCGACGCGTGCTTCTGTACGACTCGCAGCCATCACTTCAAAAGATGCAGACAGAGAACACGTCAAAACTCAACGACATCCTTTTCTCAGGGGCGGATCAAGGTTCAGGGATCCGGGCCTCCTGAGCCCCAAAAAATGGTCACACCCACAAAAAGAAGAATACCAGGCACAATTCTTTGGGGGTGGGGGTGGGGGTGGCCCCCGACTGAATGATCCGGATTCTGCCCTCATTCCCGTGCTGTGGAACTGCTCCCAGTGTTGCAATGTTCATCAGATCGCGCGCGACTCCATCTCGAGCGGCTTCACTCGCTCGTTGCCGACTCGTTACATGAGCACATGTCGGAAAACGATGTCATAAATCTCCTGTCACAATTTCGTGCGAATGGAAAAATTCAACCCAGTCGGCTCTTTCCGGCAACAAACGGATGGAGCCACAGCACATCCCAGTGTTTCAACAGGTCCACCGTGCTTGTGCAAACGAGCCTGAATTGGAAAACACAAGACCTATCCGTGCACGCGCTCGCACAAAGCCAAAATCGACTGCTTCAATTGATGGCGTCTGTTCCCTTTGGGTTGTGTGGGTTTAGCGGGAGGGAGGGAAATGCAACTGTAAACAACTGTGGCGGCGCAGGAACAATGCTATTTCCATGCAGGATCTGCATGTGGGAAGCAATAAAGCACGCAATTGTGCTCTTTCTCGAGTAATTTTATACACCTCCAGAGCCCAATCTCCAGTTGATATGCATATTTAATGCCGGAGGAGTGCAATTTACTTTTCAATAGATTGTTCTGAGGGGAAAACATTGCATTAGGCAAATCTTGAGACTCTTCATGAAAACACATAACGAGCAGTTTCTCACAGGAAAATCATAACGGAGAACAGGGAGTCATCTGGTCACACACGCATGCACGCACACGCACACGCACCTGAAGCGTGTCTTCCAGCACGTGTTACAATGTGTTCAGGGACTGACGTCTGCACCACGCGTGGTCCCCACGGGCTCTGCACGCAGTCAGACGCAGGAATCAGGTCATCCGAGCCGGCCAAGAGCCTGGGTCTTTGAGACACGCGACACTTTTCTTCCTGAAAGAGAAGCCTGCGCTGATGCAGCCTGCATCACGCTCTGCATCTGAGGCGGAAACATCTCGGTGAGGACAGCGTTGGATTTCACAAGCTTCACAAGACAGGCAGATCCAGGGGCTGCAGGGCCTGACACACCCATCAAACACGTCACGTGACAACACCCCCGCCCTAATTTTTTTTTTTTTTGCATGACAAGTCCAAAACGGCTTCGTTTTGTCATGAAAAAAAATTCAAATTTGTGTCGCCCCCGACCCAGGCATGGCGTCGGGTTCTGCCTGACCAATTCTTGGATCTGCTCCTCATCTCTACCGTTTCACAAAGACACGGCAGACTGTGGGCAAGTCGTACAGCGGAGGGAAACACAAACAAGTTGTCCTCGGAGAAACCGACAATGACTGTCACTTCTCTGCGTCAGAATTAAGCGGCGCAGACGGCGCTTATGAAGATTTGGTTGCGCGGGGTCGGGCGGGAGGCGGCGGGCCCGCTGTATGCGTGCGTACAGCTGTCAGGGCCAATACATCAACACTGATTGCTTCCTTTATGGCACTGATGCCCATTGTTGCAGAGAATAAGTGCCGCCTTGCAGCCGCCGAGATTATCTTTTCCGAACAAATCCGAGGTGTTGGGCTCAGATGAAGACGCCTCCTGTCCTGCATGTTTGGACACAGTTGGGGTGTTCGTTCACCCAGGCGATGACAGCGCTGGGAAACGGACTGTTCGATCATCCAACACACGAGAGGCTTGTGCTTGGTCCTGTTCGCGGGTGTTGTGAGAAGAGCCGTGGTCGAACTGGTCCTGTCAGTGCCGACAGTCACCGTGATGAAAATATGCCTTTGATGTGCGCAACATTTTTTTTTACTCCCCTCGACAAAAATGTTTCCTGGACATTGTGATTTGATTCGGCGTGGATGCAGGACCGCAAATTGGTTTTTATTGATGCAGATGGAGAGTACACACGGAGTGCATATGACTGTCAGGTCGCATTAGGGAAGTGGATATTTGCTGCAGTTGTAGCATCTGTCAGAGGTAGAGTCGGAACTAACAGGAGAACACAGGCACAGGAACAAACAGTTCTGTGAAGCCCGTAGATTGCCAAACAACACGCCGAAACAAACACCCGTAAAACACACCTCACTCTCACTAATCTTGCCTCCAAGCCTGCACAAAACAGTCTTTTGCGACAAATAACTGAACTGTTCCTCACTGTAAACAGCATATTTCAATCTCCAGCATCTATTTTTGAACAGCTCTCTTTGTAGTTGTTCCAGGAATAGTCTGTCGAATTTAAGAAGCGAGTGGATAGGCTTCCTTGTGTTCAAGGTTCCACCACAAAGACAGCGCACCACGCGCACCACAGGGCGAGGCGCCACTTCCTTTGATGGCCTCAGCTCCGGAACAGTGAAAGCCTCCGTGTGGGCGCTCCGCGTTGGAGAATTCTTCACAGAGCCCAGAGGCGACGAAACAAACCAGAGCGTGCACAAGAGGAATGGAACGAAAACAGCAAAGTCGGAATCGAATGATCTGTTCGCTTTTTTCGCGCGTGGACTCCAAACATCCGCTGGAAGTTCACAAGCCACGCAAGTCCCCCATTGAGAAAGTTTATTTGTGGTTCCCATCTCACAAACGTGTTAGAGATGCGAACATCTTTCCCCAACGAAAAACTGTGCAAAGTGCATCACAGGCAGGTCCCTTTCCATCACACCTGTGATGTCAAAACAGCTTTTCTGGTTTGCATTCTCGGCAAAAAGCACTGGCAAATCATTCAGATTGCAAGAAGGTGCGAGAGAACGAAACGCGGCTGTGGGACTGAAGCTCCACTCCGGGTTCGATGATGCGCTTCGGTCTCCCGAGCTTCCCCCGCCTCGCTCCGACTGCAGCCCACAAACAGCGCTGCGGGGATTTGCACTTCATCTTATTTGAATTGAAGAAACGTTTCGCGGTCGGACCCGAGCCGTAATTAATTCCCTGGGCAGCAGAGCCGCCACTCGGCGGACCCGGCTCCGCGCCGCCCGCAGCCCAACAACAATTTGTGGGTGTCAATCTTCCCAGATCATCTCATCCTCCAGTCAGTCGGAAGAGGCTGAAGCCCCTGCTTGTTTGCTTAGAAAGTGCAAAAATGTGTGCTTTTCTCGCTTAGTCAGTAGAGCTGTGTCTTCGTGAAGCAGCAAGGTGCGTGAGGACTGAGCGTGTACTCAGAGAGGCTCTAAACTGAAAGGAAGACCGAGAACCCAAGTCAGACCCAGAACCCAGGTCAGACCGAGAACCCAGGTCAGACCCAGAACCCAGGTCAGACCCAGAGCCCAAGTCAGACCCAGAACCCAGGTCAGACCCAGAACCCAGGTCAGACCCAGAACCCAGGTCAGACCCAGAGCCCAGGTCAGACCCAGAACCCAGGTCAGACCCAGAGCCCAGGTCAGACCCAGAACCCAGGTCAGACCCAGAACCCAGGTCAGACCCAGAACCCAGGTCGAACTCTCATTCTGACCACGAACCTGGTCCAATCTCTGGCACGTGTGCAGTGGGTAAGTTGTGTGACAAAAACGCAGTTTGTCCTTGATCTCGCTCAGCTTGTTTAACTTGTCAGCTGCAGTTGTGTGACACAGAAGGTTCAATATTTGACGAGGCGGGGGAAGTTACTGCAGCAAAGTGTTTGAAGTTTCCATGGTTCCGTCTCTCGGCAAGCCGAGAGGCATCCAAAATTAACCGCATTGACGGTCGATTTTGTTGAAATATGATCCACATGGACAATTAAGCCCTTTTAGAATCCAAAATTAATGAATCTCAATGTGTGCACCAGTCTGGAGAATGGATTGAAGTACACGAGAGGCCAGAATCTACAGAAGTTTGATAGATTTATGAGATTTGTTCTCAATTTTATTCTGCTTTGGGCCACGTTTTCAGCCTGTCAGATTTGGCACAGAAGCTTTTTCGTCCGAGACTGTTTCTCGAAAATCAAGTCTTGAACCTTTGCACCTTTTGATGCTGAAAACAACGAGTCAAAATGGTGATTCTCGTTCCACCCTGTTTCTTGCACTTGCTGTTACCTGTAGTGCAGACTCTCTCTCTCTCTCTCTCTCTCTCTCTCTCTCTCTCTCTCTCTCTCTCTCTCTCTCTGTCTCTCTCTCTCTCTCTCTGTCTCTCTCCCTCTCTCACACACACACACACACCCTCTGAACACAGTTCAGATTGTCGCCATCTTCTGTCCATGAAAGAGCAGCACAGCAGTGTCCCAGCCTTCATCGCGATGTTCACATTGACGACGCGCGGTTTCTGCGCCATGTTGACGTGGCTCGAGGCGTCGTCGCCATTACGCGTCAAGGAGCGGCGTGCGTAACTTCGTCAAGTCGAGACGCCGTTACGCAGCGTCGCCACCAAACTCGATCAAAGCGCGAAGCTTTGCTTCCGCTGCCGGTGGCGGTGGTGCGGTGCAGATCGCTTCTCACGCTCGAATCGGGACATCCACTCAGTGGATCCAAAGGGCGGGGCAGGGCGGCCGCTTCCGGGGAACTGAGTTGTCATGTGCACCGTAAGAAACCCTCAAATGGTCCAGCCAGGTTTGGGCAGCGGCCAAATCCTGGATCCGCAAGAGAGGAGACCCGTTTCCCAGTTCCTCCTCCCACTTGCACCACAACGAGATTTCTGCGTGCGAAACAGCCGACCTTTCGCCGTTCTCCGGTTGTGCATCTTGTTCTGTTTTTGCAAACCTGCTGCAGCTTCAGTTCTGCGCTTTTTCCAAAATGTCCTTTTCAGAATACGTGTCCCCGAATTCATGGAATACAAAATTGCACAAAAAAGACTTGTTCATATTTGCTCAGCTCTTGAAATCTCTGACAATGCAGCTCAAACGAGTCTTGAGTAATTAAAATTAATGGTGCTCGCGGAGGCAGTTTTGCGTTGCCTCGTCACGTCGTGTGAGTTTCTCTGCGGAAATTGCCTCTGCGGGAGGAGCGGCTCCGGCGCTAATACAACGACGGAAATCCGGATTAAAATTCAGATGCTTCAGAGCGAGGCTCGTGAAGAGCTCGGCGAAGCGACGGCGAAGCGACGGCGATCCCAGGACGAGTCGCTACCGCTGTCACTGAAACACGTGCAGTGGGAGCCTCCGCTGATTCACGAAAAGAGCATCAGTCGAAAAATCTTTAGATACTTGGTTTCAAATGAAAAAGGCTTTTTAAATGAACGAAACAATGAAAGGCGTTCGAGACATTGGAGCCGGAGGCTTTGCATGTGAACCATCTCGATGTCGTCGTCCCTTTCAAGACGAGTCGAATTCCCATCTCCTCTGCACGAGGCGGTTTGGGAGAAATAGACCAGAATGAACGAGTTCAATTTGAGAGGGAACGAGCTGGGAAATGCGAAGACATCAACTGTCATGAGGGCTTCTGACACTTTGATGTGATGCTGGAAATCAGCTCTTTTTACACCCCCGCGTCGGTCCATCTCAGGATGTGGTTGGAGACATTCAATCAGGTGAACGAGATGAAGCTTGGTCCGTCGTGCTCCTATGGGTGCCCTTGACCCCTGAAAAAAGTGTTCCTCTGATATCCCCGGTTTGTTACGTACAGGACGGAATAAAACAATCTTGGGAAGAAGGTGAAGTTGTGGTGTGCGTGTTCAAACGTTGTTCTGTTGTTGTGCTGTGAGATAAATCAACACGCTGAATTCGAACCGCCCCTGCCAGGATGTCACCTCAAACGGCTGGTGTTGACACAACGCGACACGAAATTTCAATGGCATGTCAAGCAAGGCTGTGTTCGGTCAGTGAGACACAGGTCTCTGTGTTGCAGTGCACGAATGCGGGCACGGTGCAAAAAAAATTCAGGAACAAGCTGTGTCTGCCGACAAACAACGTTTTCTTGGAGTCCGGTTTCTGCCATGGGGACAGTATGTATGTGGTTCAATGTGCGACGCCACGACGTTGTCGTGTTCATTGCAGAACCCGATTCATTTGCAAGAATCTCCAGACAGATGATCGGTGAAGAATTCTCACAGGATGAAGGAGACGGCGCTGCCTCATCGACTCGCGTGTCCCTCAAGATCAAACAGGAAAGGGCGGCGGGCCTCATGTCGGAGTCCAAGGTTCCACTTCTCAATCTTTACCACCAGAAACTAATTCTCGTACGGGTCCTTTTCTGTCAAAACGACTTTTCACATCTGCAGAGCAATAGTTGGCCCATCGGTCAAGGAAGAATGCTGTTCATCATCCCCACAGAGGAAATTGTGAGGGAAATATCCCATTGAGCCTCGCGTTACTGAGAAATCTGTGTGTTCTGCTCCCCCGGAGAAAAACGCAGTCAATTTCAGAGGCGATTAATTGTCTACGGTTTCCTTGATCCACAAGAAAATTGCATAAATAATATGAAAAGGAAAATGGTGAAGGATTTCATTGTCGATTCTGAGAAGGATGAAGGGAATGATATTTCCCACTCAGATGTCCCTCTCTCCGAATCGCAGAGTTCTCTCCCTCTCTCCTCTGCCTCTCTCAGCGTCTCCCTCCACATCTCTCTCGATCAGGCTGTGTCTGTCACTTCATATCCCCTGGCTCCCCCATTTCTCCCTCAATCTCTCTGTACCCTTCTGTCTCTCACACACGCTTGTCTCCCAGTCTGAAGAGTTGGTGGGACACTCTTCCTTGTGCCATCACCGGTTCATTGTTTTGGAGCAGAGTGTCACCGAACAGGAATCGTGTGCACCCTCAAACGTTTCAAATGTCAGTTTCAGCAGAGTAGCACCCAACAATGTGAGGAGAAGAGTTTCGTGTCCCGACCTCTTGCAGCAACGACATATTCTCTCGGTTGATTGCGCTGCGGTCTCCACCCCGCCCAGCTGCGGGGATCTCGTCCCCAGCGAGGGCGGCGCTCTGAAGTTCCGTGTTCGAAATCCGTTTTCTGCGACACATGAGGACGAGGCCTTGGGCTGGAGCCCCGGATGATGGTCGCTCCACTGTGCAGCGACGGATCCAGGGACCCGTGGCCGCGCCCCCTGACCCCGATCAACAATAGAACTGTCTCACCCCGTCCGAATTCGCGCGTCAGGCGCAGATGTTTTCTCTGAAAACTGAAGGTTCCAAAGTTTGAAGTCTCTGCAAGATGGTCGGTGCCCCAAACACCAGATCCTGGATACGTTCTGCACTTCAGTAAAAAGCTTCTCTGCACTGCGTCGCCCCTCGTCGTCGGTATCGGTGACTCGGAAACCTGAACGTCTTGGTGAAACCCAACGCGCGCGTTCCACTGGAGATCGATGCGGACACGACACAGGTGCGGCCGGGTGCGGGAGGCACGGCGCTGCAGACGCACTGCGGAAACCTTCCTCCACTGACGGGAAGAAGATTTCATTGTTGGCGTTGTGATCGGAAGGGTAGCGACCCGAACCTATCGAGCAGCAGATGCGTCTTCTGACAACGATCGCATTAGAAACCAAGTTTTTGTCTTTTTGTGGTGTTCTCGGAGCACGAAAGAGATCCGGTCGGAACAAATCTGAAACGAACATCAAAAGCAGAAATTTCCAAGGCACTCAGCGATTAGTACTGTTTTGCACCCGTTGGTATGCTGCCTTGATTCCTTTCTGACTTTTCTGGTTGATGAAAAGACACAGAAAGAGACAGAAAGAGAGACGAAATTAAAGGATGCAATAATGGGATCTTTAGTTGAAAGAAACGCCTTTCAGCATCACGGTTCTCAAATTCGACTTTCATAACAAAATTGAAACTCTGACAGCTCGGGAATTTTCGGTAAAAATTAAGCTGGCGTTTCATTCTTCACAGAACTTTTCCATAACTGATGTCAAAGCATCTCAGAGAAGACAATAAGCTGCCATTTCTGTCATTTTGTTTTTCTGGTGAAGGGAAATTAAATTGCCATGGCAACACGATGAGAGAGACGCTGGGTGTGAGACGCTGTTTGGCGACGTAATGGAGGCGCCGCAGTTCCGTCATTGCGATACATCAATATTATCTCTGCGAGTGGGATGTGTTTGCGACAAGCGGGAGAGAGAGTCTTCACACGAGAACACCCGAGGGAGAGAGACAACTCGAGTGCACACCGCCTTCTCCTGTTCTCCGCATTCAGAGCCAAATTCCCCAAACGTCAGCCACAACGCCAGCACGCGTTCTGTTGCGTACGTCAAGGCGCAACAACTTCCGCGCGCTGTTTTTCTGCACAAAATTTGTTTCACTGTCGTTCTTCGACGGCCATGTCGAAAGGCTTGTCTCGCCTCGACAGCAACTTTGGATCATTTTCAATGAAGACCTACAGACCTCGAGGACAAATATTTGCTGAGCTGATGGTCGAATCCTGTCGGCGGGTTCGGGTCGCAGCTGCGTGTGGCTGCGCTGTGACAGCTGCTGCTGCTGCGAGGCGCGACGTGGGCAGCGAAGGTACACAGCGTGGCCACACCAAGGCGTTGCGCAGGGGTGGACCAAGGATTCTGAGGAGATGAGGGTGACCCAAGGGTGAGGCCAGTTCCAACATTCAGAACAAATGGGACAAAAGTCAGAAACCTTCAGGATGTGGCACGTATCCGAATCTCAATGTGGAAAGAAAAGTTCTTGCAATTTTGGAATAACAGAAACGTCACACACACTTGCTTTTGTGTCTGATGACAACGCAAACCGAGTCGACGCTGAACATTGCCGAATGTTTGCCTGGGCGGTGACGTTTTGAAAGCGGCACGTCACTTCGGGCTTGTCACATTTCTTTGTGAATGTTCATTTTCCGCCCCGACTCTGTAGCGTCGACTCTCCGTGGGTCGCCGAACTCCATTTATGGATATTGTGCCGACTTCCACGTTCAAACTCTTTTCCTGTTCTGTTCCTTTCATTTGTATCTGTAGTTCCTGTCGAGATAGTGTTGAAACACGGAATTTCTTCTTTCCTCAGAAGCACTCGAACACAGACCAGTTAATTTGTGAATGTCTGGAGTGTAATTGGAGGCACTGGGCGTTATTTTGAATCTCCAGAAATGAGACTATTGGGAGGAGGTGAATGAGGCTGGATAATTTCAGTGCAATCATTGATTTGGGGACAAAATTCGAAGATTTTCCTCGGAAGTGTTTGGGGCGGTGCTGTCATAACGCAGTGAACTGCTGATATTGCCCGCGCCTGTGATCAATACCGAGTCTCCGTTCTGACATCTTCCGAGGCGATGATCACCTGACGCCTCCTCCGCTGCGTTTTCTCTGCGTCGCTGTCAAACCAGGCTCCGACGCTTGCACTTTGTTGCACTGAACCTGTCAGGGGCGGTTCCAAACACCGACCGCAGGCTCTGGGACCCTGCAAAATTACTTTGCCCCTTTCGTGCCGGAGGCGCCATATTTTCTCCTTTTCAAGAAAAGATTGTTCAGAGTCAGACGCCCCTTGACCGGATCCGGAATCCACCCGTGCCCATTCTTCAAGGCCACACAGTTTTGGTTCTTTGTTCACTCCCGAGCAAGGCACTATGCATTCTCGCAGAACATAACATAACTCCAAGACAGGAGAGCAGCGGAAGCCCCTTCCACTGAGGGATTTCTGAACACAGAGACAAACGGAACAGGATGAAGTTTCGTGTGTGTGGGAGGACAAAGTTTGTGTGTGGGAGGCGGAAGGTTCTGGAAAGCCTGAGCAGTTCACGTGAAGTGTCGACACACTCTCCTCCTGAAACTTGTAGGCGACACCCGGCAAAGGTCAGGGTGCGGTGAAGGGGAAGGCGCTCCTTAACAAGATGCACAGCGAAGATGAGCAAGTGACAGTGAGAGTCTCGACATTTGCGCCTCGCGGTTTAATGAGTGATGCTCCCCGGGAACATGTTGCTCCGCCACAAGTAGCTCATTCATCGCCTCCTCACACTAACAACGAGCCGCCGGTGGAACCGCAGCACGCAGACTCGAGGAGGACCTGTCGCCTCGTGCGTCTCCGACTCGAGGCACCGAGGGCTCCGTCCTTCCCGTCAGACACGCGCTGCCTCCACTGATCAAGGCGTCGGCTTCACCAGAGGCCTGTGTTCATCAGGGAAGCTTGTGGAAAAGTGTCGGTTGGACAAAAATCACCTGTGTGGGCCGAAATGAAGAAAACACCGTTTGGACCTGGATGGTCCTTCTCTGGCACCCACGCAGTGGTTCATAACGTCCATCGTCTTCAGACAACTCACAGGCGCACTGACTGACAAACCGATGTCCCCGGCTCATCTCCCAGTCACGACGCAACAATTCATCGCCGAAACTGATTTTCTCCGGGATATCTTAGATTAGACGTTGGAGTAAATATTTGGTCACGAGGCATGAATGAAGTGGACCCGCAGAAATCTGTCGCCCTCGCAGCGTCCCCGGCCTCTCCCCGACTCACAGGGTCTCTCCGCAAATATTTGGCCTCCTGATGGTCAAATCATGTCGCGGGATTGAGTTACATTCGGTAGAGCAGCGCCTCTTCGCGAGGCTCGCATCTGCAGACTTGACCACAGACCCGGGGGAAGGAGAGTGGCTCAGGAATCCGGTGAGTACATCCAGAAGGTCCGGATTACGCTTCGTTGAAAAAACCTTTCTGCCCCGTGGGCACTTTCAGCACCAGAAAACTCGTGTTTTTCACGGATCCAGGGGGTCACCGGGGGTGGCCCGATCCAGCAAATATGCGATTTTGCCCCCACCCCTTCAAAGTAGTGTCAATATTGTTTTTGAGCATGAGTCTCCGCTGGGATCCGACCCAAGCAGTTTTTCACCCACTACGAATCCTGGATCCGCAGAGCCATCAAAACGGGGAAACCTGAAGGTTCTTCTCCGTCTAGAGGACATCCTGTCTCTCTCTCCATTCTCCTGTGCATGCTAGACTGAGACAGGTCACAGTTTCGAAGGACAATGTCAATAAAACAGGCGTTGAAACGTTCACAAACCCACAGAAAATGTATGTTTTTTTGTATTCTGCGCAGAGTTTGTTTTCGTCTAGCGAATGTTCGCAGCTGCACTTGTGTTTGCTCACTGAATTAAATATTACTTTGCAATCCGACAATAGCCGTGCTGTGTTTGCTGCCTGTCAAACACATTAATCTCCCATTCAACATCTTTCTTCTGCTTTGGGTTTGAACATTGGTGTTCCTGCTAAAAGCTGTTCTGTTCTGAAGGATACTGGTGTTGCCTGTGGGTCTGCAGAAAAGTTTCTGGCGAATCCAGGGGGGGGGCATTTTCCCTGACCTCAAACGTTCTGTGCCTGTGGGGAAAGAGTCCTCCTCAATGAAAATTTCACACCCCTCCCAAAAAATATTGTAAATTTTGAAGGTTTGGCCCCGCCCTGGTTGAGGTTCCCTCACCTCAATCCTGGACGCGCTGGAGATTTTCGCCGCAATCTCTGCTGCGATGGAAGGTAAATACTCGCGAACTCATCAACAAGAAGCGAGATGGGGCTGCGGCGCTTCTCTCGGATCGAGGGTCATCGAAAACCAAGGGCGTCGGGGAGGCCGCCCGCCCGCTGCGTCTGCAGAAGGCACTCCGGAGTCAAGGGCCTCGTTTGGTTCAGAAGCTGTGATCGTGCATTCTCAGGTGCAAGGGTCGCGTCGGGTTCGTCCTGAGGACGACAGCGCCGCTCGACGGGGTGAAGTCTATTCCTGCTGAAATCAGAAGAGAGTGCAACTGCACCCACCTTCTTGGTGCAAAAATCTTTGAATTGAAAATTCCAACAAGACTGTCAAAGCGAACAACGTGTTTCCCCCACAAGATGGAATGTTTTGCGAAAGCCTGTAATCTCCCTTGTGTGGATCTGCAGAGGCAAGAGTGATGCTTGTGGTGGCAGCGGGTGCTGCCGACCTTGAGAAGTCGTCCCCACCTCACGAGTCATCAAGCAAAGTTCCGCGACAAAAGCCGGGAAACGAGCGTGAGCGATGGAGACTGATGCTTATTAATTAAGGGCGACCTCCCTCATAAAGCACGCACAAGGCTGTCTTCGGCTTCCCCGGTGTATCGAGTGCTTAGTCTCTCTGACGTCCTTGTGTGGGGCTCATGTTCTTGGTGACTGCGTCTTCGTGTCGGACGGTGCCGGGGCTCTGCGCATGTCTGATTGCCTGGTTCCCGGCGGCGCCGACGACGAGCCGGGCCGAGGCGAGCATCGTCCGTGTCTGACAAAGTGGCTTCGCACATGTTGTTCGTCTTCAGACTCAGACTCCCAAACTTGCTCAATTCTGTGATCGTCCAGATCAAAGTTGTGCTTGTGATTGTTATGGATGTGTTGCAGCCAGTTGAGTTTGCAAATGGCCAGGAATTCTGAAGACCACCGCCTATCTTTTCCACAATGAAGTTCTCCCCCATTTGTGGGGCAGGTAAACACATCGTGCGCCCCGCACGTGAACGCGCACACGTCGCTTTGCAGCTGTGGAGACAGGGGAAGTTCACGTGCCTATGGAGGTGGTGCCGATGCGAGGCGCTCGCTAATGAGTACACGTGGTCACGTCGACGTGACGTGACCGCGCATGCGCACACGTGTGCCTTCCTTCTCCGCTTCCCACGTCTGTCTCCGTGCGCGGTGGAACCCGCCCCGGCGCCGCAGACTCGGGCGACGGACGACGCGCGCCTCACGCGGGGCAGAGTTCAGTCTAATTGACAAGCAGATGACAAGATAAAATACTTGGTGCGTCCCTGTCTGCGGCGCGGCCTGTCAGGCGCGACTCGTCACGCGGGCGGAGCCGCGGTCTGCACCCAGGGGCTCAGGCTCAACCTGCAGCAGAAAACGTCAGGGACGCAGCATCGAATTTATCATCAGACAGAAGGTGGCCGACCGCATTCTCGCAGTGATGCAGGGGAACATCATCCCGGTGGCTCTGAATGCGTCGTGCCTTGCGCATATGCAAGTCAGCGGGCGGTGCGTCGCCTTTGCAGAGTGGTGAATCTGCTCTCCACTCGCCGCCGGTGACTCCGCGCCGCGCCTGTCGGGCGCCGCTCGTCGCCCTGGACGCGTCGGGCGCCGCTCGTCGCCCTGGACGCGTCGGGCGCTGCGGGTTCCCGCGCAGCCGGGTCACGGCGCCGCCGCCGGAGCGCCGCTCAGCTCAGCGACCGGCCATCGGCGAGACGTGAACCCGACTACCGCGGGGGGGTGGGGCGGGATGGAGGGTCAGCCGACGAGCCGGTCTGCAGCCACGGGCGAGGAATCTCCCACCACTTCGCGGGAGGACAGCTTTCTGCGGAGCTGAAAGTTGAATGCTGAATCAGAGTAGAAATTCTATTGTCATTTTCATGCGACAGATTTGTCTACAGCATCAGTCTGAGGAGTGGAATTTCACACGCCGTCTTCTGTGTTGACCTCGTTGCCATCGAGATCGGTTGACACTCTGACCGTGTTGCGCTGCAACTGGACACGACGGAAGCGCCAAGAGTCACTTTCGCTGTGTTGTCTTGCTGACAATACAACTTCAACTGGATGTACTGTCTCGTGTTTCGCCTCGTCATTTTTGAGAAACCTTTGTAAATGCACGTTGGAACCAACATTTGGAACAGCGTCGCTTGAGCTGTGAACCCCGGAGTCTGAAGAAAGAAACAACTCTTTCCTCGCACCCTCCAACACGAAACGTTCACTCCACAGCTTCAGCTAACAGCCCCTGGGGGAACTGTCTTTCAAAGATGAGTTAATGAGACGCTGTGCTTGAGCGTTACAGCGCGCACAGACGTCTCCACATTCCTCATGTCAAGGGTTTCCATGGAATTCTTCTCGTGTCGTGCATGGTCGGGCTCAAATTTCACAGGAGCCTGTTTTTCTCCCGCAGACATTTGCTGCAGCCTAATGGAGACATGGCATGACAGGGACTCATTTTTTGAAGATAGTGGCACAACACTCGGTTTATCTGCGCGGCGCAGACGTGGGAGCTGACTCGGGGAAAAGCCGCTGGGTTCAGCGCTTCTCTGCAACGCACGGAACGGAGGGAGAGAGACAAGTTGTGACGCCCAAGCAAACAACAGTACAACAGTTTCAAACGCCACAAGGGAAGAAGAAGTTTCTGTTCAGGTTCCCTTTTCAGCCCAGGGTCACACACAAGAACCACACTCCTGATGTGCAGCGGAGGCTCCCACAGCAGCGCACTGTCCCGTGTCTGTCTCTGCGCACTCTGGGCGTTTTGGCTGAAATCAAGGGTTCTTTCTGGGAAACACCAGCAGAAATGTCCACCCACCGCAGAGGAGCGCCTGTGGGACCTGAACCGTACTTTGCTCCTTGACAAGTTTGCCTCTCTATTAGGCTCTATTCTGGGCTCGAGCCTGGCGCGGTGCACGCAAGTGTCTCCCCTGACCCCACCCTCGACCCGCTGGAGTCGTGATATTTCATATCCCCAGTTTTCAGAACACATAGAGAACACTTCCAAACAACACATTCTCGTTGGTGAGACTCGAAAAGTTAGGACCCAACCGACTGCATATTATCAATTCCCCAAGAGGAACAAACTGCTGATGCTCCCCTCTTCAAAACTGCAATCAACTGCAGAGTTCTCAGCACGGCCGAGGGGATGCGCTCAGCTTTCGGGCAAACTCACCAATTGCGTCACGCGCTGCGTCCATGAACATATCAGTTGGACTGCGCTGACGCGACGTGTATGAGTTACGCAGGGAGGCAACGCACGACGCGCCCGGCGGGTGCGGGGCGTCAGGTGGCGCAGCGGTGATCACGGCGCCCCCGCCTCTCGGCTCGTCGGGACGTGATGAAGAACGCACCACCCAGCTGAGGCTCCGCACCAGCCCGCGCTCTGCAGCGCCGTCCCTGCAGCGCCGTTCCTGCAGCGCCGTCCCTGCAGTGCCGTCCCTGCAGCGCCTTCCCGTAGCGCCATTCCTGCAACGACTTGCAATCATGGTCATTGAACCAAACGAACTAAATTGTAACAAATTGTAACTCCAGTTTGGGAGAAGGTGCATGAACATAATCGTTGGTCGTGGTTCCGAAGGTCCCAGCGCTCTCACCCATGTCTTACGTTGATCTGGATTCCGTTGCGAGGACGGCGCTGCAGGGCGGGCGGGCGGGCGGTACTCAAGAGTCGGAGGAGAGTTGGAGGGGGAGGCCTCCTCACGGCGTCGAGGGCCTCAGCGCCGGGCGCGTCCCCACTGAGCGCCGCCGAGATGGATGCGCCGATCAGAACCGCGATGGCGCAGACGCCATGTTCCTGCACGGGTCTCTCGTGTCTGAAACGTTTCTCACCAAGGAAGAGAACCTCGATTGGCGCACCGTGGGCTTGACTGGACTTGAGCACTTGCAGGCAAACCAGAACAAAGTTTCTCGACCCTCCCTGTCAAGTTTGTTCCAGAAATGCAACCTGAATGTTTTGCACTGAAACTGGACTGCTCAAACCTTTCCCGAGAAAAAGAGCGTTGAAGTTCTTTGTATTTCTCTGACAATTGAGGCGTGTTGTGGTGCGTCTCTGGTTTCTCCTCACATTGTGTCCCAGTCCAAGTCAATGGGCGCTGTGCCGCAGACCACGACGCAGCTGCGAGCCTCGCGCGGAGACGCCACGCTCCCCGCTCCCCGCTCCCCGCGGGGCCCAGGACTGAGGCCTCCGGGAGGATTTACTGTTGTAGTTCACGTGAGAATTCTGAATGCATCATTGCGCTTCACCCCGCAGCCGCGTGTCGTAAAGGAAATGGATTGGTTCTCCGCACCTCACAACTTCTCTTCAAGATTAAAGGCCGTGAAAGCCTCTTGTGCGGAGTTAAGAGTCTTTGAAGAGTCTTTGAGAGTCTTTTGAAAGATTAATCTGCCTCAATTGAAAAGAAATGCAGAATTCCACTGTGGCCTGAGTCAGCCGAATCTGAACTGTGAGCACGAGATCACGTGATCCGATTCACCTGGATGTTCCCGCGGTAACACGCGTGTTCTGCTGAACGTTCGTGCCACACGTTCCTGGTCACGGGGAACCCCTGCTTTTCTTCCCTGTGACAGACAAGTGTCCAGTTTCACATTCTTCCGTTTGTGCGACTTTTTTGTTTTCTGTTAGACTTGGAGCTGGAGCAGGTAGAACCACATGACCTAGTGTGTGCGAGCGTGTGTGTGCGGTGTGCGTGCGGCACTGGCGCGTGACACAAAACACGTGTCAATCACATCAAGACTAAAATGCTCACGTTTGCCTGTCTCTTGTGATTGTAGGACTACCTGCTGCAGAAACCGCGCGTGCACCGCATCCAGGGCGCGGAGATGGTGCACACGATGAAGGAGAAGCTCGAGAAGATGCTGCGGAAGAAGGTCAAGGCCATACGGGTAAGTTTTGGGGGTGAGAGCTGAAGTCATCAGGGTGAGTGTGAGGGTGAGAGCTGAGGTTATCAGTGTGAGTGTGAGGGTGAGAACTGACATCATCAGGGTGAGTGTAGGAGTGAGAGCTGAAGTCATCAGGGTGAGTGTGAGGGTGAGAACTGATGTCATCAGGGTGAGTGTGAGGGGTGAGAACTGAGGTCATCAGGGTGAGTGTGAGGGTGAGAACTGAGGTCATCAGGGTGAGTGTGAGGGTGAGAGCTGAAGTCATCAGGGTGAGTGTGGGGGTGAGAGCTGAAGTCGTCAGGGTGAGTGTGAGGGTAAGAGCTGAGGGTGAGTGTGAAGTTGAGTCAAGTGTGAGAGTGAAGAATCAAGGGCGAGCGTGAACAGAGAACAGACTCAAATCGGACCGGAATTCTGCCAGAGAGAGTGAGCGAGATTTCTCCTCGGAGGATGGAATAATCCTGGTGCCTGAGGTCACGGGCGTCTCCTTCCAGCGCGCACCGAGCGACAGAAGAAACCGAGCCCGATCTCGAGTGCAATCTCGCTGCGCTTGTCAGGCGCGAGCTGAAAGACAAAAGGGATCGAGGCAAGCCTCGGCTGCGGAGTTAAGAAGTGCAGCGCGGAATCAGACACCGGCGCTCGCTGCGGTTGGGGATGGCGGCGCCATCGACTTTGTGCGAATCCCGCAGGAGGAGTTTGGTTTGAAGCGTCTGCAGCACCAGGTGTCAAACAGAATGCAAAAAGAACATCAAACCGGGCGGCTCGACGTCGTTGTGGAGGCAGCGCAGACGGAACGAGCTGGTGTTGATCCAGATGCTTTGGCCCAGAGTTGCGTGTGGTTCGGAGAAAAAGCAGGCAAATCTAATCTTCCAAATTTGACAAAAACAGAAACCCATTTTGAATTACGTTGTCACGGCATGTTTATCAGTGTTGACGCAGATGTGGTTATCGTGAAACAATCAAGAAACTTCCAAACTGAATCAGACCAGCCCTCTTCACGAATCGTGGTCGCGCGGTCCTGCAGCGTTTGAAGAGCTTTGCTGAGCGGGGCGGGTGATGATTTTCGACACGTCGTGGCTCGCTCTGCGGGCGGCGGTGTTTGCACGTCGTTTTCAATGAGCACGCCGTCCCGCACTCGCGCTCCCGGGGGACCTCGCTTCATTTCGCCGTCTGATATCGCCGACTCGAGACGGGGCCTCCCACCCTCGCTCCGCTCCTGAATCATGAATCAACTCACATGGGCGGAATTTGCGCTGCAGAGGCGGTGTCTGTCTCAGGGGAGGGAGTCGCGCTGCTGGTGGCGTGACGTGGGGCGAGTGAAATTCTAACCTGCTTGTTGGCCGGTCTGTCTCCTCTTGTTTGGCCGCCCCGGCTCAGAGTGGAGACTAATGTGTGCGCGGCACGCTGCGGAGGAGCCTGAGAGAAGCGCTGAGAGGAGGAGCCGAGGGGCGAGCACACTCAGCGGACAGCAACACCGACCCCAGCGCTCGCCAATGACAAGAACTTGTGCGTGATGGCCAAGCCTTTTCAAGCCGAGCACGGTGACACCCCTGCTGCAGGGAAGTCAGATAATTTGTTTGTCACTCCCACAAAATTCGCACAGTCATTCACACCCTTCTGGGTGTGACCACCTCAACGAAACACGTCTTTCTGGATTGACCTTCGTAACGCTGAGCGAGCAGCGGTGGTTGTTTCGGAGGCAGTCCCACGGCCCGCTGACTCCCTCCCTCCCTCCCTCCCTCCCTCCCTCCCTCACTCACTCACTCACTCACTCACTCACTCACTCACTCACTCCCGAACCTAATGGGAGATCAGCACAACACCAAGATAGAGTCCACAGGTGGACATCTGCCTCGAACTCTGTCTTCACAACGGGGTGTTGGGTACACCTGACGAAATGCTGACACGTACTGCCGTTTGATGACCAGTAGTTGCGGGGAAATACAACGCTTCGGTCAGGGGCGTCGATCTCCCACAGGAAGCAGGGGGTGCGCTTGGATCCCGGAGTACACCCTCTGTGGTTTGCCGCCTTCCTTCGGGGAAGCGAGCATCACACGCGCCCGATCTTCCTGCGGCGACGTCCGCCCCGCAGTTCTCGGGTGGGGATCGATACTGGAGTAATTCGAAGTGAAAAGCTCTGTAAGAAGCTTGAACTCAGCGGAGGTTACAGCGTACGACGCGCCGCTCGACGCTTTTTCGCTTTCACGTCGCGCCAAATTTACAGCTTCCCAAAATAGTCGAGTGAACACCTCGTTCGGTGGCTCAAAGAAATGTGGAAGCGGAAACATCGCAGGAAGGAGAGTTGAAGAAGTGCAGACATCATTCGTTAGTTCTGCCTGTGGAGTAGAGTGGAAACTGCTGCAGAGAGGAGGAGGAGGACGGGTGGGCGGGCGGCTTGGCTGTTCACGAGTCTGCTTCTGCACTCGTCTTTCGGGTTATTTTCACGCACGTTCGCAAACGTGTTCAGTCACATCTGGTATGACAAGGGTTTTCAACTGATCCAACTGTGGACTGAGCCTTAGTCTCTGAAAGTCGTGGACCAGGAACGCTGCCGAGCAAACCTCGGGCGTTTCACCGAGGAGCACATTGAGCTCGAAGAACTGTTGTACGCGTCGAGTTTTGACCCGGTATGAAAATGTACGGAAAGCGTGTGGGTATTCCTTTTCAGTTTGTGTGCCAGACTCCTTGGTTCGCCAGGAAAACTTGCGCGTTTTCAGTTGAAAGAGAATGCCTTGATCTTCTCAAAGTTCTGGAGTCATGTGGAGACTCGACCTCGGCATCTGCGGCTGCAGAACATCGGTGGTGTCCGCTGTGTGTCTCTGCTGAAAGCGCATCATCACCCTCCATGTATCTTGCGGCGAAAAATGTCTTCAGTGGCTGCTGCTCTTGTTCCAGGCAAACATTGTGTTTGGGGTCTGGGGACTCGCCAAGCAGAAGCTTTCTTGTGCAAGTTTTATGAGCGTGTGTGATTCTGATGTCTTCAGCTAAAAGCCTCTCCTTGCTTGACGTCACTGCTAATCAGGCGTACGTCTGTGTTTGCTTGAAGGTCGAGAGATAGAAATCGCTCGTCGGGGACTCTCTCAGCAGTGCATTTTTCGCTGTGCTGAAAGGGTAGAAACAATAAGGCCCGACCGCAGCGTGGATTGATCGAATTAGCCGCAGCAGCTCCGCACACAACACAAAAACTGTCTTCTGAGAACGGTGTGTCAAGGCCTTGTATTTGGCACAGTTTCGTGTCTTCAAAGAAGCGCTGCGTGTGGTGTGGAATGGATGCGGAATAGGAAAATGCCACTCGGTCCTTCTGTGGACACTATTGGAACAGTTCTGCCGGTTTCTTCTTTTTTCTCTGCAGTTGGAAAATGGCCGCGAGCCGCAGGTCTCCTGCAGGTAAAGGACAATAAGCGCTGGAACTGCGCTGCTTCCAGCGAGGAAACGGTTTGTGTTGCCCGACGTGTCCTGAATAATGAATAAATTTTACACTTGGACTCGAGATTAGAGTTGGAGGGGAGAGTTCTCCCGGGAGAGGCGCCGGGCGCCGCCGCCGCAGCTGCGTGCTGAGTGCAGATCCAGGTTCTGTACGTCGCCCAGGGACGTCGAGAAAACTTTCCCCTTCGACCCGCAGCGGATCCAGAAGTAAATGCAGTCAGGGTGCATTTCAATGTTCCAAATTTATCCTGTGGAAAGGAAACAAGACTGCACAAGCGAAGGACTCGTATTTCACATAAGGGGCTCAGGAGGCCCATGGTCCAGGGACACACCTTGGATCCACTGCAGGAAGGACTTTTTGAAATGATTTTTTTCTGTATTCACTTCCAACCTCATCCATCCTCCTTCGTGCCTCACATTTTGAACAGAATGACGTCTGAGATTCTCAAAGTTCATGTCCTGCGGCAAATGTTGAAGACGAAAGCCTCCTCGGAGTCTGCGCGGTGTGAGACGCACCGGGGTCACACGCGTGGAAGGACAGATCTCAATACAGAAGCTGACGCCTGTGGATGAGACCAGTTAGAACTTTTCCCCAAGGCAAATCTTGCATATTTCGCATTCTGAGCAACAGAAAATTATGGTTTCTCTCACTCTCACGTGGAGGCAGGATAAACACGTGACACGCCCACCTGGATTCCCTTGGTTCTGCTCTCGTCTTGCCGCAAGTGGTTCAGCTCCAATTCCCCCCGTGTTTCGCTGTCACCCGATTCTTTCCTTCTCCCACGAACACCGCGCGGCTGCTAATGACGGGATAAACGCTGGTTTCCTATTACAAGAGCCAGCCTTGGCGGCTCACTTCAGGAAATTGCCTTTGGTTCAGATTCATCAAGCAGCGGGACTTGATCAAATTAGCGACGCGCACCTGGAATCGGTGCGAACCTGAGGCTGCCAGAGGGAAGACTGCGCGCCAGTTTTCAGCGGTTATTTGGTTGTCCAACAAGCGGTTGCATTTGTTCCTAACTACAAAATGTTGTGCCGCACAATCAGGCAAGGTCGGACCTCAAGCTGTGCAGGAACCACGCGATGTTCTGGCAGACAGGAATTCTTCCCGCCAAACTCAAGACAACCTTCAGTGAGGGAACTGTTGAAATGGACCAGAGGACAACTTTTTACAGGGATAAACGTCCACCAATTCAGTGTGACCAGCCGTTTCAAGGCCCCGAGAAAGACCCCCCGCTATTCCGTGAGAATGTGTGTCGCTGTTCCAGTGGCCAAGGACATTCCTGCGGAACTGTGTCAGTTCGTGTTTGTCAACACTCACCGGAGCGAGTGCATTTGTATCTGGCGCCATTTGCTCATTTCCCACGGGTCGGGTCCTCGGGCGGCGCCGTGCGGTGCGGTGCGTCGGCCTCGCCGGGCCGGCCGTGCCGCCCTCCACCTGAAGGAGTTCCAGGGGCGGAGCCACGGGGCCCAGGGGCTGCCCTTGTATGAAACCTTGTGCAAGTTTTCATTGTTGTTGTGGCGTCCGTTTGGTCGGGCCCCCTGACCAAATTTTGTCCAGATCCGCCCCTCAGCAGCCGGGGAGCCGCACTGCGAAACTGTCTCCCGCACTGAGTCTGTTTGTCCCCCAAAATGTTTTTGTCTTTGAGCAGGTCACTGACCCGTTAAACGTCTCTTGTTTGTCTAATAAGAACGCTTGGCACGTTGTGACGTTGATCTTGTCGGGGAATCATTTGCTTGGCACCGATGCTGGTCGCTCTCTGTTGCCTCAGGTGAGATGGTTGAGCCTCATCATTCCCGAGACGCCGCTTGGCCTGCGCTCCGCAGATCCGTGTTCAGTCTCCCACCTCCCGTCACCTGATCCGAGGAGCACAGTCCGTTCGGAGGCGCAATCTAATTCCGCAATCAACCAACAACATTTATTCATCGGCCGCAGGAAAAGACAAATTCATTGCGAGGCCTCCTCCGTCCGATTTATTCGCCCCCACAAATCTTGGGGCCAAACCCTTTTGATGCTCACTGGTCGGAAAATTAATGGTCACTCTATCATTGGTTTTATCTTCTGCTGAAGCAAATGGTCTGTTGGCCAATTACAACGGCTGTAAATTGACGGAGCCTTTGACAACTGCTGACGCTTCTGCGTATTCGTAAGGCTGGCATGTCGCGTTGAACAAAGCGTCGCGTCGAACGCAAAACGTGGGAAGGATGGCGGATGCCAAAGTGTTCACAAACCAGTTTCAGGGTTTTTTTGTTTGCTGATCTGACGATCTCCCGAAGACAGACGTCTCTCCCACGCGCGCGCCCACACCGCGCGCAGCTGCGTTCGGTTGTGTCTCCTGTGGAAGATATACCCGACGCGACAAGTGGCGCGACGTTTGAAACAAACGCCGTTGCATAAAGTCCCTACTATCCGTGATGCTCGTCGCTGACAAGATGATCGGGGCTGGGGAGGGAGGCACAGAGGGTCTGACTGTGAAGCATCCAAATTGTGACTTCGGTTCTTTTGTTCTGAGGTTAGTCGGTGGCCAGTGGGCCAGGTCCCGCAGCCCCTCCCCTGGATCTGCCCAACCTTGTTCCGTAGATCCTTCGTGACCACCGGCTTTCTCCTTTGAACTGCTCCACGCAGTGTCCGTGCGTGCGCGTGACAATATTGCTGCGTCTCTTGCAATTACCGAACTGCTGCGTTGGAAATGGAGCACGAAGTCCTTGTTGAGAAAAAGAACACCAGTTGCAGTGCTTTTGCTCTGTATCGTTCTTGGTCTGTCTGTCTGTCTGTCTGTCTGTCTGTCTGTCTGTCTGTCTGTCTGCTCCAGGTCTCCTCCTGGTAGGCCTTGGGCAGAAGGTTTAGTTGGTCAACCCCACCTGTCCCCTCCGTGAGCAGAAAGTGTGTTCAGGCCAGCTCGGGACAAAACAAATGTCCCTGGTGGGGCGGTTGGTTCATCTCTTGCTTCTGTGCAATTCCGTTTTTATCAGGCCACGTACATCTGAAGATGTGATTGACGTCAGTGGATCTTCCGTCGCAAGAAAATCTGGTCCTCATTGCGGCCTGATCTCCGCACCACAAGCTTCTTACGAACGGATGATGACCTCGGAGAGACGGAGCTGGCAAGTCGCCTCAAACTTGTGTGACGCATCATCAGGAATGGAGGGACTCTCAAGGTATCTGTGCAGAGTTCACTGCTCATGCAGTGACAGAAGCACTTGTCCTCAAACATTTACTTGTCAGACACTGCTCTCTGTGTTTGTCGGACAGTGGGCTGTTCTGAGTGCAAAAACCCAACAAACTACACTTCTGTTGTGGCCGCAGACAGAGCGAAAGTGTTCAGCAAGAACAACCGTTGGTTCCACTCCAAACCGGATCTCGTTGGAAACGCGAAGGGCTCCGACTCGCAGCTGCTGGTCGAATGCGTAAAATGGAACCAAGGTCTCAAGAGATGCACGGATTTAAAGTTGATCACAGTGCAACTCGCACCAGGAAACTGGAACATCCCTCTTTCTTTCACCGTCGAACCCCGCGCCCACTGAACAATGGCGAGAACAACGCTCCTTGAATCCCGAACAACCGCAGTCCACGCTGAACAGCTTCAAAACCAGTCTCAGCTCCCAGCGTCAGGCGGAAGGGAAAAGCCTTCAACGGCCCCTCCCTTCTTCTGACGAGTGTCACTTGAAATGACAACGTCCATGAAGTGTCCCCTGCGCCGGACACAGCTCCCACCCTCGCGCGGCGCTTTTGAAATATTGGAGTCTGAGTAGGGTCGCGTTCCTGTCAATTATCCTCGGAGAGACTGGCGCGGTCGCTCCGCGGGAAATTGCGCTGCGCGCGGCGGTGATTACGACGCCGCGGCGCCGACTGCGTCCGTCACGAGGGCGCAAACACGGAAATGAAAACGAGGCTCCAGTTGGCGTTGGATACTCAACGACTGATCCAGGGTGGTCATGGAGGCTTAGACCCCCCCCCCCCTAACTCCGACCACGCGAAGAAATCCCCACCGACGTGTACGCTGCAGACATGTACAAACATGAAGGTCCTTCTTTTGGATCCCCCACCCACCCAAACCAAAGGCGGGATCCGTCCCAGAGCACAACATTTTCCGGCTTGATGAGCTGCTGCTGATAAAACGTGAAGCTCAACCCCTTGATTTGAGGATTCAAACTGGACTGCACCAACAGAACTCCAAGCCAGATCTGGTGTTATTTGAGGGATGGAATTACCTGTTGACCTGGAAACCGTCAGAGTCTCCTGATTCATGTGCATTTTATGATAAAAACACGAAATGGTTCTCTCCGCGTGTTTGATGTGTTCTTGAAGCCTGAAAGTCGACACTGCTGCCACTTCCGGTGCAACACCTGTCCCGCGGAATGCGAGCGGAGTGCGGTGCAACGCAAACTGCCTCTGGTGCTGATTCCCATCAAGCCTTGTCAGTCGCGTTTGTACTCGTGAGTCCCAGATCAGAGCAAAGAGTGGGTAGTTGGAGATTTTGGAGGGCAGAGGTCTGCGCCCGTTGAACCCTCGAAGCTGATTCGACCTGTTCACAAACATCCACATTTATCTTTGCAGAGACTGGTGGACGAAGCGGAGAAAGCGTACGAGGAGCACCAGTACGAGAAGGACATGAAGGTCAGTGTCTCCCTCTGCCGGCTCCATTACCAAAGAATCGAAACGTTAATTTTAATCTGTTTTTTTTCCTTTCAACATTTTGTGAAATGTAATGTGAAATGATGTTGTGCTTTGTCCTAATCGTACCATGTGTTGGTGCAAAATGGCATATTTTGTAATAAATGTTGGTGCTGATGTTTTCAGAACATTTGTTTTCAGATTACAGTGAAGAAATTGATGCAGACAGAAAGAAGCACAGATGTTATTACAAAATATGGATGCTTTGAAACCAATGAATCTCATCAAAATTGTCACTTTTGGTTTCATCAATGGGCGAAAACAATCAACTGTACATTTTCCAAATTGAAACGCATGAGAAATTGTTCCTTTTGTCTGTTGATTGGAATGTAACTGAAGGACTTGAGCCGAGGCGTCGTGGTTCTCGTCTCACGCTGAACAACCAACGTGTCCACAACATTCTGTGCAAATGTGTTCGAGCTGCATGCACGCATTGTCACTTCAAAGTCAGTGTCACGTTTGTTTGGGTGTTATTTTTTTCCAAACCCAGAAAATGGTAAATCACAAAATCTCATGGATCTCTGCTGGACGGACAGATGTCCAGAGTTTCAGTCGAACCCTGAACAGGTTGGCTCCTGTGCATGTGCTGAACTTGGTCAGGGGAAAATTTGCTGTTTTTTCATGTCTTCGCTCTGTGATGTTCACGCTTTTTCACTTTGCATAATGTTCAATGGGAATGTTTTATTCTAGGAGGCAGTTTTTGACGAATGGATGCAAAATAAAACGAAGGAGCCCGACCTCCCCATGCCTGATATGGACTTCTCCATTCTCAATAGGTCTTACTATGTGCGTAACACCAGCACTTACGCATGTTCTCGTGCACAGCATGACTTTGCGTTCAAGTAGAACAACCAAACGTAGAACTGTGTGTTTCTGTACTTTACATGGAGTGTGTGTTTTGAAGCAGAAAAACAAGGCAGAACACAGCTGTGTCTTACTGTGCACTTCTTCGTGTTACGATGATGTCTTGGGATTGTTATGTCTCTGCCATGGAACATGAAGCCAACTTGTCCTGAACAGTTGCCACAGATTTTCTGTTGGTGTCTTTGCTCTTGAAAAAGACCGGAAGTTGCGGATGAAGCTTTGAATTCTCGAATCCTATTCATTCAGAGATGACTTCTCAAACCTGTGACAAAATTGAGATGTGCTGCGAGCAACTCACCCAGGACAAGTTCCTTCAGCTGAATGGATTGGAGTGTACTAACTCATGAACAACTTTCTGTTGATAGCACATACACAGTTTATTGATACACAAGGACACACAACATGCACTAACCCCTTCTTTCTTGCAGGCCTTGTCACTTTAGATTGACTGCCACGTGCAAAATAGACAAAAAACGCAACGACCTGGTCAAAATATCAATCGATTGAACGTCGGACGAAGCACTGACAATGTACAACTGTTCATCCCTTCGCCCCAACCCCAAAACAGAGTGCAGTGAACGAAAAAAACTTTAGTTTGAATGGAGATTGGACGCGCCTAGTGCAACTGACAAATAGTTAAGATAGACAGAAGTGGAATGCACAAGGTGATAAACGGTAGACTTAGGCTAGAGCCTGTCGCTGATGTGGGTGGATATACCTAGAGTACATCTAGAAGAAGACAGACGGCTGTAGTGAAAACGTAACGGTGCATTGTACTTACTGAGAATGGACTTAGACCTCGTGAAGCCCAGGTTGCGACGACAGCATGTTTGAATGAGAGCCCCACAGTACCATAGTGAGAGCACCACGGTCCAGGCTCCCGCCCTGGCGCCAGGGCTGCGGAGCGATCGCACTTCCGAAGAAAACTACAGGCACATAATTGGTCCTTGTGCGCTTCTGACTTCTCTCGGATCCCTCAACTAATTTCCCAAGAAATTCCGCCAATCAGCCGGACCGCAGCGTTTAGTGAGAAAGACCCGGCCTGTGGGAAATGTGGGAGAGCGAGGCGCTGCGTGCTGTCCACACGACAAGACACCTCCGCCTTCAAAAGACTGCTTCAACATGTCATTTGCATTCAGTTGTTATTGGCAACATGTTTGGTTTTGTTGTGTATGGTTTTTGTGAGAGAGAGAATTGACTCTGTTTCACACCCGTACGACACGGTGCTGAGTGGCGGACTTCGCACGTAACAAGTTTGGTTGCTGTGCAGTGATGACCATTTGTGGTTCAATCCCTCTGAAGGATTGAAAGACATTTTCACAACGATGGTTTTCTCTTTTCGTTTCTCATATTCTATTAGTTGGCACATTGTTTTTGCATCATTTTCTTGTTTCTGTTTGCACATTTGTTATAATTTATCGTCGATTACGCTGCAAACGTGAAATTTTGTGTGCACAAAAGTCCCTCTCAGCAGTTTGATTTGGGACCAGTTGATCGTTTGCGTCTCGACAGCAGAGTTGAGTTCACGTCGTCAGACCGAGCGTCACGCCTTTGCGTATCCTTTCGATTGAGTTAAAATCACCGCAGCAAAACGCTGGAATCTTCCGTTCCGTTTTGACCCTGAGCCCCGAGTGTGGTGCACCTGTGGGAGTGAGATGTTCTCTGAGCCGCTTGCTGTTTGCAGGTGACCTACCCGAAGGCGAAGAAGCTGAGCTCGGACTTCCACCTGACGGAGAACGAGCACTTCAACTTCATCAAGGTGAACCTGACCCGCAGCACCGTCCACGTCCCCACCAACGTCTACGACGAGTGTGAGTACAAACGTCTCCTTTTGCCCTGGAAACAAATCCTCTAATTCTGCCACGTCTGTGCTGACCTGAAAGGCCCAAAGACGATTCTTTTGCACGCTGCAAATTGAGGGGGTTTGAGGGGCCACGCTTCACCTCTGATCTCGCCAGAGTTGTCATCAGTCTGTCCGATAGTCTCCTGGGAGAATCCTCTGGATAAAGTGGATGTCATCTGTGGCGATCCCTCATTGTCGGTTTGCTCTGGGCCCAACTCACGAACAAACGGGGGGGAACTGTACCCAGGGGGCGAAGGCCACACCTCCTGGTTACAGACAAAGAAGAATTTGAACAGCAAACAAATAAACACATGTGATAACACACATTTCATTGAGATTGTGGGTGATCAAGGGTGTGCCTTGCAAGGAATTCATTCACTCCTTGGAACCAACCCAGGGATGTGACGATTTCCATGTCAAGCACGGTCTTTCTATCAATACGCACAGTGTGAGAGCCAGTGACAAGTGACCAAATGGTATTTGTGTCACTGATCTGGCAATTGGGGCACGTCGGAGAAGGACCTGACGTTCTTTTTGCTGAGCCTCCGTATTTTCTTGGCTTCTGTTTGTCGGTTTGAATCCTGTGTTCTCTTTTGCCCGCGACTGCTTTTCATGTGCTTTTGTCTCAGTGAGCTTGGTATCCAACAAATTTCTTGCTACTGACAGCCAAATGGACAGTTTGAAACATCTTTGGTTGAACAGGCAGTCTTCGCCAGGCTCTTGATCATCACAATCGCAGCCTCGTCCTTGTGAAGGTGACTTTGGTTCTCTGCTCGAGACAGCGCGACCTCTCCTGTGGGAGCCTCGGACCCGAACTGAATACCAATCTCAACGCATCTTCCCGTGAAAAATGACCGCAATGATTGTTTCTGTGCTCCTCATGATAACTCAGTTCTGAAACTCAGACCTGAACCTTGGAAATAAACTCCGGTTTGAACTTTTCCGGGCAAGACGCGCGGAGCTGGACTCCACGGTGATCAGGAGGAGCCATGAATTTCGTGACCTGCAGGTCCGAGCGACAAACAAGATCTGCGAGCGCTGCGACACAAGACTGTTCAAAATCCAGGGAACAAACAACCTGTTTGAAATCTTTCGTTGGAAGCCTTTCCACGTGTGAGGCACTTTCAAACGGAGTAAATTGACACCAATGCTTCTTCGATGCAAAGACGCGTTTTGCTGGACTTGAAGGCTGAGGCGCCGAGGCTGTCGGAGTCCCCCGTCCGTCTCCACAATGGGCCGAGTCCACGAGGAATTGATCCGCGCCGCTCCGTTTGCAGGACCAAGGACGCGCCATTGTTCGGGTTTCAATGCGTTTATTTCCAGGGACTGCGGATTGCCTTTTCTCATTTCCCGCGCGCTGAAAGCGCTGACCACCCGAAGACCAACAACTGCTTGAGAAACATAGAAATCTGATTGAAGAAAAGGACAGACAGATGGAAAGATGGGAGATGTTACCACTGACCAAGGCCAGCAGACTCTGATCCAGGATAAGAACTGCTCACGAAAATTACGTCCAATCTCCGAAAGACTCATCGTCAAAAACTTTACTCGCGTTAACTCAGTGTTGGGCAGCAGAAGGTCGCTGCTTGGTTCAGAGCTCACGGAGCGTCCACCTTCAAATTGGTCATTGTCCATGCGAGTCGGGACAGGTGCGTCGGCGCGGGCGCATCGCGATGAGCGTCGCTGCCGCCCGGGCGCCCCTTCCGGTGTAATTGAATTGTCGGGCTGATGATACCGCAGGACCACACACTCACCTCTGAGGCGGGTGCGTCCTGTGAGTCATCTGTGCTTCTGAGGTTGACCATGGTGGTCCGAATTGCCGTTCGGGAAAAGTTGTGACTAGACTCTAGAAATTCTGCGCCGCCTGGAAAAGGCCTCGTCCGCCATTGCGTCAAAGCATCAAGGAACTTTAGCACAAAGACCCAAGGTGAAAGGGGGCGAAACAGTTCGATTGAGTCTTTCTCTCTGTGGAGGTGGAAACCAGAAAATCGCAGGCCTGGTCGATGTCGTGACCAGTGACGTGTGTTCCTCAATCGTATCTTTACGCCCGGCGGTTGCCTGCAAGGACATCTTTTGATTCAAGTGTCTCTTCCGTTATCGATCCCGGGCGCCAGGTATCCGGGCCCAGATGGAGGCGCACGCCGCACACACGCCAACGCGCCTTCCATCTGCCTCGCGCTGTGGAGCGGGAGTCCCGGGCGGATCCAGGACCAGGGCGCCGTTCTGGCTCCGACCAGAGTCCAACTTTGGGTGGACGGAACCTTCCAGTGCAGTGTGGTCGACTACAAATGTTTAGTAGCATTTCAATATGCCTTTTCACACTGAGTTTTGCAGTTGCAGTTGGGAATGGTCTGTACCGATTTTCGCAGTTGTCTTCAAGCAGTGGTGTCAATTTCCCTGCTTGACATCATGTTTTGCAGTTGACGTCGACTCAATGTAAAAACCCTTTCAGTCTCCACCAAACCTCCAAAGTCGCACACGATTTTTTCCTGCCAAGCCGCCAGCGATGAGAAACGTTCTCAGAGCAGCGGACTTCCTGAGTCCATTCATTTCCCCGGGATCATTAGTTCCCGCGCTGCCGAGGTTCCTTTCCACAACTCACGTCTCCGCGAAGAAAAACTGAAACATATTTGTAGAAAGTTGTCCAATTAAGCCAAGAGGACTCAGCAGTGGCGGCCGCGTGCGGACTCCTGATCAACTGCTTGGCGGCCCGTCTAAATGCATACCCAGGCCCCTTCATACGCCACTTCATGAATTCTAAATCAGAAGAATCGCGTTGAACGGAGCCGTTTGTGCAGCGCGGCCTGTCGCCAGACGGACTCATTCAATTTGTCCTGCGTGTGGCCATGATTCTAAAAAAGCATCCACTGTATCTTCTTTGAATATATTTGAATTATCGCTCCGCTGTTTCTGCCGGGAATATTGATTTAAAGAACAGTGGACGGACGAACTTGGATTTTATCAAGTGAAGTCCTCAGCGGGAAACGGCCTCTCTTCGGCTCTTTGATCAGTTTCTGGCCGATGCATCCACGGATATGTCTGGAACAATGACTCGTGAGAATCTGCAATCAGCGGCGCAGGCCTGAAGCCGGTTCCTGCTGTTCCTGCAGCATCGCAATCACGACTCTCCTTGGTTGGTTGGAGATGAAGAAATCCTCTGTGAATCAGGTCTGCAAATTCCGGGGCCTCTGCGCCAAGGCCCCTTGGCCTCAAAATGTTCATTGGTCGCCTTTCACTGCAGACACGAGTTGTTTTTGATACTTTTCAGAGCAAAAAAAAGTTTCAGCATCGATTTGCCCATGCCTCAAGAGTCACACTCTGGTCAGAACTGGGTCGGTCCCAAACCCAGTCCCAGAGTTGGCTGTTTTCCGTTCAAGGTCCCGTTCAGTTGAGACTCCTGTGGCTTGTGTCCACATCTAGCTTGGAACTGTTCAGCTTGAGGCTGTTTCCGAGATTCTTTGTTGTTGAGAGGCCTCCGGCTTGAAACCCAGCCGAGGACAGCCCTGACGAGGCATTTCTGGCGGCACCAAGTTCACTACGACGCTGCTGTGAACCCGACTCCTGCTCCAGACGCTTCTGGTTGAGACCTCGTCGCACCTTCGGACGAGGCATCTGCACCTGCAGCCACTTCCGGTTGTGTCTTGTTCACTGAGGCGCTGGCGGATTCTCCGCACCTCTGGCTCCAGATTTCAGCCGCAGTCCCCGGAGTCCCCCCCCACAGTGGAGCTCTTTCCGGTGAGGACGCGGACTCTGCCCCTGCGTGGCTCGGGTCCGGCGCAACACGGGTCTTCAATCACGGGATTCCTCCGCGCAGCACGGGAATCTCATTAACCTCATTGCCGCCGAGCCCTCTGCGGATCCCCGCTACATGCTCCATCTGATTGGGTTTGCATGTTCGCGTTACAAGACATGAAGCTACATTATGTAGGCACCGCCACAGACACGGAAGCGACCGGTGCTGTGGAGATGGTTGGAGAAGAAAGTGCGTGAAAGACCCGCAGACCTGTCAGGTGTGCGTGACCACGACGTGTTGTGGAACTTGTTCAGCAATTCAACTGTTCTCTCTTGTCTTGTCTGCTCCTTTTCCATGGTCACGATATGCTTCTGAACAAGGTTTTCAGCAAAATAAGCCCACAGTCGTCATACGCCAAGGAACCTGCACTCGCTCGTGAATCCGAATTGTTACAGATGTCTGGGAAAATGGACATGTAAGAACCAGCGTGTCGATCTGTTGAACGACTTTGCCACAGTCGGAGGACCTGTCGAACGTTTCCCTTGAAACTTCTTCTCTCGAAGACGACATCTCACAGTGGACAGGTCCGCCCGACAGTTGCACCCCCGGGTCCATCGCCGGCGCCGGGAGGAGGCGCCGCGCCCTGTGTTCCGAGTGCGCATGATTGATGGCCTCACGCTGGTCCTCATTCGCTTGTAATTCACCTCAACTCGGAGCCCAAATATGTGCGGCCCTTATCAAATCCCAGCATTCTTGTGTTTCCATGGCGATGAGACTTTGTGCAGAGGATTTTCTGAGGCTGGTGATCGCTGCATGCACAGGTCCTCAAGCGATGTGTTTCTCTGCTGGGATACAGACGGTTCTGAGTGAATGAGTGAATTGGTGCCTCCCACCAGCTGAAGATGCGTAGGAAGTGGGTCTCATTTTGCATTGAGTATCGTGAGTGGTTTCAGACACCTGAAAACTGCATGTAGAGAAAACCTCGAGTGGAACTCTTGTACTTGAACTGTTGACGTTGTTCGTCTTTCTGATGACGTATGTACGATGAAACACTGCACGAACCACAACACTGACCGATCAAGAACAACTTTCTCACCACAAAGTCAGCAAAGACAGAAGTTTGTAGGTGAGGCCGTTCTGAATGGTACTCGTGCATTTCACACGTCCTGAAAACAGGTCGGATAACAATGGAATCCACTCAAATTTGGAAATGGAAAAGGCAACAAGAAAACAGGATTTCTGTGATGTATCGCGTCTTCATCTGTCATCTGCGGCGCGGGGTTTGCGGCGGGAGGTGTTCGCTGCAGCGCGATGTGATACAGAGAATCCGCCCAGCGTGAGGAAGCAGAACCCTCCCCGGAACCGACCGAGTGGCAATCTTCTTGAATAAATAAATTGACTGATCACATTTCCGTTCATATGGAAAACTCATTTTTGCTCATTTCGAGTTTTGCATCCTTTCAGATCGCGTTTTTCTGAATGTGAGCAACTCTCTCTCAGTTTGGAAGAAATTCACAAAGAGAATTTGAAACAAGAACAGCTCCATTCAAGTGCCTTCTTTGCTTCTGAACCAGAATCGGTACTTTTGAAAGCAGTTCATTGCAGAAGTAGACCCCAGCCTCTGATCATTGTTCTTCTTTCAATGTTCTCGTTGCTGGTGAACTGGTGTTTGCTGGAGTGCGCTTGATTCACACAGATCGAAGTCCCCCCCAAAACAGTTTTCAGAACCTGTTCCACTGCCCATTCTTCAAGGCAGTCTCTCTGAGCAATGCACCGTGAGCCTGGTCTCTAGCGGATCCAGGGACCCCAGGGGCTCATATCCCCAGTCCCGAAAATCAACTTGCCCCTGGTCTGCACAATCAGGCACACATATCTTCGTTTTTCTCATTAAATTTTTGAGGTCAGGTTCGACTCCTCCCAACGGTCGGGCCACGATCAGACCTGGGCCGGGCCTCCCTTCCCCCGACCCTGGATCCTACAAAGCTTCCAAATGTGTTCGCCTCCCACGACTCCCATGTCCGCGGATGATGCATCATTGGCAACTTACCATTCCGATTGTCTCCCAGGACAATCCGAAACACAGTCCCTCTCTGACATGTTTGTCCAGCAACATTGACGGATCCGTTCCGGATCTCGCGGGGTCAGCGGGCCCCATCAGACACGGCTCCTCCGCACGAGTCCATCTGCTGCGGGGAAGCCGGTCACTGCAGATCCCTGTTTGTTGAATGGAAAGAAGCTGGGTGGACCGAGGGTCTTGGTTCTGCGGGGCTAATCGCGTGGCGGGGGCCGTATGTGAGTCGCGCGATAACGGACGCGCGGACCGGGGCTGGAGAGCGCGGGATCCGGCGCGAAATGACAACGGGCCGGAGCAGATATGCGCCGCTTCGCTCGCAAATGCGCGGCGTTTGTCTCGTTCGGAATACAAATTAGCCTCCAAGGCTTGGTGCAGCAGGTGCAAGGGTGCTTCAAGTAGAGTCAAACTAATCCAGAAACGGCTGTTGTTTCTGCGATTCAGGCCCTTGTCAGGGCTACAAAGCAGTTTTTCAGGTTTACACCTCAGCCAGCTCCAGATCTCCAACGCCTTTGCAGTTCACGAAATCCACAGATCGCTCTTGTCTGTCTCTGTCGCCGGCCCCTGCCGTGGGAAGTTGCTTCGAGAAACAAGAAAGGAAAATGGCGTCTTCGCGTGCCAACTCGCTGCGAATACGTGACAAGTTGAGTTAGCGCTTATTGCTCGGTGACGCGCGCGATATGAGTTCGGGGAGGCAGGGAATAGGAAGTTGTCTCCAACCGAGAAGACTTTTCATTAGGGCCGCACCGAGGAGTCCGATCAAAATGCGCCCCGAACATGAACACGAATCCATTCTTGTTTTCCTGCCCTTCCCAAACGTCTTGTCATGAACGGTGCCGAGGCAAGATTCATGCTGGGTATGGGAGGTGCGTCTCACACACGGATATGAGATTTCTTTGCGTTCAGTGCAACCTGATACCAGAAAACTAAGGAGAAAGTGTGTGTGTGTGTGTGTGTGTGGGTGTGGGTGTGTGTGAGAGGGGGTGCGTCTTACACGTCACGCGTTGTCAAGCTGGGTCACTTGATGCGGTCGTGCACCAGCACTGGGGCGAAGTTTGCATGCTGTCAAAAACAACTTGCTTTGCCCCCACCTTGTCACTACGTGTACTTGGAAGCATTTTTTCAATCTATGAGACAACACAAAAGAAAGCCACGTTGTCTTTGCTTCCAAACCCGCACAAAAGCGCGCCAATTTTCACAACCACAGGAATTCTGCGGGAAAATGTGCACCAACTCCTTGTGTAATTTGGCCAAACAAAAGTTATTCTGACTGAAAGCCTCTCGAGCATTGAATGAATGCATTTGCGGAGACAAAGCTGAGTCTTACAAAAGCGCAGCACTTTGTTCGTATGACAGCTGACACTCCCCCAGCACCACCCCACGCCCTCTCTTACATTTCTTACATTCTGCCTCCCTCCTCACCTCGGGGGAAATCTTGGAAATCCGTGCGGGGGGGGGGACGTGTGATACAAAATACACCCCGCTGACGTCCGTCTGCTGCGATGAAAAGAGACTTTTTACCTCAGAAGGAATAAATTCTGGCGCCGGGCCCAGGCCACGAGTATCAGGCCGGCTTTATTGGACGATGCCCACCACATTGCAAGCACGCATTACCTGTGTTAGGAGACAAATAATGGAGCTGGGTCCATAAATTATTCACGTTATGAGACAATTACGAATAAAACTTGCTCTGCCGTACACTGCACGAGAAATTTGAGTCGTATCCATGTTACAGCTTTATGAATCGTACAGCTGAGGCCGCGTACGCGATGCATTATTCAGACGCAGGTTGAGGGCAGTACGCCCGGCAAACCGGGATCCGCAGCACCCGGGCGCAGATGCGCCTGCGCGCAGCCTGACGCTTTGACCCAGTTTCCTTCCCGCGATTCGGCCCGAGCTTAATGGACATTGCCGGAGCAGCAGCATCATTACGTTGATGGCGGCTTTACAAAACATTTATTCAGATGTGAAGGCGAGTTGCTCTGATGCGAAAAGAATTGGCAGCAATCCGTCTTCTGCGGACACTATTGTGGTCTTGGACGTTACGTTTCAGGCGTTGAAGGGAGAACTGTGTTTCTCGCAGGAAACCGACACAAAACGCCCATTTCCGCCGCAATCAGCAGCACAAGCAGCACCTGGAGGGCTTGAAGCCGCTTTCACACCGCCCGAGTCTTTGCGGCTTCAGTGTGCACCGAGAGCACTCAGGCAGATCCAGGACGGGTCGGGGGACCCGGTCAGGGTCCGACTGCCTGGAGCTTGGTGTGCCTGGGACACTTGGACTGAACCCCGTGCAGGAACCTGCACTCTTGTGCAAACCCACTGCCTCAAATGTTTCGCTGTAGTCAGATACTCACCGTGTACTGAGCCAGTTCCAGGAGGCTTCGACTGAACGCGCCTTGTCTCTCTGGTTGCAGCGGAGGAGGTGCTGAACGGCGTGTCGTGGTCGGAGAAGCTGGATGAGTACTTCCAGGCGAACTACGAGGAGGACCCGACGCTCACGTGGCAGTACTTCGGCAGCGCGTCCGGCTTTTTCCGGAACTACCCAGGTACGCTCTCCCGCAGCAGCGCCCTCTGCTCTGACGTGCTGCGTGTCCACCGCGCGTGCGCGTCCAATTAAAGGCCGTTTCAGCAAAGGGTCTGTGGTCGCCACACATGCACGCACACGTCGAACTTCTGCAAAGCGACGGGCCCGTGTACGTGGGGCGAGCACCAACCATACACTGTCTTGTGTTCTGGTGCGTCAAACTGACCAAGGCTGGAAAGCTAACAGATTCTCAGTGCGTCTGTGCTCGTGTCCGTGCCCGACCGTGATTTGCAGTCTTGAATCCCTCCCTGACACCTCAAATTTCGAATTTGTGGTCCAAAATGAAACCTGTGAGGAGGGGACGCGCCCAAACCCCGGGAGTCGCCACGATACGGATCTCAAGCACATACGCCAATCCCTTCAGTGAAGGGGAAAACACCTGTAGAAGGAGAAAATGCGCTTTTCTGGCAGAACAACGACTTTCCGCTTTGCAGGCTGAACAGAAAAAGAGCCTGGTACATTCCGAAGTGTATCTTGTCGAACATGTTCAAAATTTTATTCTCTAGCAAAATGTTGTCGAGCAGTTCATTGAACGTATCAAACGCCGTTACAATCTTCCTTTTCGTTCAGACTTATGATTCTGTCTGTTTTGTTGTGTAACTACACGTAGTCTGTTTGATTTGTTCTGAAGGTCTAAAGTGGCCCGACACCGGTGTAGATATGTATGACTGTAGGACCAGAGGCTGGTAAGTGCAGCAGCGAAACTTGGATTGATGCATCTTGCGTTTCTTGCTGCTCACATGTGCACGTATTTTCTCCTTTTGTGGATTTCACGAGTTTGCTTGCTGCTGGTTCTCCCAGTGAGTCAGTGTAGTTGGTGATGGTTTGTACAGTCATCGTCTTGGTCTTTCGTAAGTGAGTTTGTTCGTCCAGAGCCAGTCAGGTTTGCACATTCGGTTGATTTTCTCACAACTTGTCCTTTGATGGAACATTTCTTTACGTCGAGCTTCAAAGCAGGAAAACTTCGAGTCGGGGGAAACAGCACAATGAACCAGGAAAGGAAAGCACAAGAAACTTTTGTTTGACAAAGCATGGAACCCAACTACCAGAAGTTCTTGACACAAATTCAGCACCACAACTTGAAGCACTTCCATTGTTTCTGCACTGCATGCGAGGTCACCAATTTTACACCAAAGCCCAGCTGGTCGTCAGGCCGGCTGCACGTCAAACCACGAGAGGCGTCGTGCTCTGGGAGCCAAAGGAGCAGATCCGTCCTGCCACACTTCGAGTGAACTGTTCCTCAGCGAATTTCGTGTTGGACGGGCATTCCCTCCCCCCTCCCAACAAGAGTTTTTTTTTTTTGCTTCTTCTTGAAAATGGTTGCCAGTTGATGTGCCCTTCGCCAGCGGAGTCCGACCCCAGCCTGCAGGGCAAAGTCAGCTCCCAGCTCTGGTTCCACCCGTTTTGTGGATGAGTTTGACCCTCTCTCCCTCCCACACACATGTACTCGACGCTGAGCTCAGAACGTTTGCGTTGTTCAAACGAACAAACTCGTGATTCAGAAATGTTACAAACACAAATTGCCACTCTTGACTATCAGGTGATCGCGAGATCATTGAAAAGTTTCCATTCATTTTTTTTCCGCTTGTTTTGTGCCAATGATATTTTCGGTAAGAGATGGCTTGATGAGAACAATGCCGTCCAAAGAAGAACATTTCCAAACGAGGAATTGAATCTGAGTCACAAAAAAATGAAATGGGCACCTTTAGGCTTGGCAATGTTGTCCCGTATGCCGTGGCCTGGACCATGTGATCAAAGCAGAACGTGGGACTTGGAGGTCCGTCACGAGACAAAGTGTGACGTCGAAGACCTTTGGAGAAGCCCTGTTCTCACGAACTTCTCGGTCTTCTGGCCTTTTGTTTGAAAAACAAGACAACAGTGTCAAGTTGCTCAGTCTCGGGAGACAGCGATAGGCTTGTGCTTCTTGCACAGAGGCGGCTGCTTTCTTTGTGCGGGGAAATGTCAGAGGAAAACCGAGGTGGTTCCGAAAGGTCTCTTGCTCTGGTTTCCTCAGGACGCCTCGGTGGTTGAGCGATCGGCGGGTGGGAGGATCACGCACCCGACAGCACAGTTGGAAGTTTGATGGTGGAAAAAATATCCTCCACTGCATGTCGAAAGGACAATATATTTGAAGAACCTTGAGGGCCAAATCCCCGCTGTGATACTGGAGGACAAGGCGTCGTCATGTGCCCACAGAAACCCAGCTAATATCCCCATGGTTACCCGCGTGGCTCCTTTTGAAGTTCACAGAGATCAATACCGGGAGGACTAGTCTCAAAGAAGTTCTCTCCCTGAGCCCGGAAAATTGGATAATTTGTTTTAGCGGGCAAAGTTTCCACCCACTGAGCACATGGATTTATGGCGGCTTTGATGTGATGCTACACAAATGGTGACTCGATCGCTGCGTACAGTTTTCCCAGCACATTAAACACGATAGCTCTTAAGCTGCCAAAGTCCATCTTCCGTTCATGGAAAAATATCCTCAATTAGGAGCGTCGGAAGCTGCTCAGTGTTCAGTCAGAACCTGCCTTTGATAGGCATGCAGCGAGCCTTTCACGAGATTTCACACGCTGGTAGAGAAGTGAGGGAGGTTCAGCCGCAGCAGCAGCATCCTGCACCTCAGTCACTAGAATCTGCTTCTGTTCAAGCCTTTTGTGATGTAGCGTCACACAGGTTCAATTCTTTCTGTCGTAGTCTCAGAGGTTGGACTGAATTGAGTTGATTTTATTTTGAGAAAGTTTTGTTTTTCTTTCACGACACCAGGCACAAGAAGAGGAGTGAATGATGAGTTCCTCTTCGTCTCAGCTCACTCACCGACAGCCCTGAACTAACAGCACCTGTTCCTTGTGTTTCTCTTTGCATCCTGTTCCGCCCCGCCATGCCCACCACCACCGCGCGGCTCGCTCGCTCGCACCTCTCCACCTGAATGAGCTCACACTGTGTAGGGTCGGCTTGGAGAACCAAAACCTTTGTGCAGGATAAAGTAGACATTTATGACTGCAGAGTGAGAGGATGGTAAGCAACTCCTGTGTTTGTGAGTGTTGCTGTGTTCAAAGTGGATGCAAACACTTTTTGTGGTGCGTGTGTGAATGTTCTCAAACTATCTGCTGTTTTCACTTCTTTGTGCTCGTGTTTGTCTGTGGTTCAGTGCAGTTCACATGGGTCACTGATGCGGCACCGAACTTGTGTCGTGTTTGTGCTTGTGAGTATCGTGTCTGTCGCACAGGGCAAAAGCCTTGAGAACACTCATAAGAACGAGAAAATGCTCTGGAATCATGAAGCGAAAACTATTTTTCTTGTGCAAAGGTCAGGCGAACCACTGGCTTTCATTTTCAAAACTTGCCCCGACATTGAAACTGAACACTTGTGTCACTCTTCGTGTTTCACTTCAAATCAAAGCGAAGAAAACTGTTCGATAAAAGTTTAAATGAAAAACGAATCGTATCTTGTCTCCATGGTCAAGTAGTGATGTTGACTGACATTGATGCTGTTCGATTTATTTTATACATCCGAGAATTCTCGGACTCTAGACCCGAGAATCCGAGAGCCCCAAGATTTCTCGGATTATCGGATGTTCTCTCGAATCCTTTCGGATGAAAATGCTATTCAATTTACAGTCTCGGATGTCGAGAATTCTCGGATTCTCGGGTGTAAATCGAACAGCATCTCTGTCAGCGTGAAAATTTTTGGGCCACCAAAGCGACGCCAGAAGGTTGTCACGAAACATTGGGAGGGGGCTCAGTTGTCCCAGACCACCTCCCCGTGAGTAAAAATCCCAACCTCGTCACGTCGGCTGAACGTGTCTGCGCCTGGTTCCCGCTCGACCCTGACTCTCTCTCGTCTCCCGCGCGACGCAGGTACATCCAGGCGGCGACGTTCCCGAAGGACATCATCATCCTGCTGGACGCGTCGGGCTCCATGACGGGGCAGCGCATGGAGATCGCCAAGGCGACCGTCGAGAAGATCCTCGACACGCTCAGCGACGACGACTTCTTCAACATCCTCTGGGTGAGTGAGGCCCACCAGCGCTGCAACTGTGTGACGCGTCAAATGTTGAACTGTGCAGAGACTTCACGTGTGAATCTTAACCTGCGTCAACATTTCTTGTGATTGCTGTTTTCAAACGGCAAATTCCTCCAGCCCGAAGTTTGAAACTTGTTGAAGGCGCGAGTGATGACAACGCCCACTGTTGTTACTCATGTCTTTCTTTCCAGTTCTCTGAGCAGCCGCACTACGTAGACGACTGTTTCAACAGAACCCTCGTGCAGGCGAACGCAGACAACAAAAAGGTAGCATTTCACTCCTTCCGCTGCCGTGTGTCCTGACACCAGAACACGCGTGGTCTCACTGAACCCTTCTGCAGTGGTCCCGGGGCACTCAAGGCCCGCTTGACCCGCGCCAATGACACACTTTTCTCTTCTTTATTTCTTGTCAAATGACCGTCTCGCGTGCCCCACTCTTGGCCCGGCTGGAGCCTTTCGACACAACTGCTTGTTGTTTTCAGAGGCTGAAGGACAGAATCAAAGGTGTCGTCACCAAAGACATCGCAGACTTCGCCAGGGTTCTCACCGAGGCGTTCGAACTCATCAAAATGGTGAGTTCAGTGGGTGCATGGATCACAGAACAAACTGGAAGAACTGAAGCCGACTGGAACATTGATGTCAGAGACTGGATGATGTCTGCACCCTCATTTGGCGGCGAAATCTCTTGGCCTTTCCTCGCACAATTTAATTCACCTGAACTTCGTCAGAACCGGTGTCACGAAATGGCCTGTCACCCCAAATGAAGAGACGAACATTCCGACCGGGTTCTGTGTGGACGGTGCGTCGCGGTTGTGAGATGCGCTGGTCGTGTTTCAGCTGGACCAGTCGAAGCGGGGAACCCGGTGTAACCGCGCCATCATGATCATCACGGACGGAGCCCCGGACCTGTTCGAGGACATCTTCAAGAAGTACAACAGGCCAGAAATCCACGTCAGTTGCTCTTCCTGAATGTCAATGCATCCCGGGATTTCATGCCGTGGAGAGACTCTCCCACACAGCGTGCCCGACCCGTGGAGAGATTCTCCCACACAGCGTGCCCGACACGAGGGGCAAAACTTTGGACACACAAGAGGCAGGAAGACATCGCACGAGGCCACATTCCGCAAACCTGCTTTTGTCGAAATGGAGACAACAATCTCAGCAGCAAAGATCAACTCAGCAGCCAAATTTCTCACATTTCTCGTCTCGAACTACTTTGTTGGTTTCCTTGGCCAGTTGCGGTCTTGACCTCAGGTGCAGCTGCTCGCAATTGTAGCCCCTCTGAGCGCTTCACTAAAGCGGTGTTGAAGAAGCTAAGACCCTGACCACTGTTGCTAATGCGGACTTGAGTCTTGCGGCCTTGCTGAATGGCGGCGTGAGCCGACGCTGCGCGTCTGAGCCGCGCCTCACCAGATTCGCCTCGTGTTTCAGACTCGGGTGTTCACGTACCTCATCGGGAGGGAGGTGGCCGACTCGAAGCAGGTCCGCTGGATGGCGTGCGGAAACAAAGGTGAGGACCAATCAGGGCCGAGTTCAGGATCCGGTCTGCGAAGCGTTTGGTACAACAAACATATGTCGGTCTGACATCGGGTGAGGGAGGGAGAACCACCTGTTTCTGGCGCTATGAGTGAACATACTTCACTCCCGTTTGGCGGTCAAAACTTCATTTCTGTGTTGCAGGTTATCACGCGCACATAGCTACTCTCGCCGACGTGCAGGAGAAGGTTCAGGTGAGACCGTACACTCCAGATGTCTTGCTGAAAATATCAAATTGAAGCAGACCAAATATCTACCGCACTTGTAGAACTTTTATCTGTGACAAAGGAAGAATTCAACACTTGTTCAACTTGTTCAACTAGTAATCTTGCTGAAATCAGCTTGCGCTGTCTGTGCTTTCCGTTGGGACCCCTCTGTAACGCATCTTCTCGCTCTGACCCTTGTTCGCGCACCCTGATCACGGGACATTCGGTGTGACCTGCAGCTCTGAACCCTCCTCCTCTCCACGGTCCCTGACCCTGTGTGGCTCTTGCAGGAATACATCCACGTGATCGCGCGTCCCATGGTGATAGAGCGTGTCTACCACACCACCTGGACCTCGGTCTACATCGATGTGGCGGTAGGTGGCGGGACCTCCCTTCTCGTTTCCTGCGTTCAGTGCCGTTGCCTTTGTTTGGGCTCTGTTGGAGTGGCTGCTCTGTGTGCGGTGAGATGAGTTGGGCGGGCTTCTGTGCTCATTGTGAGGTTCCCTCCCGTGAGACCTGAAACCCGAGGTGGTGAACTGGTCTCCGCATCTCCTTCACTCCAGGGCTTCTGTGGGCTCAGCCTGTCAGCTGTCCAGTTTCCCCTGGGACAAGATCTCCCATTGAGATCGTACGAGTTTAACCGCTTTGTCCGTCCTCAGATCTACTTGAACCATGTCGCCGTACCCATGGTCAAGGCCGGAGTGCACAAAACTGAGTGGACCTCGGTCTACATGTCCGCTGTTGGCGTAAGTCTGGACGTGTGGTGGTCCCGGACCAACACCTCCTCCCCTCCCTTTGGCAGACAAAGCCTCCCACACCTACGAACATCGTAAACATGTGTGCAGGAGTTCGGGAACATATTTCTCAGGGTTGACTGGGCTTTTTGTTGCAAACAGGTAATGCGACAGTGTTTTTTGTGACTGCAAGTGTGTTGCAAAACGCGATGCCAAGTGAAGCTCAGGAGCATCGCTCTCGTTTCAGCAATTAAGATTTCTATAGCAAGTTTATAGTGTCTGCATTCAAACATGATTTGCTTGGTTTGTTTGGTACTCACTTCACTTGGACGTTCACACTGTGTTGCGTTTTCAATAGCCATCACCTGTCATAGTTTTCCCATTGAACACAACGTCACTTTTTCTTGCTGTAGATACGACTATGGTTTGAAAAGTAGTTCTCTTGCTTCAATCACCACACCTGTAGCTTGAAGCCAAACAAGGTTTCTTCTGGATTGAAAAGATTCGAGGCGTGTTTCATACTAATGCGGTGCCGGTTGTTCCCTCTTGTTATTATTGCCTGACAACGGTTGGTTGCCAACGCGACGGATGCTACTGCCACGGTAACGATGGTCAAATCAAACAGCATTCCACAAAGGTAAAGGACTCATGTTGTAGCCCAGGGACAGACGACGCAAAGTGACCTTCTATTGTCCCAACCAAGAATGGATGTTTTGCTGGTCGTAGTGGAAGCACAACCAGTCCGAGAAGTTTGCACACTCAGAAAGTACAGTCGTTGATTTAGTCCGATATTGTGGTGAGAATTAGTGGTTCAAACCTTCAAAACTACGCCGGTCGATTCCCTGTGTTTCTGAAGAAATTTTCAGGCTCAGAACGGGGAACCCTTTTGCAATTTTGTTCCCCCTGCAGACTTGGCCATGACGCACGGTTGCAATCTGTTCAGCACCTTTCAAACTCTGCATGAAGCATGACATCATAATTTTTCCAATTTTGTTGACGTTGGCGTCAGAATGACTTTTGGTTGAAACTTTACTTTTGCCAGATTTGTTTCCACATCGCAAAGGCGAAACATTTGTTTTGTTCGAGAATTTCAGCGTGTCCATGTTCGTTCCCTGTAAACTCCAACCCAGATTCACTGCATCGCAGTCGTGTCCTCGTCTGTCATGTTGTGTGTCGGACCCTTCGATTTTGAAGCGAGTCAGCATGTCAGCACTGTGGCTGGAAACCTTGACTCCGCGCTGTGTCTTCCAGGGCCTCAAATTGATGACGTCCGTCGCGCAGCCCGTGTTCGACCGAAGAAACGCGACGGTGAGTCGGGTCGTCTTGACGACGAAGGGGTTGAAGCCTCGTGGCATGGAGTTTCAGCAGATCGTTGTGCTCTGACGTTCAGCGCGGAAGAGGCCAGGATGCGGCTGGGAACCGTGGTTCAGTCTAATGCAACAAAGCCCATTCAAAAACATTTGTTGTGCTGTTTGGTCAAGTTCCTCACACTCCCATTGCATGTTCAGCAATGGTGTTAGGTGAGTGGGTACAAAAGAAGTCAATCGGAATGTTGCGTCGCTGTGATCACAGACGTCGAAGACTTTTGGGATCAGCCTCGCACAAGCGAACAGGAACGTTTTCTCCCCTGGCTCTTATCACTTGTCACTGTCGACATCGAGCAAAACGCCTCGGTCTGAACCTGTTCTCGTGAAAATTCGATTGATATGCAACAAAATGCTTTTTCAAGGTTCCTGAGTCCTCACGGTGGGTGAACTGTGAACATTCAATCTTCGTTTGCAGAAGAACGAAGGGATCCTGCTGGGTGTGATGGGCACGGACGTTCCTCTCGCCGAGCTCACCAAACTCACGCCGCAGTACAAGGTACAACAACAACGGTGGAGGCCATGGGCCCCTCGGGTTTCTTACTCCTCCGCCCATGTCACCAATAACATGACAGCCAATCGTGCACCTGTGTGTTTCAGCTGGGAGTGAACGGATACGCGTTCGCCATCACGAACAACGGCTACGTGCTCTTCCACCCCGACTTCAGACCCACCGCGGTGCGTACACACACCTCTGTGCTCTCACCCGGAGTTGCACACCAATTGCTGACTGGACCAAAACTGACTTCTGAGACAACAGAAAGTCTCACGTTGGCAAAAAGGAACCACGCGGGCATAATTGTTTTCCAGTCCGAGAAATGGTCAGTGTCGCTTCATATCTTGTTGTTCGTGTTGCCTGCAGAAGGGGGACCTGGTGAAGCCCAACTACAACAGCGTCGACCTCGCTGAGGTGGAGCTGGCCGCGTCCGCCGAGATGGTGAGTTCCGCCGTCAGCGCTCCCGCCTGCAGGGCGGCCGCGCGGTGTGCAGACCCTGGTCCCCGTCAGCGCTCCCCACCTGCAGGGCGGCCGCGCGGTGTGCAGACCCTGGTCCCCGTCAGCGCTCCCCACCTGC